>Ga0131853_10004234_pt1 | contig 25703 bp, 15 predicted proteins | sample TergutLab28metaG_FD_92764 | JGI IMG/M metagenome (GOLD analysis project Ga0131853, IMG submission 92764) | Labiotermes labralis P1 segment gut microbial communities from Petit-Saut dam, French Guiana - Lab288 P1 (version 2) (version 2) | ecosystem: Host-associated > Arthropoda: Insects >... | reverse complement strand
TTTTGAGAACACAGATAACAGTGCTATTGGTCTGTAGTTTTGTATGTCCTTTTTATCTCCTCTTTTATGTACTGGTACTACTTTTGCTATTTTTAGTTGGTCTGGGAAGATCCCTGATTCTAGGAATGCGTTGTAAATGTTGGTTAAGGGTTTCTTTAGTTGCATTATGCACTGTTTTACCACACAATCAGGTGTTTCATCAATTCCAGCTGACGATTTATCCTTAAGACCCTTAGCTACTTTTTCCACTTCATTTTCTGTTATTGGAATTAAAAACATAGTTTTAGTACTTTCTTTTATTTTTAAATATTGTCTCTCAGAATTTGGCATATCCTTGCTAGTTTTCTTTAGTAGTTCCTTTGAGATTTTACAGAAGTAGGAATTCAATAATTCAGCCACAGTTTCTGGGTTTGTAATTTCTTCAAAATTCCAGTTTATTTTAATATCTTGCCTATTTGAGGAAGTTCTCCCTGTTTCCCTGTTTATGATCTGCCATTTAGCATTAGATTTGTGATTTGCATGCAGTACATTCTTATCATTATGCCTCCTTTTTGCTTCCCTTCATGGAGCAGAGTCCTTGAGATGCTAACATGTTTATCAGCTAGTCAAAAAATTCCCCTCATTTTATGGAACCCAAATGTTCATTACTACATTGACTAGACCCCACCACCTGTCCCTATTCCGAGCCAGGTCAATCCAGTATGTGCCCCACTATTCAACTTCTTGAAGATCCATTTTAATATTATCTCCCCACCTGTGCTTTGGTCTTCCTGGTGGCCTCTTTCCCTCAGGTTTCCCCACCAAAATCCTGTGTGCAGCTTTTCTCTCCCCCCATACATGCTACATGGTCTGCCCATCTCATTCTTCTTGATTTGATCACCTAAATGGTATTTGGTGAGGAGCACAGACCATTAAACTCCTCGTTATATAGTCTTCTCCACTTCCCTGTTAACTCATGCCTCTTATGTCCAACTATCCTCCTCAGCACCCTACTCTCAAACACCCTCAGCCTATGTTCCTCTGTCAGTGTGAGCAACCAAGTTTCACACCCATACAACACAACAGGCAAAATTAGAGTTCTGTATATCTTAATCTTTACATTTTTGGGTAGCAAACTGGAAGACAGAAGATTTCTGCACTGATTGATAACAAGCATTCCCTGAATTCAGTCTGATAATCTGATTATAGATTTTGGTTCATTAGGTTTTTCCCAAAATATTTTAACTATTCCATCATTTCAAAGAATTTATTATCAGTCTTGATATTGTGACTTGGTCCTGCATTCTTATCTCGAGACATGATCATGTACATAGATTTCTCAGCCTTAACTTCTAGACCAGTCTCCTTACTACCAAATACTAAAGCTTCTGTGTTTTCCTGTATAGTACATATGCTTCCACCAAGTGTATTAACAACAGGAGCATACACTAGAAACTGATGTGTTCCCTTTAATTTAAAGCCGGCCTGGTTTACCTGAACCCTCCAAATGGCATAGTCTAAAACAAGGTTGAAGAGCAATGGCAGTAAATAATACCCTGATTTCAAAACAGTATGAATAAGAAACATGTGAGACAAATGTTTACCTACACAGACTCTGCTATAGGATTCATTTAGATGCATTTCTGATAGCCTAACTATTTTCATTGGAATACCAAACGCAGTGAGAATATTAAATAAGACCTCCCACCTAACTGAATCATAAGCTTTTTCTTGAAGTTTATAAATAGCTGAAGCACTGCCTCATTGTATTCCCTTTTTTTCTCAAGTGTTTGATGAGTGCAGAATATATGATCAGTAGTTCACCTGTTACATTGGAATCCACACTGATGATCCCCAATAATTTCCTCTGTATATGGATTTAGCCTGGACAGCAGGATGCTGGATACAATTTTGTATGTAGTTGAAAAAATTATATGCTTCCATAACTGCTACAATCTGTTTTATCACCCTTCCAATAAATAGGTACAATGATTGACACCTTTCACTCCTCGGGCAATTCCCTGTGTTCCAAATAGACTTAATAAGTTTATGGATCTCAGAACAAACTGTCATACCTCATGCTTTAATCAATTTTGCAGGAATATGATCACTACCTGGTATTTGTGTCTTTTTAGCTTTTCTATAGCTGTCTCAAACTCATGGGCACAGGAATCAAGCACTAGTGGCTCTGCTGTCCGTAATTTGTCTGCCTAACATCATTAACCGCATGTGCATTCAGTAGGTGAGAGAAATGGTTCCTCCACCTAGCCATAATACTGTGGGAGTCTGTAAATAAATCACCCTTCTCATTCTTTGCTGTACTGTTTTGTGCAAGATAGAATTTAAAATTAATGATGTAGTACTTCAATTCTGTGTGCCAAAAGTGGTAAATCTGGTGCTTCAGTTAGTCTGGGTTTTCTGTCAATTTTGGCAACAGTTGGGTGTATTAGGAATTGTGCATTGATTGTAATACTGTTGCTAGGATTTGTAAAGTAGTGAATGAACTCTGACTTTTGTGCCATGCATACATTTTCTAGTTTTTATAGATTATCATTGTTTTGATTAATGAATGCAGTGACTTTACTGTATCTGTACTTCTAGTCCTTGTGATATTGCAAGGTGATGCAACAGAGTTTTAAAAATGAGGTAACAGACACTTTGATACTAAGAAATTCATTCTGCCTATGATGAGACATGGGTACCAGATGATACAAATCAGACCTTCATATACTCATCATTTTTATTTAATAATCTGTCCGACTTGACACCAAGGCTTTTATCCCAGGGTAGAAGAAAATGGTGTCAGGTGTCTGTAGTCAGGAGGTGACAGCTTCATGTTGGTATCTAAAGGAAATTGCTTACCAGCCAGGTACTTCTTAAGGGGTCCAAGGAGATGGAAATTACTGAGCCCCCTGCTGCCAACCAGACTTGTGACTGATTATGATGCTAAAGTTTGGAGATAAGGGACCACACTCCCTACATTTCCTGTCTAGTGACAGACTTCTTAAGAAACACCATGCAGGAATGCAATTTGCAGCAGATACTGGTGAAGAGCAAGCTGTCCCTTCATGCCTACAGACACTTTGTACCCATTTTTTTTCTACACTAAGGTTCAAACTCTGGGGCCATGGTGAGACAAATCCTTAAATGTCAAACGTTAGTTCTGTCACTTCAGGTTGATGGAAGAATAAAATGGCCTACTTGAAAACGTAGCTGCATGACCAATTATTCCTATGCACTTTATAGGTATTTTGCCTTTTCTTAGTGTAAACAGTAGTTTTTTCTTAACACTGAACAGGGCCTAATGTTTTATTCTTTTAAATGACAAATGTTACAACAAACTGACATCCCTAAATGCAATTATCAAATGCTTACTTATGTACTTACTCCATGGAGCAGAGTCTTTGAGAAAATATCCGGTTCTCAGCAAACACTAAAAATAAATCAAATTTACATCTACCACCTTCAAAACTAACAATTTTCCAGAGGGGACCCTATTACTCTGGAATTAAGGCCTTCAGTAACTTGTCCACCTATGTGAAGAACCTTCTCCAGACTAAGAAACAATTCAAAAGAGACCTGAAAGAATACTTGCACTCCAACTCTTTTTAAAGCTTAAATTAATTTTATAACTACAATACACTCTAAAAATTCTAAACTTATAATACTTTATTGACATTGTTTTATTATTAATCAAATACTGAAATGTTATGTTATAAATATTTTTAGAGACAGCATATATTTTGTAAATTCAGACTGCTACTTTAGCTTACTGTCTGTCACAATTCTAATTTTACTGTATTTGATCACCATATGAACCTTACAACATAGGTTGATATGTATTAGCATTTAATGCTTGCATGTATATTTTTTATCTCTAAAATGTGACATGTATTATATTTAATATGTAAATATTTTGATTGCCTTTTTCCATGTTTTTTTTTTGTACATATTTTGCCTTATTTTATGTTACACAAATTTTGACATGTTCCATATCCTATGGGCTATGGCCCCATGTAGCTGGATTGAATGAATAAAATAAATAAATATAAATATAAAATCATCAAATGCTAATGCTTTAAACTGTGAAAATACCGGTAGCAATTAATCTGATCTACAAATCTGAAATAAATCCTGAATTCATATGGAAGAGCAGGGCAGTAAGTAACATGGCAGTTTGTTACAGGTGGCACAAGCAGTAGCATGTACACTGGGCATCGACTTGGGACTTGTCTGTGTGAAACCCAGCAACAATTTGACTTCACCAAATAATGCATATACTTCTTTAAGCATAACAAGTGAACTCTGCACATACGTATGTATTGTAATCAACAGTATGAATTTTTTATTTCCTTTTATGCTGCTGCTGTATGTCATAATTCTGCTTCATTTGCAGTTTGCTCTTCTTTTAACCTAAAATTAAAAATGTTATTGAGGATTGACAAATAAGGTTTGACACAGAAAAGCTTATGATAAACACAAAAAAAGTGCCAATCCCAGTGGCCATGCAGTCTAAGACTTGCAAGCTTGCAGGGATTCCGGGTTCAAATTTTACCATGGGCATGTTGTGCAGATATAAATCTCTGCAATGGCCTGATCTCTCACCCAGAAGAGTTCTGCCAAGTGTGTATGTGTCATTGAGTGTGATCAGGTGCAGCACCTATAATGAGTAAGGATGCGGGTTCGATTCCCGATGGTGTCATTGAAATTTTTCATTGACATAATTCTTCCAGCCACACCATGACACTAGGGTCGACTCAGCCTGTAACACAAATAAGTACCAGGGATATTTTCTGGAGGGTAAATACGGCCAGTGCATAGGGCTGACAACCTTACCACTTTCACGTGCCGACTTTCTTGAAATCTAGGAGCCTCAACCACCTACAACCCACAGGGCCAATCCAGGCATGTACAGGGATTGCTTTAACTTACATAGAGTAGAAAGAAGAGGTCTGACTAAGAAAGAAAGAAAGAAAGAAAAAAGAAAATACAATAGCAATGTCATTTTATACTATATAGAATAGAAATCCTTTAAAACCACAAGTCAGTTTTGATAATATGGATGATGTCTTTAAAGCAAAATTAAAATTTCTAGGCATACATATCACTGAAAAACAAAAATGCAGCGTCCAGTTAGGGTCATTATGCCCAAAATTAAGTAAAGTATGTTATATTATCATATCTTTAAAGGAAGTAATGAGTGGTGTTAGTAGGTGTATGTCATGTAGACATATATTTAAGGATTTAATATATCGGTACTACCAGTAGCTAGTTCATACATACTTGATATAGTATGTTACATTAAGAAGTACAAATAATCTCTAAAGCAAAATGTACAGATTCTTAATTATAATATTAAAAAAAATGGTTGTCCATGTTCAGTTCTGTAATACGGATTCTTGCAGGAACAATGTTGTGATTGTGGGTATTAGAGTGTACAATAAGGGACCAGATCACATACAAAAATTGGACCAGAACAAATCCTCTAACAGGGAGTTGAGGTCCTTTCTGCTACGATGTGAATATTGTTCAGTGGATTAACGTATGTCATACTTTTTACACCTGGATGGTATTAGTATGTGAGCTCAATCACATGTTATGTCTAACTGCTTAAATTTTGTATTGCTATTTATTATATTGTATTGGTTGGATGTCAGTATATCATAAGTTGTGTTTTGAAATATATACATTATAAACTGAAGTTGAGGTGTCCAGTATCACACATGTGACTAAGTGAATGAATGAAAAACTAAACTAAAATAAATTAAACTAAACTCTTTCTTTTATTCACATTTTCAAGTATGAACTTCATATCTGTGGTTTGTACATTACTATATAAGAATCTTTTCCATATTCAACTTCTGGCAACAAACAATAAAATAAGTGGTTAATGTTATTTATATATGAGAGGTCCCAGGTTTATTGGCCAGCAATCTTGATTGATTACTGTGACTTTCCTCGGTTCCTACAGACATCTTGGCTAAAACTTTAAAACCAGACACATTTTTCTACATCCATATTGACAATTCGTATTCTAGTATGGCATTACATAAATAACATTATTTTCAAAGTGTCATTGAGTATATCAAGAAACAATAGTTACTTCTTTCTATACTCTTATCAGTTAGTTCACCATTAACATTCATCATGCCAAATATGCTATTTAACCTATGTCATTAATACTGTAAAGGCCACATTGAATTAAAATGATTCCAAATTTGGATGGATGTGTTCCTCTATACCAAAAATTTGTCATCCATGAGAAATAACAGAAATGATACATTCTCTTGAATGATGTGACTGTCTGTAATATACACTCCAGTTTATCTAAGAGTAACTTTCCTACCTAATGGTGGAGGTGGTAGGTTCCTCAGAAATATTGGTACCCATGCACCACTCTATATGATGTCAGACACCAGAAGAGAATAATTTTCACCCAGTTCTACCCATATAATTTCTTCTGTCCTGCTGTCTTTCACTAGAAGCACTTTTGTGTAACTTGAAATTTCAAATCTGTATCCTCATCACAGGACCTAAAATAAGGTAGTGTTTCCTTGTTAGGCACATTCACAAAATTGCAAAAAGTGACTGTTTGCTTTATCATATCTGTCTGTCTGGCCTCAAGGTACAACTCTGCTTCCACTGAATGGATTTTCATAAAATTTGGTATTTGAGCATTTTACAAAAATCTGTCAAGAAAATTCAAGTTTCATTAGAATTCATTAAAATATGACAAGAAACAGGTACTTTACATGAAGACCTAAGTATTTTTATGATATCAAGCTCAGTTCTATGTAGAATGAGAAATGTTTCAGACAAAAGTTGTGAAGAAAATCAATACACACGTTTCCGGTTAAAAAACTTTTTTTTTTTACAAAAATCATGCCGTTTATTAGATAATATGGCAAAATATGGTAGAATCAGACAGGCCACAGGTAACAGTATAATACAGTGCAGCGCATTGCATGTTGGATATGTATCACTACAAACACACACTCAGATTATGTAATAATTATTGCTTTTCCATGGCAACAATGGTTATGTGGCTGCACCTCGGTGTTACGTTTATATGTACATTGGTAGTCTTGTTAGTGTTTCATATCAATATGATATGAACTGTAGTAATGGGTATTAGAGAATATGTAACATATGTTACAGTATTTGTCTTGTACACATAGCCCTTGTTTTAAGCATTTTTGACATAATGCCACTTGCCATTATAAACTACTCCATTATTTAGATCCTCTCTTTTTTGGTTTAATGCTCTTTGGCTGACTGTGCCTTATTACACTAACCCCATGGCTCTTCCATTATTTCTTATATGAATAACATTTTTGATTTATGCCTTTTTTGATTCACATTCACTTTATTAGGAACACAACTAGGTTGTAAAAGAAGGGCTTGTTGTATTACTTAAAGTAATAATGTGAAAAATATGTAATATGTCTAGCAAATTTACTTTTATGTTTGACAACAATGGATGATGTATGTTTTTAGTGGCACTGTGAAATTAGTACGTTTCTAAACATAACTACAGCTTTAATATGAAACATTTTTATTTGAGATCCAGTTTCAGTAAAGGTAAAGTAGGTAAAACTGGATATTTTTTATGTTACTGCAGCATCAATTCAAAACACTTTTACAGAGATGGAAACATGTAAGTGAAAATATTTACTTCTGGAATGCCTCTTTTATTTAGCCTAAAGCTGGTAAGACTCCCTAAACAGTTAAATACCATGGTGCAGACTGGTTAAGTGACAAAAGAACTTATCATCTCTATTCTGTACTTTGTTAAGGCTGCAATACAATGCTGTAAAGAACTCTTGAAACGGATGGAACCAGCAAAAATGGGTCTCAAGAATCCCACATGGCCACAATGGGTACAGGCTGCTTTTCAACAAAATATTGATCTTTGTGCTTCACACATGTAAGTTGATACAGTTCCTGATGTAGATTATTTTCTACAGCTAAATTGGTGAAGGTGAAGGAAACATTAAACTTAAAACATGCCTGGGTACATTACCTATTCAACTACAGATTAATATATGTAACCATTATGCCTTTCCCAGTACTGCTGCCCACACTATTCTGTCCAGTTTAGGTTACATTCCACCTTTTTTGGTTATACTAGGGGATACTGGGGTAACTTTGCTTAGGAGAAACCTGTGGCTTTGTATTTTAGCAGTTGACCTTCTGTCATGTGCTTTTAGTCTCATAATTTGATTATGGTTCCCTTTTGTATGTTTCTGTTCCCACACATAATTGTAATTAACCATATGAGACACCACCTGACTTGTAAAATGGATGTACCAGCTTGCACTGAAAACAGAGTAGAAATTTGTTTCTGATTACACATCACATACACGTGTTTCTGTTTGTAGGTACCCATACAATGATGATGTCAAATCATATAATATTTATGGCACTACAATTTCTGAAGTAGAAATTGACGTGTTAACTGGACGATATCAAGTGAGTTCTGCATTTGTATTTACAGCAGGATGTGTGTATATCTATTTTAATGTCGTGCTGCAGATCTCAACATTTATATAATGTGTGTTATAAAATCACATTCGCATTAAGTGACTAACCATTTTAACATAAAGGCAGACTGCAATTGATAGATTTGTTGATAAAGACATACGTATTGAATAAAAGCACACATCCTTCAACACTTATTTCATGTGCATTAAATCATTTCTTACTTCTGGCCATGTACTTTGTTTATAGCTCTTCTGACATTCTTGTCTAGGTGCGTTTGCAAAATTGCAAAAGGTTTAGTCATGTCTGTCTGTCTGTGCTTCATCTGTCTGTCTGCTCATTCATATCGTATCATATATAATTTATTTTCCTTCCGTAGATCCGTACAGGATTACATAATCCATATGGATATGGAAATCATCACGTGGAAAACTCTTCTCACACTTGATGGATTTTCATTAAATTTCATATTTGAACATTTTTAAAAAATCTGTCAAAAAACTTCAAGTTTCATGAAAATCTGACAGGAATAACAAGTGTTTTACATAAAGACCTATGTTCATTTATGGCAGTACCCTACTCGATTCTTCTTAGAGAGAGAAAGGTTTCAGACAAAAGTTGTAGAAAATAAAAAAACACATTTTATGTTCAAGAATTTTTTTCCTAAAATTGCACCATTTATGAGATTATGTGGAAATATATGGTAGAGCTAGGTAGGCCACAGATGCAAATGTATGGCGCATGCACAGTTCATGCTGAATAACTATGGTTACTAACACATGCACTCAGAATGTGCAATACTTATGCTTTCCCATGGCAACAATAGTTATGTGAACACACCTCAGTGTTACATTATACGTACATTGTATACCTGCCTGTTTGTTGTGTTATGCTCTTAATTTATAAAGCACCACATTCTGTCATATTTCCCACAGTAATTTGATTCTGTGATGCAAACAGTTTTATAGCCTACTTGAAAATACAAATTGCAATGGCTGCGAGGTCTAAGGTTGTTCTTTTGGCTACTTGCTTGCTGGAATTGTGGGTTTGAGTCCTGCTGGGGGCATGAATATTTGTGTCTTGTGAGTGTTGCATGTTAGGAAAAGGTCTCTGTGACAGGCTGATCATTAGATCAGAGGAGTCCTACCGGTTGTGGTGTGTCTAACTAATTGTGTTCATGAAGCCTCAGCAATGAGGAGGCCTACTTTGAGCTGCAGCACCATAAAAAAAAAAGAACTTGGAAATAAATTAGTGGGGTGTATTTGACTTAAACATTGGTACCTGCTTCTATTTCTGAAATGTGCATTATTGAACATTTGTTAGATTCTTCGAGTGGATATTTTGGAAGATGCTGGCCAGAGTATGAGTCCAGAAATTGACATTGGTCAGGTTGAGGGTGCCTTTGTAATGGGATTAGGATACTGGCTCACAGAATATGTTGTATATGATCCAAACACTGGAAAACTCTTGACAAACAGAACATGGGTGAGTTGACACCTAATATGCGCTGAACTGACATGGAATTCTTATAGGTTTAATATTTGTGATGTGATTAGTGGTATGAAAGAAATCATATTCTATTGTGATGGCCTGAGAATTACAGTGACAGTGAATTTTTATGCTTGATTGTAGGAAATGTTGAATTTTGCATTAGTCTATGAATGGTTAGTATGTAAATATGTTTTTTTTTAAATACCTGTACACTTGAGGCTATGTAGTCTCAGCTACTGACAGCATCAGTTAAACCAAAAATAAAATAAATAGCTGTCCACGAAAAAAATACATTTAACATGGGTATAATATATATATATATATTTCTTCCTGCCTCCTTTCACCTTACTTCTGTCACATAGTTCATTACCACCATGTACCTTAAGGAATTTATTTCGGAAATATGCGTAGTATTCAGTAGGAGGGTTAAGGCAGACTGTGAAGAAGACAGTCTTATTACATGGCATTTAAGACTTTATATGACTATATAACACATATTCCATTTGGCATATTCTGAAAATGTAAACTGTTTATTTGTATGTAATTACATGCTGTGTAGTAAAAGTGTAAGTTACAATGTTGTCAGGTATCAAATGGGAGTGCAATATAATGAACAGACATATTTTAAACTTCACTGGTGAACGTTTTGTGAGGTTTACTTCAATCTGCATATCTTCACCCTCCTACTGTAGCCAATATGTGAGAAGATTTTTGAGAGTTTCTGTAAAAAGACCTTGAGTGAATATGGGATGCAGGACTGCACCAGTGGGTTATTGGTACCCAGAGTTTTGATACCATTACATTGTCTACAAATGTTGGGCATCTATCATAGAGTGACACATGGCCACATCACAGCAGAAGGGACAGTTCACTTAAAATCTCTGTTATAATATGACTGTACTTATATCAACTTCAGAAGCTATTGGCTGACAGTCCTTTTTGCTATCCATATATCTTGCTTTGGAAGTAAAAGAGTCACATTCATCACATAAAAATATGGTTCTTTTGTAAACACTCTCTTCATAAGCTTTAAAAGTTGCTCCTTTTTTCAGAATTATAAGCCACCAGGTGCAAAAGATATCCCCATAGATTTTCGTGTTGAGCTAAGGAGAAAAGCACCAAACCCATTTGGTGTGGTACGTTCAAAAGGTGAGAAACTCATTTCACAGATAGTAGTTTAAGTAGGTAGGATAAATGTGTTCTAAATGTGTTCTATTTCAGTTACTCAGTGGCTATAAATCAGGGGCGTAGTTACCATATAGCAAGAGTATGCAAGGTACAGGTGCCTATAAATAGAGTATATGGGGCCTACAAGCCCATCGCTACAAATTAATGTTTCTAAACTAAATGAACATTTCCCAGCATTCAGGCAAAGTGCTTGCAAGAAATGCAGCAAGAAAAAAAGATCAAAGTAAATGGCTTTATTTAAAAATGAAATCTATTTATGACAGTCATAAAAAGTACCATTGTACCTCATGTGTATGAAAGGACCCATCAGTAAGCCTTGCATAGGGGTCCATAATTTCTGGCTATTCCACTGGTAGAAGTATTGTATAATGGCAGAATAGTTAATTGGTACTGCTACTTCTTGGACACAAATTGGATGGATGGTGCACACTGTGACATTGCTACAGACAATATATCCACCCCACTGTTTTTTAGGTGACAGAATGGAAATTTTGTGGTGCATGGATGTGACCCGTGTATGGTTTGCGTGATCCCACAAAGTCTTTGGCTTTAGACGTACCTACAGTTAGTGAGCCTAGGCTCATGTCACTAGTGGGGAGGGTGCGACAATTGTGTGCGTGTAGATCAGTGTGTTTCTGTAATCAGTGGTGAAGTGCCAGTATTCTTGCTGATCCTTCATGCGTCAGTAGGGGGAATATGAGTAGGATGTTGCCCAGTCACTTCTGACATACTAGATGATCTGCACTGTCTATCCTCTGTAGCAGCAGCAGGTGGGTGGACTGAGGTTAATACTTTGCCTCTGATACATGGTGGCCGCTATCGCATGACTGAGGTAGGAGGACTGTACAGTTTGTGAGACTTGCATTGTCATTTAAAATTACTCAGTCTTGTGGAATTACTCAAGTTATAGTAGATGCTGTGTGTAGTTCATATTATTCATACCTAACAGACACTTCTACAAAACAGGTCACTGTCCAACATCTGAAAACCTTCTCTTAAATGTTTATTACCAAGTAGATGCAGTAAGTTATGCATGGAAATCATGTTCATGGACTCAATCTACAGATTTGAATTTATCTACTTTCACCAAACTAACACTGTTATTATTACTGAATATAATACATATACTAATATCTGGCTCATATATCAGACAGAATCTGTAACTTTTCTTCTGTACTGATCCTGAGTTTACTGAAAGCCGTTCATCGCAACTGTATTTCTTATGTTATTTAAAACAATGCTCAATGTAAAGAAACATGTATTCTGGAATGTCGTGCCATGTAGCCTCATAGATAGGTACTGATATTACCATGGTCACGATGGAGGAAGTATGTTAACCTGAAACATTAGAACTTCTCTATTAGTCTCAGATTTTGAATAATTGCATTGTAATTCAGTCCATATTAAATTGAATAATTGTCCAATATGATACGACTGTATTCAGTTTATTACATATCTGTAGATAGCTCTGCATGTTTCAAGTGTTGACACCCATCATCAGTAGCTCGTACAACTGAAATTACACCTTCAGGCACTGGTCAACTGGGTTTGTTATTATCCGCTCTCATTGTTGAGTTGGAACACAACAACAACAGTGGATGATAGCAGACCTGGTTGACCAGTGCCATAAGCTGTAATTACAGTTGTACAAGCTCCTGATGATGGGTGTCAACACCCAAAATGCATAGAGCTGTCTACAGATATGTAATAAACTGAATACAGTCGCATGTGTTGGACAATTATTCAATTTGATTCATGTTAACACGGACCCATGAACATAAAATTCAGTCCATACTCTTGCCTGACTGTGTGGAAGTTATGGGCAGAAAAATACACATCTTTTTTTGTAATTATAGAGGAGTAATGAGCAGTACAGTATGTACATGTTCTGTTACAGCAACAGGAGAGCCTCCACTGTGTATGAGTTGCAGTGTTCTGTTTGCATTGAGATATGCTCTCGACTCAGCTCGTAAAGAAGCTGGTAAGCCTGATGAATGGTACCAAATCGGTAAGTTAATATCACTTATATTATATTAAAGCCAATTTATCTTGTACTGAATTGGAAACCCCTTGGTTAACCAGTTAGCCTTGCCAGTCTACATAAAATGTTCTGATTGTTTCAAACATTCAGAAGAGCTCTTTCATAGCAATAAAGTATCACCATAGCCATGATCTTACTTCCACTCTGCTTTACTGTCCCTGTTCTATCATATATATTTTCCTGAATATTTGTAGATTCTATGTCCAGTCTGAAAAGCAGCTCTTCAGGTTTTTGCTTTGCTTTTTGAAGTACGTTCAGGCAATATTTTAAAATTGCCCCTGGCTTATATAATACACTTTTACAATTTGCACATGGTGACCATACATACACACACACACACACACACACACACATATATATATATATATATATATATATATACAACAAGGAATGTAACTTACTACCTCAAATTATAGGAATCAGTTCCATACAGCAAAATTACTACTGACAAATGTAAGTACAGGCATCCCCTACTATAATGTGCTTCACTTGGTGCTCGTTTCTCTGTACCACTCTTGCCAACTGTGTTTTATTTTCTACTTTGCGCAGAAATGTTATGCAGTTGAACTACTTTCTGAGCACTTGTGTTTGTTTTCACTGATAACTGATGGCTGAGTGCAGGTGTTTGGGATTAGCAGCTGTTTGGGAGCTTCTTAAGCATTCTGTGTTCTAAAGAAAGAAGCTGCAAAAAGTACAGATGCAAGCATTATGATATGTGGATGCTAGTAACCATAATCTTGTGTTGTGTTTTAAGTGGTAGAGTGTGGTGTAAGTTGTGTCTTGTCTTGAGTGTTTAGTGTACTGTGATTATTTTTTTTTTTATTCTCTGGTCCATAATTATTCATGATGAGTCACAAGTGCAAGAACACGTGTGTTAGAAGAGCTTGTTAACAGCAAAGTTGGATGTCAGGAGCACAGATCATAAATGATATACTGAAGATGGAGAATGCCAGCTTGATGTTTGCAGAAGAATCAGGCTTAGCAGGACAGTGTGATCAGTTTTGAAAAATAAAGACAAAATCAAGGAAGTGGAAAGGTAGCGAATCCTTTAAGGACTGCAGAATTAAGCAGTGCTCTATTTACTTCTAATCATTAATCAGACTTCAGTGTGGAAATGTTGCGAATTAATTATAATTGAAGCATAAGCTGAGAATGTGGATTAGATAGTTGTAAATGAACTTGTATCAGAAAAGTTCCTTCACTTGGCATGATTTCACTTGGTACTCTGTATCTGTGGAACCAATTAAGAGTGCTACATGGGGGATGCTTGTATATGAACAGTAGAAACTACTGTAGTTATCATAATCAGTACCAGGACTTGTGAGAAGGTTGGTTTATTGCTAATTTTTCTGTCTTATAATTTGGAATGTGGTGCTTGATTCAGTTTTAGACTGGTGCAGTTCATAGTATCACAGCTGAATATATGTGAATGTTACAGCATTTCTGAAGGGTGTTGCTGCACATACATGATGTGGATTCAGCTTGTTCTAAATTACCTCCATTAACAGGCATGAACTATTTTTGTTTCAGTAACAGACAGTTTGATAGTAGTAATGCATTTGTCGTTTCTGTTATTGAAAAGTGTTTAATAATTTTGACGTGCATTATGTTTTTTACTGTGTTATTTAATGACACTGTCTACTGTTACAATTATAAAATGGTTAGTATTAGATAAATGAATAAGCATGGAGCATTGGTGGAATGATGGTGATGGGAAAACACTGGAGTACTTGGAAAAAAGTTCCATTCCAACACAAATTTTCCACCACTAATCCCATACAATGACCTGGGAATGAACCTAGGTCTCTCCAGTAAGAGAGATGGATCAGGGCCTATACGTGTATTTGCAGTATCCTTATTCACAGTCAGTGACGTATCTGTTTCGCCATGTAAATGGATGGTGCGTAGAGACAGGAGTTTTTTAAATGAAAGTTTCTGTACCTGTCTTTTGTGACAAAGTAATTCTAAATGAACTCTGGTTGTGTTTTTAGCAACGTTTTAAGTTTAATTTTGTGGATCAGGAGATCAATGAAGTATTATATTTTCGAATCTGGAGATAATTAATGATGCAAGGACACACTCCACATGCAAAAATATTTTGACATTTTCTTTAGTTCTCCTGATGTAAACCCTCCTGTACATTAATTTGGACTTACCGAAATATTATACACATCATTTCATGTCAATCTATATGCCAGTAATTTGATGTAACATTTTGTTTCAGATTTACCTGCAACAGTGGAAAATGTATTCGTTGCAAGTCTGACGAACATTGACCTATTCACTTTTGGATCCTCTATGCAAAAATAATATACAAACACATAAATAAATAAAATATAATTATGGTATTTAACTAATATTTGAATGTGAAAGAGTAACAGAATTTATTGGATAACAAATTCAGAAGTTGCATGTCTACTTACAGAGGTATTCATGTTGTCTTGTATCCTTGTAAGTCCTTACACACATTTTGGAAGATCATACTGCCTCCATATTAATGGTGGATGTTAGCGAAGCTGGGTGATGTGGCAGGGTCATTTAGGTTACAGAGAGTTGGAGTGGTGAATCAGAGTCAAGAATAGGGAAGAGTAAACAGGGCCCTGAGTGGGTCAATGAGTCTTAAAAGGGTACATTAGTTGATACAGGAGGCCTTGAAGGTAGTGTGAAAGAGTTGGAGGCTCTGAAAGGGGACTATTACTACTGGACGCTTTTGTTATTGCACCTGATCATCCATGGCTCTGATTGGTTATGTCTGTTCTCCTGGATCTGTATTTCCCCTGCCTCTTAAATATAATCACTCTTCCCCAAATCTGCTTGCTTCCATCCTGAAGATGAAGGTAGTATATTGCTACAAAACGTTGGTAACCACTATTAGACTTCACAGTGTTCACTCAGGAGACCACTTCATGAATCACCATAGCTGCAAAAACCTCATACCTTATACCATATATTGATGCTTATGAATAAATACAATACAATACATGTATAGTTAAATGATCACTGAGATAAACAAACTGGCAATTGCTGAAATCAATAGAAAAAGTACTTTATGTTACAAACCCCACATTGAGAAATGTTAAAAAATTTTAAAGCATATTGATATTTTGTCTCCTCAAAATGGTCTGTCATCAATATGTGTAAGTACTTGTAACTTCCTTCACACATTTATGATAAACACAGTGATTACATTCAGTTAAAGGTGAAAAATAGATGAGTTAAATCCAAAAGTATAGTAGTAAATCAATAAATGCTGAACACATTTTTCTCTCTTAATTTTTGAAAATAAGACTTATTCAGTAAAAATATGGAGGAAAAAATTGATATTCAGTTGTCCATGTGGCTCTGATTGAAAGAATTTGGTAGTGAAAGAGTTTATTATTGTTGTACCAAGAACTTAATTTCCTTGTGTATATGAAACAATTTCATATTTGCCAACTAAATCAGATGGATCCATAAACGAGCAACCAAACATCAATAAGTCTAAACGCTTGTCATTCTGCAATAAGAGTAATCTGATTCAGAACTGTGACACAGATGGAGGAATTTATCTCATTCTGTCTGGCAATGTGTGTTTTCAGTTTCACATTATGGAGTAACAAGATCAAGATGAGAGACTACAGGCTTTCACCAGCATGTAGTTGAGCCCTTCACTGTTCCAGGATTTTAGGCAGTGTTGGCTCATGGTAGATTAATGGTATTTTGGGATGGTTCATCAGTCCCATCTTCAAGGGTCAAGCAGTCCCAGAATGGACTTGCTTGACCCTCAAGGTGGGACTGACAAGCCATCCCAAAATGCTGTGTAACATCCCAGAAGAGTGAAGACCTCAAGATGAGAGAGTTTTGTGCATATTTGGCAGTGACTTAAAAGATTTTTGTCTGCACTAATCCTTCACAGCATGACCAGTCAGTTTCACACCACTGGTCACAGTAAATCTGACTACACAGATTATATTATCACATTGCCGTCGGCTCATGCAGAAATGCGTGATTGCTCACCCATGCGTTGTTGACGGGCCCCACATTTCTGCGTTTTCTTACATGACGTCCAACACGCGCGTTTTCGAGCCGCTCTGACACACTGATCGCTTCAAGGTCATCATCAGCTACATGCAGGATGTTTGGATCTCAAGTTACAAGCAGACAGGCCGCTCTTGAACCTTATTTTAGAACGATAAGCCTGCAAAATATTATGGGAATGAACATTAAAAGCGTTTAAAATGTCCGGTCACTAGGGGGTATTTAATTAAAAGACCAGCCCGACGGCAATGTGTTAACATGTATTATAAATTAAATTCTTGTTAATTGGTTTATATAATCAGAATCTAAGCCTGAGTGAGTCATTAAACTTTATCATTACTTCCTACTGCTATGGATGTGTTCTTACTTTAGAAGCAAACAAGTACTCTTTGTTGTTATGGTGGGCATATATTGTAGATAGCTGGTTGTCATAATTAATTTAGCTTTAAAACTTAAGAACAGTTGTAATACTGTAATTGCAACATCTGGATTGTTTCAGTTTTTTTAAAAAATGCATAGTATGTTCATGTGTAAGTTACCTTCAAGATTCTTGAAAATTTTAATGTGTTAACTCATTATCATTGTGTGGCATTGGCTACTCCATGAATTGATGATATTGTAACATGCCTCCTGAAGGTGGCTAACATACTGGCTGAAATGTGTTGAGGACTAGCATTTGAACATCCCTTGTTTTAAATATATAAATGTTGTATTGTGTTGGCATTAAATTTGATATACATTGGTATGTGTATACATAATATCTGCTGGTTCTTTATCCCATCTGACCTTCTGTACACCTACTAGATCTAAATATTTTGTTAATTGTCTTGTTAGGTACAAATCATTGCATCTGCCCCACAGAGATTCCAAACATTCTAAGTACCAAATCTAGGATGCTTTTCCATTTCTGGCCTCATACTGAAAAATCCATCTAAGTCTAAAAGATCTATTCTGCCTTTTTGTGACATTCAGCAGCACTGCCCAACTCCAATCTAATGGGCCACTATTTTTTGACCCTGTGACCGACTATTCAACATCTTGTCCCTGTATGGAGGAAGTGTCCTCTAGCAAGAACCTAATAATGTGCCATCCCATGGTGATAAGAAGTCCAATTAAGTAACACTGAGCTAAAGTGATGACACTGCTTGATGTAGTTACATGTGGTACCAGTTCAGTGACTGCTGTCACTGTTTTCTTATTGTTTATAACAGTTAGAAATGGTAATGTTATGAATTTGGAGCTATACTGCGTAGCTGGTACAATCACTAGGCTATGGGCTGGATGGCCAAAAAATTCAGGGTTGTATTCCAGGGAGGGGCAAGAGATATGAGCAGCTGTGATGTTTATTATGTGTAGAATAATTTATGCTTTCAGTAATTATGCATTCTCAGTTTCAGATCATTGTATGCAATTCCTTCAGGTCATTTTTTACATTTTACATTCCATGCATTACAGTCCAATTATTATAATTTAAGCAAAAAAATGTACACAAATATATTAGTTATAACAATATTATAAGAACCACTAAGTCCTACATGTTTGGTCTTTATTGGCCCACCCTCAGGGAGTACAGTAAACTGTGTAAAGTAGTTGCTTGATATATTGGATTCCTGCATTTAGAAGACCTTTTCGTGGATGGACTACTACTACTACTACATGAAGAAATTTTAATCTGGAGTGTTATCGATTAGAAATCGAAATATGTATAAGTGCTAGTATCCTGCTACAAGTACCTCGTGTTTGGTATATCTTCCATCATAGCACTGTGCATCTGTGCATGTACCCCCATATACCTATGAATCAGCTGGTTAAATTTTGTGGAACACTATGGATGGAGATCATTCATTCCATGCAGGCCTTGGAGTTTCGAGCAACATTAGATACAATAGATGACGGGTCCTGCAAACATACTTGGTGATGAATCATTAAAAAATACATAAACATAAATTAATCATGTCATGGATAGTAGTTGGTAAAGAACTCACCAACAAATGCTGTGAAACATTCCAGAAGAGCAAAAGTCTCTACTACACTGTGGCAGAAACCGAGATCTTGCATAATTTTCCTGTTACAGAAAAGAATATGTGACTGCTTTAAAATAAGTGGTTTTGTTTGATGATAGTTGATGAATCCCACTGTCTAGGTTTACTTTTCTGGAAGACCTGTCTCCTTGTCTTTAGATATTATAAACATGATGTGTGAGATATTGTGAACCCATCTAATATTATTATTGTCCTAGTCGTTGTTGCAAACAACCTGTACACAGGTCAGGATGCAGAGAACAGAACCAGTTTCTTTGCTGTTACCTTTAGCTAGAGTCAGCAAACCAACTCAACCAGCAGAGTTCTTCTGCAGAAGGCATTAAATTTCCCATACATCATAATACCCAAAGGTTCATTACTGTCTTCACAAGATTTCACCATAGGTCCCTAGCCTAAGCCAAATAAATCCAGTCCACACCATCCCATGCTATTCATTCTAGAGACATTCCCATCTGTGCCTGGGTCTTCCAAGCAGTCTTTTTTCTTTCAAATTTTCAAACCAAAGCCACACGTGCCGTATGTCCCACTAAAAGTACAAGAATCTTTAACATCAAAGAGTTTCACATGTTTCACAAGATGCAGGGATTACAAAAACGCCTATTACATTTATATCCACTGAACCAGTGACACCAATGTCATTTCTCAAGGACAGTACGTATGACATACAAACAAATTTGATGTTCGTGTGACTGTGCATCCTTAATATGAAATTATTTGTGAGACCAACTTGATGCAACAATTGCGATTTATTAATCAACCATTAGTTCAACATGTTTCGGGCACCATTATGCCCATCTTCAGGAGCACAAGGCCATATATTACGGCATACGATTTTCAGCACTTAATGTGCTGGCTGGAGTCTTAGGAAACCGCGAGGCGGGTTGTGTGCACTGTGTAGAGGCTATTCAACAGCGCAAGGCCGTATATTACTGCATATGGTTTTCAGCACGTAATGTGCTGAAAACCATATGCAGTAATATACGGCCTTGCGCTCCTGAAGATGGGCATAATGGTGCCCGAAACATGTTGTGCCAATGGTTGATTAATAAATCACAATTGTTGCATCAAGTTGGTCTCACAAATCATTTCACATACACAGTTGTACATTGGTAGTACGTGACTATGTTTCTGTTATTATCCGTGGTTATGTGTGTCTACGAAAGCAGGATGCAAGGATCAGAGCTCTGAACACTGCCAAGCTCTGTTCGTTTCAACATGGTAAAATGATGTGCATTATCTGAATACTGTCATGAAGTTGTGGTTTTGGCCGGCCGTCGCAGCTGGGATAGTGAGTAGAGAGACGTAATGCACGGATTAGAGTGATGCGGTCGCTCTGAGTGAAAGATGGCTGATGTGTGCGGAGTTGCAGCATGTACATCGAAATCATCTCCGTCAGTGGTTTCAGATAGCCCCGTTACAGATCCAGGCTCAAATATAAAGGTGTGTGTTTATTTAATACCTTTAAAAAGTAATTGTTGGTTATAAGTGACGGAATTGTGCAGAGGTTTGGAATGCGATTGTCCAATAACACATTGCAGTGCTATATACTTGGGATGAAACCAGTTTAAGCCGGACTGAATTTATTGTTCCGTGCCACTTGACAGCTTTCACTCGCTATTCGAGCTGGGAAAATTTGATTTCCAGGAAATTAATTTAGTCATGTGTATTGAATATCGCGGTTGAGTAGGTAAAACTTCTGCCTCGAAGTTTGGAGATGCCGGGTTCGAGTCTCGACGCGGAGACTTGAATACCGTTTCTCGAGGTTTTTTTTTTGTGGATTTTCGCAGTTGCTGCAGACAATTTGATATAACTGGTTTACACCGCTACTGCTTCGAACCATAACCGTGCCAATTCTTATTCCCTAACTATATGCATTATATTCTGCCGCTGACAGCGTTGTCACATAACCATGGAAATATTATTAGATCTCGTTGGTCGCGGAAAGCAGGGTGAGGGACAAGTTAGTTCAGTATATAACCTTCAGAAATACCTAGAAATGCAGCACAGTCCCGGAGCATACTCAAAGAACGCATTGCGCTGAAGATGACTTACTGACTGACTGACCACTATATGTAGAGACAGGAAAAAGTACAACATGTGGTAGTCCTAGTTTGAAGGGTGAAAGTTGAAATGATTCTGTAGTTTTATTTTATTTGGAATATATATATATATATATATATATATATATATATGTATGTATGTATATAAATAAATTTCATTCATCCAATATTTGCCCATGGATGGCAACTTGGTCAGAGAAATAAATGTATATACAAAATATATATTGGAAAAACAGGAAATAAGCACGTGTGCCATTTGTCATGATTGTTGACTTGCACTGTGCTGTGAGGTAGTGACAGGCAACTATTTTTGCATGAAGGCCAATTTAAAAACTTTTGAACCCTGCTGCAGACCGAGTGATAACAAGTCTTGTTTTTTCAACAGAATTTGACATTAAGCTTTTAAGCTGCAAATATTACTAACATTACTGCAATGAAAAATAGTAATAACATTTTTTAGTTCTTAATTTTGCTTTGAAAGATAAGAATGCCAATAGGAGACTTGTGACTTTCTTTTTCACCAATTTTTCAATATTTGGGTGTGTGTGAGATGTAGCAACATGAAATTGGCTCTCCTGTCTTTCATCACTGAGTTGATTCATACATTAACAAAATGATCCACAAATGTGTGTGCTGCTGGGAAGGCTTGTCATTCACCTTACATGGTCACAATAAACTGGAAACTTATCAGTAATTGCAGTTTATAGAAGTCAGTCGCAGTTTATAGAAGTCAAAGTGTTGACCATGTTAAAATATGTTTCTCTGGAGCATATCAAAATTGCATGTCTATCATTTCCATTTGAAAATCAGCTGGAAGAGTTTCAGTATTAATGCCCAGTAGCACTGAGAACAAGTTGATTGTGTCCTTATGCTTGTGTGTAACTTGAAAATGGGAGTTGAAGTAATGTTCAAGAAGCTGAATTTTCTGTGTATATTTCTTGGCATAATTGAATTTGTTTGTTTTCAGAATTGGACAGTGTGTCTTATTGTTTGATCACAGTTTCAGTTCCCATAGTTGGAACTTCATAAGGAATACTGTTATTTTGTCAAATATTTCATTGACAAGGTGATTTGCTGTTTGTGGGGTGATGTTCAGTTCAGTCTTGTGCTGAGTGATGTCAGTGGAAAGTGCAAAGTCACACATTTAATAGTGATCCCAAAGTTGAGGAAATGTCTTACTTCAGTTCATACATGTTTCTCAGCATATGATCACAACCCCACCAGTCAACTTCCATGTAATAGTAGAGAACATTTACACAATCATATCACTCAATTGATCTTTAAATTGGCAATGATTCATTCATCTTATGAAATAAACAAGTTTATAAAATCACTGGTAACAACATTAGTTTTTGTGAGAGATCACACATAGGTTTTCTGGAGATATCAAGCAGTGACATATTGCATGGGATCTACTGCTTTCATTGTTATTGGTCGTAAGGGAAGATACACCACTGTATCCATCCAGGTAGTTTCCATACTGGGCTCTGCAGACTTTGCAGCACCTTCCTTTTTTCATACATATTTGAACCTTTGGTGGGCACTTTCACTGGCATTGCAACAGACAATTCTTCAGTTGTATTGAACTCAGTGGCAATGTTACAAACAAAAGCAGCAAGTTACCCTGTATTGCACACACTGTTGCTTCATCAGTTGCTATATGACAGTTGCTGAAAATCATTGGACTTTATTTTTAATTTCCCCTTCAGTATTGTTTAGCACTCTCTCAGTTCTTCCAAATTAATTTGGGTAAATTAATTTTAGAATTGTTATTATTTCCCTGTCATTAAGAAGTTCTGTTAGTTTTGCCAGCATTTCAGAAACCATGTAACTAGCACACACTGCAGTGCTGACTGAATAAACTTTGCTGTTGAGCAAGACTGTTTTGAATTTGAGTTTTTTTTTTTTTTTTAACTTCTCATTTTGCTGTGTATGCCACTCAGTTGTAATGCATGGCTTGTTTTGCATTGTCTTTTAATATTGTAGTCTTCCAGAACTTGTGTTTTCATTACAAATGACACAAACAGCAGTTGCTGAAATACAAATCAAGACATACTCTGCAGTCCACAAATGTGGAAATGCATGATTTTTGTCAGCTACTTCTCTTTTCTTTGCTACAGTCATTATAGGACACAACAGGTTATTGCTATAAACCAAGTAAATACTGTTAATGCACTCAGATTTTGTCAGTAACAGTGCTAAATTGAAATATTTGCAGTTAATCAGTTCTTTCCACAGAACTCATGAAATTACTTTAATATGCAGGTCTTGTCAGCTGTTAGAACAGAAGCCCCATTAGTACAGTATTCACATGATAAGTGCCACTGTACTACCTCTTTTATTTGAACATTGCAAAATGTTAGTCGGATATGTAGAACTTACCTTCAAAGCGACATCACAACAGCTCTGAAACATATTGTGTCTCAAGCTAACATCTTGGACGTGTCCTAATGTTGTCTTACTTAAAAATATCAAAGGAAAAACAATTATAGTAGCCAAAAGAGCTGAAGAAGATGAGCTGCCTTGTGGGAGGTGTCACCCTGTAGTGTGTAGAAATTTGCCACTGTGCAAGAATGTTACCAGTCTACTCAGCATTATATTTCAGAAGACGTTATCTTCAGAGTGTCATGAGAACCTGCTATATTGAAAGAAATAATGCTCATACACAGCAAATCACAATGTACTGTTGACACAGGTGTCAGTAAGTGCTGCTGGCTAACCAGAGTGTATTTCAGTAATGGAATATTAAATGTTGTGAACATCTGCCAGCAAAAGTCTGTTCAGTTCAGATGACAGTAATTTTGGGTTGTAAGTGTGAACTTTTAAAATTTGAATAGCATGTATTGCTTTAAGCTGGGAATATTATTTTAGGCTCATTATTTTTAGTTTTTCATTAATGGAACTCGTGAGCTACAGCTTGCCCATCAGTGCTATGAGATAATGTAAGTTTCCTTTTAGATGCATGAAGTTAAGAATATTAGTTAGAGATGTATCAGTGTCTATCCACAGTCATTGTTTCTTGAAGATCATGGTAGGTGACACTTATGCATCAGTGATTTATGCCTTGTAATGCATGATAGTACTGTGGGCATTTGATTTTAACCTTAATTGTTTTTTGAGTATTGTGAGTTAATGGTGCAACATGTAACTAATTCATTGAGCATGGAGAATATAAGAACTCATTAAGAAGGTGTAAATATCAAAGTGTTTTGTGGTATGTTGTTGAAGTTTGGATAGTTTATGTGGTGGATGTGGGTAATTTCTTGCAAAGAAGTGTGTTTTATTTTTAGATGTCTTTCATAACTTTTTTGTACTCGTTTATAACCTGTGTATGGCTGATCTAACCTGAAACATATTTAATGCTGATGCTACTGTGTGTTACCCGCATTCTTATGACAGTGTTGACTCCTGCAATATGTGTGTCCTGTAGTTTTGTACGATCATGAAACTTAGTTTCTCATAGTAAGGGAAGAACATAGATTGAAGAGGTTTGAGACCAGGTTGCCACAAGAATATGTGGATGTGTGGAAGTTTGTAATAGGAAGCTGGACACAACTGCATAATGAGAAACTTCATAATTTGTACCAAATATTTTTTCTGACAATGTTTTGTAACAGTAAACAAGAGACACCACATACATGGAATGTTACATTGAAGTACATTTGTGCAGTCATTATTGCAGTGGAAAAGCAAGAAGTATTACAAATTCTGAGTGTCCATCTATAGCCTTAGGTATCCAGCATGAATCTACATGTGCCATATTGTCATCTGTGGCCTGTCCTGCTCTACAAAATTTTTCCACATTATCTTATAAACGACATGATTTTTTAAAACATTTATTGAACATAAAGTACGTGTTTTGATTGTCTCTACAAATTGTGTCCAAAACATTTCTCAAATTTTTGAAAAATGCTGAACTATCATATTTCATGAAAATTGTCTAGTGGGAGCCATGTTGTTCCATGCGGACAGACGGATGGATGGCAGACACACATGATGAAGCTAGTAGTCACTTTTCCTGAATTTTGCAAATGCACCAAAAAAAAATGAACATTTTTTGGACGTTGTCCACTGTTGTTTGAAGAAAAGTGAAGACAAACAAACAGTGTCCAGAATTGGTGGCATTTATTCATATTTTGTATTCCTTAACCAAATAGTATTAGGATGTACAAACTGGGGGGGGGGGGGGGGGTTGTGGACGGCGGACTCGGGCTCCTCCGGGAAGAAAACGGTGAAGAAAGTTCCGCTGAAAAGATGGGGGGGGGCGACAAACAAAGGGAAAGGGGAAAGGGGCGTGTCTGTGGTGGGGGGGGGGGGGGGGGGGAGCAGGAAATTTTTTGATCAGTTCAGGAACTCTTAGATTTTTCACAAAGATTCTACTTTCATACAGGTAGTTATTCAGTG
>Ga0131853_10004233_pt1 | contig 25708 bp, 21 predicted proteins | sample TergutLab28metaG_FD_92764 | JGI IMG/M metagenome (GOLD analysis project Ga0131853, IMG submission 92764) | Labiotermes labralis P1 segment gut microbial communities from Petit-Saut dam, French Guiana - Lab288 P1 (version 2) (version 2) | ecosystem: Host-associated > Arthropoda: Insects >... | reverse complement strand
TCGAGACATGACCATGTACTTAGTTTTATCAGCACTTACTTCCAGTCCTATCTCCCTAGTAGCAGCTACTAAAGCTTCTGCATTTTCCTTTAGAGTATGCATGCTTCCTGCCAGTATATTAACTTCGTCGGCTTATTATATTACTTTTCAAAATTGCGATTTTTGTTTTTCCATTTTCTTTTTTGTTAAGTGTCATTCTTTTATCCTGTTTCTTTTCTTTCTTCTTTCTCTCTCTCTTCTTGTAGGTATAATGTACTTGTTAGGTAAGTTACTGCTCCCTCTGTGCTTGTAGTGACTGTAATGTGCTGTTTACATATTGATGTATGACTGCTTGATATCCCTTGCTCCCTATTTTACATCCTGACATCTTGTGTATTCTGTGTTGAAGAAATTGCCCTGAACCAACATTTTGTGTGTGATATAATGACCAAATAGTTGTCAATGTTGAGTGGTCTAGCTAATGCCACATAAAATTAATTATTGACAGTAAAGCATTGAAACAGATTTTGGAATTTAGAATAGAAATATAGTTTGTAAGGTATATTATTCACCAATTCATGACACTCACACACAAACCATCAGAAGAAAACCAAGAATGAAACAAAATATAGTGATTCCTCACCAGTGCAGTGGCTAGTGGGAGCGATTACAGCATGTTGGGCAAAACCACATTGCCCAAACTTCTTATGGGAATAGGGTTACATGAAAGTGGATGCTTATGCCCCCCCCCCCCCATTGCTTTATATATCCTGGCAGTGCTTGGGTAACTGATATTCCAAAATTCTCAGCAGCTGAGTAAGTAATTGCCTGTGTTTACGCCTGTATTTAAAATTTTCAGCATTTGGCAAATATATTTCCACCCTTATATTTAATTATTTTAAATGACACAGAATTGCAACTGCTTTGGATAGGGGGTAACAGTGTTCATTTGTGTTGCAAGACTTTGTTTCTGCTTGACATTTAAATGAAGTGCTGGTAATAGAGCAACTGGTAAATAAATAGGTAAACAGCTAAAGGGAACCAATTATAATTGACTGTCACAGAAATAGGCCAGAACCAGTAGGACTGATGAAAAGAGAACAATACTGGAAAAGATTAATTCAGTACATAGTCAAAGACCGTGTAACGCACTTTAACATTATCGTGTCAGCTGCATGTTTCGGTCCTTTTGTACCTTCATCAGGCTTTATATATATAAAAACTTAAACTGAAGATAAAATTGCAATATACAGATACAATTGCATATTCACAATTACTTTGTGTTTATTCCATTTGTATGCCTTTATTTCTTGTAAGATAGTAGCTTCTGTTGTAGTGCTGATCTATTCTCTATATTTGTTAAGCCAAAATTATTTCTAATATATTGGGTTCCTTTGAGTACATTAATCAAAAACTTTTATTTCTTTTAAATTAATAATTGCAAGTTGGAACGTGTGAGAAGTGTAGTTTTTCATTTTTTTAATTCTATTTTCATATCCAAAGACAAAATTTCTGTTTTGATATTTTTTATATTTTTTTTAGAAACCTCGAAACTGTTTTTATGAAATCTCTTTTTGGCCTTGAATATATTTTTGTGTAGTCTTTTCGTTTTGCAACACCTTGAATCGTTGAGTTGATGCGTGCAATAACAACATGAGGTGCTGACAGACAGAAGGCTACACACTAGTATATTTCAGTACCACAGTAAAGAAGTGAGGAAAACAGTTTTGAAGGTTCGAAGAAAACAAAAACATCAACAAAGTGGAAACTTAGTCTTCGGATACAAAAATGAAATTAAAACAACCGAACATCACACCTCTCACACGTTTCAAATTGGAAGTAGTAATTTTTAACAAAAAAATAAATGAGTAGATATTTTATTGATCAAAGTAGTCAACAACCCCAATATATTAGAATTATTGTTTTCTTAATAAATACGTTTGGCTTTGCTGATATAGAAAAATGATTAGCAGTATGAGAGTAGATACAATATATGCAACATAATTGTGAGATTTCACAAGAAAGTATATATGTATATTGCACTTTTACGTTCGTTTGTAGTTTGTATACATAGAGCCTAATGTTGGGCCAAAAGGACCAAAATATATAGCTTACATGAAAGTACATGGTTGTGTCAGATACCATTTGTTCATTTATTGAATATTAGAAGCACAATGGGATGCCCTCTATCAGAAAGAGTAATGTATTTGCAGATTACTTAGTAACTCTGAATCAGCTGAAGATGTTATTTAGTAATAATGATAAAAATGAGAGATTGTGGTGAACAGGAGAGGCTGAGGAATGAATGATCATGATATTTCAGGGTCCTCTTTGCTGTGAGTGACTGAAGGAAACCTTGGAAAGTCAGGATGGGTGTTAGCCTGGCTGTGTCTTGAACCAGGTGCCTCCTGAATACAGTTCAGAGGTTTTTCTGCTTTAAGTGGTTTTTTGAGTAACCAGAAGTAGACAGAAAGATCGTATGTATAGAAAAAGTAGATTTTTTGGGTCATAGCTGTGCTGATAGGAGGACATGAGAATGGAAACAATTAAATGGGACTTCATCTGAATTTGCCTGAATTTGGGCATATATTTTTATGTCACAACTATTCTAAGGAAGAGTAGTTATGTTTATCCACAGTAACTATGATTTTTTTTTTTGGTTTTATTAACAGAAGTGAGGGACTATGCAGTGAAAATTGGAATCAATCCTGACAGTGAACCACACCTGCTCCACTTTGCACGAGATGGTCTTATGCAAGCTTTGCCTGCTGGCTGGAAACCATGGTGAGTGTAGAGAAAACAAGTGGAAGATAATAGAAATCAATTTTGAAATGAATGCTGTTTAAATGTATACAATTTTTTTGGTAGTTATGATGAGGAACTGGAATCTTGGTACTACTTCAACTTCAAAAGTGGAGAGTCTCGTTGGGAACACCCTCTGGATGACATATATAGAAACCTGGTCAGGAAGGTTCGATCAGAAAGCATCAGCTCAGCAGGTACGCTGTAGCTCATATTACTTATTGCAAGACATTGTACAAGTTGTTTCAAAATGTAATTCTTGAAATACATGAACAAAACTTCTCAAACTTTAAAGTAAATTAAGAAATCATAGACAATTAGATGAAGATAGAATTTAATGTCTCAGTGTCTTGTTCATTCTCTGGCTTGGCAAATTTGCTTCTCAAGTTGGAAGTTCAAAACTTGGTATTTTGTAATTTATCAGGTTTTTTTACTCTGTACAGCAATAATTACATGTATTGTATCATGCATCCTTGTAAAGTTTTGAAGAATTATAAACTCATTAAACATTTAAAGGTAAATATCTGTCTAAAATATGGAAGAACTGTGTATTGTAAGTGGATTCAATATGAAAATACTTTACAAGTGAGTGGTAAATATTTTAAAATCTGTAAAATGTTATATTTTCTCCCTTATAGCTGAAATAATGTGGGAGATTTGAAGGATTAAATCAATGATAGAATCTTTGCTCATTAGAGCAAAGGCTTGTGGATGTTATAAAAGTGTTTCTGCTTCTCTTTCTGGAGTTATTTTTAATGTTTATCATACAGTAATTCATTAATATTTTTGTTTATTTTGAAAGCCGTTGTATGATGGCTGTGTGTTTGTTTTCTATACATATGTGTGTGTGTGTGTGTGTACATACACACACACACACACACACACCCCCACACACTTTTTTTTTTTTTTTTTCAGGTGAGGAAGATTCCAAAACATCAGCCAAAGAAGACTTGAAAAGTTATGAAGAAATTGCTTCTACCATTCCTAACACACATCAAGTTCCACGTTCACTAGAACCTCTGAGAACAAGTGACATGCTCAAGAAGGGACGTGTTCAATTGGTGTGTAATGTTTGCTGATACAAAACAGTTCTTATTTGTTCTGCTTGAATTTGTCCATGTTAATAGTACAGGGAATTTGTACAGTAATGCTGAATTTAAATTTTATTGACTCAGTAAGACAAATTGTGTGTTATGAATAACAGTGTAAACTTTTTATTTTTTGTGTGTATAAGTTCGATGATACTTGCTGAAGAGATATTCATGAAATTTGATATTAGAGATTTGTACTAAAATTTGTCATCACATTCCAGTTTGGTTAAAATGGAACAACAAATATCAGCACATGCCAGTTTTTGTCGAGGCATCCTAAATTTGATCAAAGTGTAACAACAATATTGGATGCGCAATGCGAAGACATACACGTGTATCTTGAGTGTAAATTGTTAAATATTTATTGCAGGGGAATATTTTTCAAAAAAAAAGTTGTAGAGTAAAATGAGGCACACTTTTCATTCCCAGCCTACTGTTTCTGCAAGTTTTTGAGGAATTTGTATGAGAATTGTTGTGCTGTGCATGTATTTTGTAACATTTCTGTGCACCAACTAACTGTATTGTTTTGAATATGTGCAGAGATTGTTGAACAATCAACAGGACCTTTGTGAATATACATGAAGATTACTGAAGTCCCACCACTCTGAATAATTTATGTGTACATGTATAGAAAATAAATATTTAATGCAAATGTAATGTTATATAAGAACATTAATACTATTTTCATGCTATCTGAATAAATACTTATAAACAGGCATACACAAAAGTCCCCAAGATCTAGGAGCTGCCAAGTACCAGAAGGGTGGCATGGAACAGGTCGGATTCTGAGAACCCACAGACATTAGATGCCACCTGCAAAATTTAGTCACCAAGGTGACTGCATATGGGATCTGCACACACCTACTCTTAAATATTGCAGCTTACTGCAAAAGGTGCCTGAGCGTGGATTTTAGCATGCCATGTACTTTCTTGTTCCAAATTCACAAAGAACGCTATCGTAACTATCTCTTAATAGTTCATTAGGAGAGCCAAATTATAGGTCTCAATTTATCAAATATCAGAATTTCTAACTTCATACTTGAAAATGGAACAGCAAAGGTCAGTGAGGAATACTTATGACTTGGTGCTTATTTCCCACTTTAACTTGTATATTTAACATTATCATTTATGTTTATATGATGCTAAGTGCAATTTCTCGTGCTTTATGGTGTATTTTCACATTAAACTCATATAACCAGACATGCAGAAAGTTACAGAATGGTTCAGTACTTTTCAGTTTGGTATGATTGTGGCTATTACATGGCCAACTCTACACATTTTGCTTTACCTGTATGAAAGTGATGGGTGTCTTTCCAGGCTCCACTGAAGACATCTCCAGTTCTATCACCTTTAGTTGCACCAACCTTAGCTTCGCCTAAGAAGCTACAGTCTTCTCCACTTACTAGTCCTGCAGGCAGCAAGACTTCAATGGGACAATCAGATGATACTCTACTGATCAAGTCTAAAGATGTTAGCAGTGCTGCACCAGAAACTGCTGGCAGGTCAGACTCTAGAGGCATTAGCACAAGGATTGATCTTGGTGGAGGGATCAGAAATGCAAAGATGCACAAAGAAATCCCAAGTCCAACTGCAAGGATTGATATTGACAGTATGGATATGGGAAGTCTGGTGAAAAGGAGTGAGGAGAGTACAATTAGCAGGAAGGAGAGACTTTTGTCTGCCCAGGAAAAACATCCTCGTAGCATGACTGGACGAGGGGAACTTACTCTCACTGGTGAGACATACTTTAATTCACATGAAAATTCTTCAGTGACTTGCAAGCTTTTAGGCTTTTGCAGTGGTGCATTTGAGGTCTCTGTTCTTATGGCATGGTGCCAGTGTTTTGAGACAGTGTTTTCATCTCATATGCAAGGGTTGAAATGTCCAGTGAGGAACTCCTCATTGGATGTTTTCTGATTTTGCATGAGCCAGCAAAAGCTGGAAATTATATTTGCACCTTGTCAGTTTTTTTTTTTAAGTAGGTTTGAGGTAAGTGGCTGATTTGTGTATGAAAAGCTTTACTTTTAGACATCAGTACAAAAATTGATTATTTCTATATGTTACATCATCATCATCATCATCATGTTCTTGCAGGGTTAGGCATGTTTCCTGTTCCTTGATCCTCAAGATGAAGTTTGTCCCTCCATCTCTTCCTCGGTCGTTCTATGTTCCTTCGTTCTTTTGGTTTATATTGTAGTGCTTGTTTTGGTAGTCTGCTTGTGTCTATCCTCTGTACATGTTGTAGCTACTTTTTCTGGTACTGTTCTATATCCTTTACTATGTTCTGTGCTCCCATTTTTTGCCTAATACGTTGATTCTTTTGTTTATCCAGTTTTGTTATTCCAAGTAAGTGTCTCAAAAATTTCATCTGTGCTGCTTGTAAATGTTGTTCCTCTGTTTTATGTATGTTACAAATAACTAAATAAGAAGTAAATTTAACAGCCATGAATCCATTGTCACTCGAACTAATTGTCCATGCTGGTCTGCAGAAGACTGGAATTTAAATGGGGGCTGTATAAAAGCGGGTTTGATTATTATAACATTGGTGTTTTGAGCATCACACTGCAGATTACACACACACACACACACATATATATATATATATATATTTATTTAATATTTGGTGCTAAATGTGTAAGATTGATACTTCCCACAGAGGATTCTGGTGGTTAGGTCGACAACTAAGTTGTTTCATCTCAGTATGCATTCATTACTACTTACACCATCATGCATCAGGTTTTTTGATTCTAAATTTGTGTTTATGATTTTCACAAAAAAAGCATAAATACATATAAATGATAATGGTATGTATCAAAATTTTGAAGTGTTTGTGAGGGTGGGGACTGATTCTTCTGACTTGAGACTGGGATCTTATGTATACAGTAATGAATTTTCAGGTTCCATAAAAGGTTGAGAATTTTTTGACTTTGGGAGAGGCTTCTCAAGCTCTCAGATGGGTGGACTTGGTTATGGAAATTTGTGCATGGGTGTAGCAGAGCTTGCATATTTCAGGTGGTGGTTCTATGTTTCTAAAGTCAAGACAGCAGAAACAAGAGTCTCCCACTGCCACATTATCATCTCCCACTCCAGGGGTTGGAAGTCCAACCAGTGATATCTTTGGTGGTGTTGTCAAACTGATTCCTTCCACGGACCAGGATGAGAATCTTCCCAAGAGTATTTTGAGAGGAGACCAGCAACGCTCAACAGCACCTGGAAAACCACTGTGGGATGTAGATCCCAGGGAGATGTCCAGTATGTGTTGCTGGGAAAATTTTAATTATGCATTGTATAGTCCAAACAGAACCACATACAGTAACTGAAAATATAATAGCCAAGTGTGTTGGATGGTTCAAGACTTCATTCTTGTCAAATATGTACAGAATAAGTATGTGATTTTTTACTGCATCCAGAGTGACAGGCAGTAGTTTGATTAAAGTCTTTGTCAGTACATTCCAGTGTCTGTAACATTTAATGTATTAATTATGTTTACCTGGAGCCAAGTTGTGTAGGTGGTGTAATGAATAGGTTACAGACTGCCTTCACCAGTAGACATATGTCTTCAGGGCATGGACAGGGGCAGCTTCATGTTCCTGATATTTACCTGAATGTGAGATGACCCGTCTTCGCAAAATGCATATGCAGAACATATTTAACTTCGTGTGTGATTATAAGTCAAACCCCTCTCAAAAAAAATTCTTGTCTGACATACACCTAATTTATGTCCCTTTTTTAAATGCGATTTTAAAATAGATTCATGTTGGTATACTACTTTATTAGGGAGCCAAGTTTTACCATTTGCAATGGTGAGCAACATACTTGATCTGGCAGGGTGTGTTAGCATAGAGGTATGTTCCAAGACATACTGAAAATTATATGAACCCAAATTCATTCATAGTCAACAGTCTGAAAATCATCAATCTGGAAACTTCACTGCCATACATCAGGACAGCTAGTAAGAAGCATCAGAATAGAATATACAGGAACAATAACATATTTGTATGATGCATAACCAAAATACATCACAATTACAAACAACAGGTGTAGATTCAGCACCTAAAACTATAAATCAATTCATTTCCTCTTGCCATGATGCACACACCACAGAAAAGAATCAATAATAATTATAATATGTTTTAATGAGTTGTAGTTGTAGGTGTTAAGAGTTTTTTATATTTCTCCACCCCTGAACATGGCAGAATTCTGATGCTGAGTTCATGTACCATGTGATGGTAGGCGAGGAGAAACAAATGTGGCGCCATCAGGAGCTGGAAGAAGAGCGGAAGAGTGTCCGTTTCAACTTGGATCAGGAGCTGGACATCCGTTTCAGTCTGTCGGAGGTGTCGGACCAGGAGGGGGTGGAAGAGGGAGATGTTGGTGAAGGAGACTGGAACTCAGATGAAGAGGATCCTGATGAGGAGCGTATTATTGCGGGCATCAAAGTGTCAGGTGGGTAGCATGTGCCAAGACTGCAGTCTGAGTGTGATATAGTCTATTCCCACATTTGATTTGTGCTTTGTATGCTTAGAGGACATTTAAAAATCCCTTAAAAAGTATATATGTTTTCTGGCATAAGCGAATGTGGTTGTGACCATTTTTAGGTATCACCCAGGAATTTTTCTCTGGTGGTTGAAGAAAGTCATGAAAAAATACCTTGGTCTGGGTACCCATTGCTCCATGCGAGGACTGATTTAGGTTTCTCTGAATAGAGATCACATGATTTACAATATGCAGTGTGTTGTTTGAAACACAACCATTGTCTAGCACCTTTTTTATTTACTTATCACTATCGGCTTTCAACATTAGAAATGCCATCTAATGCAATAATATTTTAAGTTTAGAGCTAGAAATTAGTATGACAATGACAGTGTTGGAACTTCATCTCTGAGTGGAGTAATAACACTGAATATGATAAAACGCAGTTGGACTTCGGTCTTTTTCTTCATTCTTTTTCACTTGTGTGTCTAATGCTATATGTATGTTATGCTGGTGTGCTGAAGTCTGTAATTACACTGTTGCACTGTTTCGTGCTTGTCCTGACATGTTCTTGAGGCATCCTTGCTCTTAGTTTTATATGATGCATGGAGATGAACTGGATTCACCATAGTCACTAATACCCCAATCCATATTTTCCATGCTTATATTGTAGGAATGGTGACAGTCCATTGATCTCTAAGCTGTTGTGTAGTAATCATTAAAGTAATTAGTGCATTAAATAAAAAAAGAAACAGCATGTCAGTGTTAGGTTTCTTGAACAGTGGAATTGTGGGTTTAAATCCTGTTTGAAGTTATGTCTTTGTTGTTGTTGTGTTTTCCTCTGTCGTACAGGTTGTGTGAGACCACCATGTAAGGAGTCATGCTTCCTGTCTGAATGAGGATTTAGTAATCTTTCAGAGCAGAGGAGACCAAGGCTCATGTTATGTTGTAGTGCCAGTATATAAAGACAGCTATTTCATTTGTTCAGGAAAGCCATGTTGGCTGCCATGGAAATGTGTGTATTTTGACAGAATTTGTTGTTATAAAGAATGCTTCATTCAAACAGTTATGGTCTTTTCAGTTCCTGAGGTTGAAATCTCTGAAATATTTTAAGCGAATGTGTGCTTGCTTCATGTATTTGAATTTTTGTCCTTGCCTCACTGATGCATTACTGTTAGGATTATTTTGTTTTAACTATTTCTTTGCAGATATTTTAAACCTCAGGGATGCTGCTGATCTAGAAGAAACATCTACAGGTGAAGATGCTGGCAGGAACAAATCTCAGAGTTCTGTGGAGAGTGTGGCTGGTGACAAAAGTCTGCAGCCATTTGGGTCTGGCAGTAGGACAGATACAAGTCTAACAAAACAGACAAAGAGACCAGGTGCAAAGAGTGTGAATGGGACACGATTTACTATAGAACGAGTTCATGAACATGTTCTTTTATCCTCGTCAAAAGATTCGGAAGGTAGACCCTCATTTAAGCAAGCAGGAGAGTCAACTGGAACTAAACCACATGAAAAGACTGATATGCACCACACCTCTGGTTTAGTGTCACATGTAATTCTGTCAAGTAATGATGCAACTTCACATCCACATTCAGTGACAAAACTGGAACAAGACAGTCAGGTTGTTTTGAGTGACAAAATGATTAAAGTTGTGGATGAAGTTGATCTTACGCATGAAGATGGTGAATCAAAGAATAATGGAGATCAAGTGGCAACTGAGAAGTCCAGTGCCAGAGAGGGACAACATCAAGGGTTTGAAAATAATGTAAAGCCAAAACAAAATTGTGAGAAAGCTGTGCAGAAAGAATATGAGGAGCAGTTAGAAGCAGGGCAGGAAGAATATGAAGTACAGTTGATGGCAGGTCAACAAAGGTATCGAGAGCGGTTGGCCGAAGAGATTAAGAAATTAGAGCAAGAAAATGAAAAAGCCATAGAAAGGCATAGAGAAATATTGGCCCAGAGGCTTGAAGAATCCATCAGGCAGATGGAAACTGATCAGGTACATAAGCTTTATGTAAAGCTATTGATCATTCCTGTCCTTCATCCAGGTTTTTCTGGAAATTGTACTGAGATGTTGAAATTATGTCTTGCGGTTATGGATGTGGCTTGTTTTTGCACTATTAAACTGTTCCTGAGTAGTAGCAATCAGACCAGATTACAGATAATTTCATGGCTCTATATGACAGGATTTTATGTATAAGACAGGGCAGTGCACTTACTAATGTATATGTAAACATATCACTGAGCTTCATATAAAAATTATATTTTTAGGAAAAATGTTTGGAGATGTTACGATCACAACTTGCAAGGAAGGAGCAGGAGGAGGAAGTTAAACTAAAGCAGTCGTTAGAAGTAAAGATGGCAGTCTTTGAGACAAACCTCAAAACACAGCAGGAGAACCGAGAAAAATGTATACGGTATGCTTACAATAACTGTTCCAGGTGACTGTTGAATTACTTATTCTTGTGGATACTGGAATTTTTTTCCACTACTGTGTGATCTGGATTTATTTTTCATGTTATATTAATGGGAAGTGCGTGAAAGTGAACACATAATACTATATTTACATAATAATTGAATCCTGGTGGGGACGAGATTTTCCGCCCATCCAGACTGGCCCTGGGGTCCACCCAGCCTACTGTAAACTGGGTACTGGGTCTTTCCTGGGGGTAAAGTGCGACTGGGGTGTGCTGCTGACCACTCACCCCCTTCTAGTGCTGTGGTCATGGAAGAGTAGAGCTATACCTCTACCCACCCTCTGGGCCACACTGGGCCTGTAACGGGATCACTTTACCTACATAATTCCTGTCTTCATGTACATAATTTCTGCAGCCACTAGCTTGCTTATTGTTATGGTGATGTCCTGCTAATTTTCTTCTGGATTTTGACACCATGTAGCATGTCGGTAGTGTAACTTTTGCAATAGTAGCATATTATCTTCAGTAACTGAACATCAGGGACAGTGAGGCATTAAAAATTACAAAGAATGTGTTTGGAAAACATGTGTATTTTATCAGAATGGGTTTTCCCATTCTTCAGTAGTTCCATTTTATATTTCTGCAGTGTTGTTGATGTGATATTGTAAGTGGTGTTCTCAAGTGCATTTAGTGCAGATAAACAGTGATAATGTTATAATATACTATGCATACTTGTTAATTGATGTTACAGGGAGAATATGGAGGCATCATTGCAGGAACTAAGAGATACACTGGCAGCAGAACGTGAGGCACAGATTAAAATCTTGCAGCAAGAACAGGAACAGATTCGGTCCCAGCAAGCGGAGGAATTTAAGAAGAGACTCGAGGATGACAGAAGACTCCTGGAGCAGCAGACTTTGGAGCAAATTGCCAAGTTTGAACAGGAACTAGCCCATAAGATGGAGGAGGAGCGTGCTAATCTGGAGAAGGTTCATAATGAACAAATGCAGGAGCTTACTAGAAAGAATGAACTGGAGACTGAGCTTACACGAACCCAACTGCAGGCAGAGCTAGTAGCTCACAAGCATGATCTTCAACAGGCTCATTTACAGGTGAGTGGTGTTGTCACCCACCATGATAGTCCAAGTGATTTGCTATGTTTGAATGATATACAGATATATCTGCAAAATGGCCCCTGGCATTTCAGTTCAAATTTATTGTTATTTCTTATTCTGAGTTTGCCATATTTATGCTAGATACTGTTTGCATATGGTCTACTCAAAACAGTAAACTCAGGTGCATCAGATGGCGGTGTATCAGGAATTTGGTCGTAATTTTTGACTTTGAAAACAAAACTGATGGCAGAGTGTCAAGATTTATGGCTGATTAGAAAATGCACAGAATAAATCAAGGCCTTCTATTGATGCAGAGAAGCTGACAACAAAGTTAAAAAAAAAATTGTCAGGGTTGTTATATGTGTGATTTTATTTAGGACACTTTTTAGGTCATTTTCAAGCGCTACATTCTGTTACACATTTACAAATCAACTGTACTGTTCACGTATGTTTATATGTGTCTCAGGAACATCTTGTTCTCTATTTACAATGTCATGAAAATGCTTATTTATGTCAATCCCTTCACAAAACATTTTCTGTCAGAATGATAAGTATGAACCTTAGTCTTTCTCTACACAGGAGATGAATGCAATCGATGTACAGTTACATGAAACACAAACAATGAAACTGTTAGAAATGGATGAAGCCAAGAGAAGAAGTGATTTGGTTGAGAAGTTGAGGAGTGAAATGGAGCAGGAGCTGGAGCAGAAACGGCTGGAGTTGGCAGCCGAGCATGAGGCCATCACCATAGAACTAAAGGCAGAGAATGCTGTTCGAATTGAGAAGTTGAAGCTGGATTTCAGAATGGAGGCGAGTGTCTGTAAACTTTCCTGAGAAAATTTTGACTTTTATTGTACAAAATGATTATGTGTTAGTTTTAGTTAAACTTAGCTCATATTTTCCTGGTCACAAGAAGAGCTGGATAGGTAGGGCATGCGTGGGAGAGCTGGATGCATACAGATTTTCATTTACTAAGCAGTAAAGAAATCTGGCTTAAATTCATGTGGACAAAGTTAATGTGATTCACATGTTGTGAAGAGACCTTGATTCTTTCTCTGTCATGTGGTGAAAATCACAAGAAAGGTCTTACATTCCAATGATTCGATTTTCATTGGAAAATCTGTCATTCGGTGTTTGATAGTTATCACTGTGTCATTCTGTTTGGCAGGACTGTCCATATTATTGCAGTTTCCATGCTTATGGCTCACACAGTTAATAATAATCAGTCAGAGTATTAGCAGATTGAAGTAACATCCACTTCATTCTTCAGTTTATGTGTTTTAGTTTTATCTTTGACTATGTTATAATAGCATAAATACAGTTGCCTCCTGACTAATGCTGTCTTCTGTTTCAGGAGGAACAGGTTCGTAGGGAACATACAGAACGGCTCGATGGTCTCCGATCACGTCTAAGTCGTGATTTAGAACTTGAATGTCAGAGGATATTAAAATCCAATCAACAGCAGAGTGACTTATCCCGCCAAGAATTAATAGAAAGTTCCAGGTAAGTCTCATTATATGAGATATATGTGGACACCTGTGTGTAATCAATGTAATCACTGAAATATTTGCTTCTGTAGTGAGCCATTACCTATTCACAGAAAGCGTGAAATTTGATATTCAAAATATCCTCATTACCAGAATGCACTAATAATGTATGTCTGTTTACATAATCCTTTAATAATGTGAACACAACAAGGCAATCCACCATTACATTCAAAAGGAGATTAAAAGTATGCTAAATCATGGAGTACTTGCTCCATTGCAGTTCAAAATGTTTCAGTGTTCTATCTCCTATTTAAAAATGCAAGAATTGTCATAAACAAAGTAAAAAGGTAAAGCAGCCCCATTAAAGGCCTGGTGTGGCCCAGAGGGTTCCAGGAAGTTAAGGTTCCCAGATTTTATGATAACAGCACAAGATGATGGTAAGGTTGTCAGCCTTATGCACCAACCACCTTTACTCCCAGGAAATGCTCTTGGCACTCATTTGTGTTAGAGGCTGAGTAGACCCCAGGGCCATAATGCGATTGGGAGGATTTTATGTCAATGAAAAATTCCAATGACACCAGCTGGGATCAAACCCGCAACCTTCTGATTTGTAGCACAGCACCTTAACCTCTGTGCCACTGCATCATAAACAAAGTATAAAGATTTTAAATGTGGCATACAAATATAAATTTTGTTGAAGACAAAGATGCTTACAACTAAGAACTTTATACTCATTTCTAAACTATGTGAACAGTATGATAATTTAATGACAGCAATTTATTGTGTTTTTGGGATGCTTTCACTAACTGTGTGTGTGTGTGTGTGTGTGTGTGTGTGTGTGATGCTTGCAGTGCTCTAAAATTCCTGGGAGCCTGATGAGCCAAAAGGTTTCATACTCGCAACTAAAATTGAAATCTTGCTTTTTGTTTGTTGGTGATATGAAAAGTGGAAATGAAAATTGAACACAATATGGTTTGAAATGTCACTTGATTTCCAAGACTGTATGCATGTGTAGCAACTTCACAGTCTGTACTGTCTGTTTTTCACATAAAAATGCAGACATCTCTTTGTGAGTTGTTCCCAGTACTGCAATTGTTGCCACATTCCTCTGAATGCACATATGGACTAGGCTGTGGTACACTTATATGATATTGCACAAGTGGTGGTGTTTTTGGTGTTAGTATGTTAATTTGTGTTCATCATTAGTTTAAATTTTCCCCTGTGTAAAAATGAGATATGGAAATAACAGCCAGCATAACAGGGCGGTTGTTGCATTGAAACAAAATAATAAGTGCCTTGTGGTAAGAGCTATTTGTCTTTGAACATTTAGCTTGAAATTAGTCAGATGTGGTCACCATGGGAGAAATTGGTATTACAGCACAGCATAAATTTGAATAAACTAGCTTACAAGTTAAATGTAAGTTGCATACAAACTACTTAGCTCAAATAACCCAGCTTCAATATGATGCAGAAAGAAATACTGCAAAATGACTATGAATGGCTTACTTTCTGATATAAATCAGCAGTCATCAAAAATTTTTCCCAGGTTTCTCTGGTCCTTTTAGTGTTGAAAGCTCTAACTAGCATGAAAATTGGAATCAGTATACACACTGTTCCAATACACAGTAAAACATTGAATCTTACAAGACTGTGATTTGGTTTGCCGTATTTTATCTGACCAATACTCTGTATGTCTGCTGCAGAGTGTTTGAAAAGCTTCGCTGTGAGAAGCGCTTGTTGGAAGATAAATATCGCTCTCTTAAAGACAAGTACATCAGACTGAAAACAGATATAAAGATATCAATGGAGAGGAGGAAGCGACGTGATGCAGGCGGGACCACAACAGCATCAGAGACAGAACATTCTTCATCACGCAAGGCGGGAATTGCAACTGATATGCCTTCTGATACCAGGTAAGGCTGAAGATGACCAGGGCTTGGTTTAAGAACAGCAAAATTTGTGCATTTTTATTTTGGACCAGTGTTTAAGTATTTATCTTCCAGTGAGCTCTCTTAGTCCCAAAACATCTGCTGGTCTGTTGGAGAAGCTGTAGGTTGTTCCCCAGAAACTGATTACCATGGCTTATGTCTGTGTATTCATGCCCCCTTTTTGACTTTTGAACCAACTGACCAATTTTCAGGATATCTGATATGAATGCTGCACTATTGTGGCTCACCCTAACCTGATAAGGTTTGATTTCATATAATAAGTAATGACAGTATGGCATACATAATGTGCACTTTCTTGTAATTATTTGTATTAACAGTCTGGGCAGTCCATCTTCCTGTTGGGACAAAGTGGTCAGTAAAAGCTCAAGGTTGGCCCACTTCTTAATGAGCCAACTTGTTATTGAGAAATGAACAGTGTACTGGGAATGGATGGACATTAATAATTAATGGCATCTTCAGTGTTGGATTATTTTTAAAATATATTGTACTGGTAATTTAACCTTTTGACGCCTAATGTCAACTATAGTGGTCATACCGCACCGCTAAGTTGCATTTTATATATTTATTCAACAAATATAGGTACTGAATATTTTAAGCATGGTATATAATCTCCATTTTCTTCTCTTCTAAATGCAGTTTGTTTCATAATTCTAACATATTTGGTTCCTGTGTTATTCACATTTTATATACAAGGTGTGCTAAAATTAAAAAAAATAATTCCAGCGCTGAAAGGTTAATGGTACAATGAGAAGATGTCTACAGTCGTCTGTGGTGTTATATCACGGTGTTTGTTATATATAAGGAATAAAGATACGGGTACTAGAACTGCTGAATTAATGTTAGATAAAGATTTTATGAATGTTTAATACTGTAGGATGACACTGTTTATTGCATTCAGTTGAAGACTGTCCTTGCCTCATGCAAAATGGAACATATTCTGCTCCATGTCTTATTCCGTGAAAATTTAAATTTGAATTTGGAGCACTGATTGGCTCTCTCATTTTATGCTTATGACAGAGGGTTCTCATTGGACAAAACAAAAGTTTGCAGTAGAAATATTTTCTTGGGTCTTGTGACAAGAAAGAAGTGTTACCCACAATACAAGATGATAAATCTGTATTATGTGACATCTTTTTTTTTTAACATGGCTCTTGCCTGTGAAAAATCTGTTTACAGCTTTTTTGCTGGAAGGCCTCTTGCTATGCCATAATTTTCAGAGGTTCCACTAATAGATGTTAATAGAATTTGAATCAGGCTTGTTCAGCTACCAGCTCATCAAAAATATTTATGTTTTCAGGTAGTTTCTTGGAATGGACAACAAAAATATGAAATCTCTTTAAAAATATATTGAGTTCTCAGTTTGACAGGAGTAATTAAAGTAACACTGTGACTAGGGATGTGTAGTTCAGTGTAAAGGTAGATTATAAGCATATCTATGAATTGTGTATGAAATGTTGAAGTGTCACATCATCAAACACTGTCGCATTATATTGACCAATTGGCTTTTTCTGATTCAGCACTGTGTAAACTCTTTACAGGAACAAGAAAAAAGGTGAACTGGAACTTCTTGATTAGTGCTAGGTGTGGAAGTAATACCAAATCGTGTGGAGTAGAAACCTATGAATATCTGTTCACATTCTTAGTCCCCCAACCTATTTGCTGAATTTTATTTTATTTTTGTGCTGTGAATTTATATTGCCAAAGTATAACAGTAAGATCTCATGATTTGTTGGCTGTAAGAATCTGCAGTAGAAAGATAAATTCTAAGACTACTACACAGAAAACTCTGTTATATTTGTGATATACATATTTCTGTACTTTAAATTAGAACTTTTCTGCTTACACTGCTTAATGATTATAGGTATGGTATGTATGTATGTGTATTTAACTCAGCTCCTGTTCTTAAAGGCAAGCATTTTCAATACATCTGATTGTAAGACAGCCTGTTCATGAGCATGTTAGTGTTATTAAAGTTGCAGTTGGTTATCATGACTCCCTGCAGGTATTTCAAATGATATTGGTGCTGACAGGGCCTGCCAACAAGTTATCGATGGTGGTGGCAGTGGATCTTCAGTAGGAAAACAGTGCTCTAGCAGGAGAAGGACTACCGTGACAGAAGCTGTAACATCAGACAAGAAGACCGTTACTGTGGAACCAGTTGTCAGCAACAAAAATAGTGCAGCTGCTGCTAATGCAAAAAACTGGCAGGGTGCTGCTCGGCTGTCCTCAGGGCCAGCAAGTGCTAGACAAGGGGAGGACAGTGTGGACAGTGACAATGTCTCATCGTCTGTGTCTTTGCAACTGCGCAAAGGAGGAAAACATCCAGGTATTTGCATTGATAGTTAAGTAATTATGTGTTGCTTGTTTTGATGCCACAAAGGAACAAAATGTATTTGCTGTACTCTGTCAAACACAACTTTTTCCTTTATTCACCTAGTTTGTTTCATCTACAGCACTTCAGACATCTTAAAGTGTTCTTTAATGTTGTGAGTGTTTAGAATCATAATTGAAACATATAATTTAAGATGTGTATAAGGTCTCGTAGGTTTGTAAGTGACATTAAAGTAAATGTAAAAATGAAGATTAAAATCTTCTGAGATGTGACATTGTGTCATTGGGCAAGTAGCTCCTGACATGTTGACATATCATAGTGCCGTCATCTTTAGGGTCAAGCAATTTTGGACCTACTGATTTTACTAATGTACGAATGTAAGATACATATATTATCAGCTTCTGTTGTAAACATGTAACAAGAACTGGTCTCAGGCTCCAATATGTCTTACAAATTTGGTCCACTTCTTTGCTTGCACCACAAGAGAGCCACATGTCATGTTCTGTGCAGTGGACTTAGCAGTTACCATATAGAATGTGAGATCTGAGGTTATGAAAATACAAGTTTTGTGGTATTTCTTGCCATGTTGACTGGTAAATACCATGTTTCAGAGAGTGTCAGTAACTGTTTAACAGTAGAATATTGCAGAAGACATGAATATTTATAGCCTATGGGAATTGAGAGTGTTATTTTGTGTCTGTATGTGTGAAACAAGATGAATGCGTGGGAACCTGCAAACTAAACTTGGGGAAATGGTTTAAGTTTAGTGTCAGAAAGTGTCTTAAGTAAGTTTTCTCTAATTTGTATTAATATAACAAATCATAGTGTACATAATTTTTCCTGTTGGAATAGGTTGATCTTTTTGGTATAGGGACTAGAAGAGAGCCCACAGAGATAGTGTTTTTCTTAACTGGAGTGGAAAACTTGAAAATAATCATTGTTCAGGATGGTCATGCTCTCTCTGTGTTCTGAATATAAGACAGTTAAGTGCACTGTTTTTCATTGTTGTTCTGTTTGAAGCTGAACTTCGTGATAAAGGGCTTCTCATTACTAGTAATTGTGAAAAATCATTACTTCTTGTACACTTCCAGAGCCTGCAGATGCGCACAATTCGAATAATAACCACAGACGTCGCCAACTATTTGGACGTCTGAAATCAGCATCAAGTTCCCGTGTTCTCCAAAACAGTAACAGCAGTAGTGGACATGGGGAGACATGTAGTAATAAATGTGTTGACTCTTCATGCTCACCCGTTGAAAACCTTCGAAGGCAACTACAGAAACTAGAGGACCTAGAGGATCAGTTCCCTGCATCCACTCACACTGACACGTACCTACGATACCCTTTCACTACAGACTCAGGTTAGCATGGTGCTGAATTTGTGAGAAAACAGATGTGGAGCCCAAATGTTAACAACCATGTTCCACATGAGTCAACCATTAAATCCTATCAAACATCTTGTTACTGTGAGACCATCTCTCATACTTTCCTCTCACTGACCTCTTTGGCAAGGCATTAATACTCTAGGCATGTATTTGGGAGGTGCCTGCCTGCTTTAAATTTTGGCTGGGACACTGCCCATATTTGCAGGATTTTCACATTTTTCTATAGTCCCTCTAGGAAAATGTTGAGATAATACTAATATTAAGCCACAAGCACTTCCTTCCCAGTCCTTTCCAGTTAATAACTAACTCCATAATTCTGTGCTGTGGTCTTCAGTAGTAACAGCGAAATTAAATAGCCAACAAAACAAATTCCTTCTCATGTAATTTAGAATGACTGATAGAAATGAATGACAGCAGCCAGTTAACACTACAGTGACACATTCTTTATAAGAACTGGCAGACTGTCCACATTGATTCAGACAATAGTGGAACATGGTGTTGGGTCAGTGATGTGCTAGTGAGTGACCAGACCTTGGTAGTGGCAACCTAACTTTGGATGCACTTGTGTTACCTTAAAGTTTTCTTGATATAAACATGGCAGTTATTGGATTTCCATATGGAACAAAAGGTTAAATATTTAATTTCATGCACCCTAAAACCATTTTCTTTACAAATGAATATACACATTGCTTGTTCTTTCACATTCCTCAACCAATTATTTATCCTTGTTCATTTGGCTGTCCATGCATGAAGTTAGAGATAGCATTTGTGTAAATGGTGGCAACAGCTGATTGACACTGAAAAGTTTGTGAAAGTGTGCCACATTGCATGTTACAACAAGAATGGTTTTATGTTGCGTAATAGTGACAGTTATATACATGTCTATAATATAAACTCTGTTTTTACTTGTATGATATAATACAAGTAAAGAGGGCATTTGTTATTCCTGGTCTGAGCACTGACAGTGAGTTGCACCGTTGGTCACTGTGCGGCAGTGATGTGGCCTTGTATGTGAGGAGCGGTCAATGATCAAAATGTTCTCTCTAGTATTACGTTTGTGGTTTCATTGTGGTGAAACATGGCTGGGTTTATTAGTATGTGACCTTGTATTTGGGTACGTAAGGGACTAAGTGAGCAGTCAGGATAGTTTCGTAATTATAGACACTAAGCTGTGGTCTGGACATCCAAGGAATTGTGGTTTATTATTGCCAGGGACAGGAAGTGTTTCTCTTCAGCAGAATGTTCAGACTGGCTCAATTTGTACCGAGAGTAAGGCAGCCAGGGTGTGAAGCTGATCACTCACCCACATCTAGCACCAAGATTAATGCATGGAGCTACACATCAGCTCCCCCATGTGCCTTCATGGCGTGTAGAGGGACTTCACCTTTACCCTAAAGGACCAGGCTTTGTTGTGAATATGACTTATTGTACAACATATTTGTTGTAGGTGGTGTACCCAGTTCAATAATGATGTTGTCATATGCAGGCCAGATGGGCAGTTCGGAACTAGAATTCTTTCGTCATCGGATCCACCTGGAACGTGACTCCGTCCGGAGAGCTAAGAATTTCCTGAGAGCACAACGTACGAGCTTCCAGTCCAGACAGAGGGAACTTAAACAGCAGCAGTTGGATGGTAGCAAAACAGCACGAAGTATGCTTGATCAGCTCTATCAGGTAAAGAAAGAGTCAGCTACTGAGCTTGGCTCCAGCACTTACTCATGTCAGTTGAAGGGGGTAGAAGTTACAACTTAAAGAGCAGCAGTTAGATGGCAGCAGAACAGCACAAAGTGTACTGGATCAGCTTTTTTTCTTGTAATGAAAGAGTCAGATATTGAATATATCTCCAGCACTAACTGAAGTCAGTTGAAGGGGCAAAAGTTACTACTTAAACAGCTGCAGTTGGATGGGAGTGAAACAGTATGAGGCATTCCGGTTCAGCTTTTTCTGGTACTGAAAGATTCAGTTACTGAACATAACTGCAGCACTCATTGACATCAGTTGAAGAGGTAGACGTTACTAATAATTTCTTAGTTATTACTTTAATGGAGGTATGTTATTTTTGTGTTTATGTCTCATGACTGCATGAGCTATTCATTTTGCAAAGGCATGTAGAGTGAAATTTATATATACATTCCTGCTATTGGGTGTTTTAGGAAGAACGTGAGCTGACGGATATGGAAGTGAGTTTACACAGGACACGGAGTCTTCTTGGAGAGAAAATAATTCGTTTGCGGCACTTGGAGCAATCATTGCATCGAGCTTCCTCTCTGCGGCCAAATGATCACGAAAAACAAGAATCCAAGGAAGATGCTACATTGAGTGATCTGAGTTCACACAGTGGATCATCTGGGTTCAGCAGTACTGAGTTGGGTACTGACACCCAGCAAGGTTAGTTTAAGCCTCTCATGTTTTGTATATGGTTTGACATTCAAATACCAGGAGTTGTTTTTGTGTAAGAACTTGCAAGACTGGTAAGTTGATGTATGTTGGTTGTTATGCCTATATGAGCCAGCAGTTTTGTGTCACTTGTGACTGCAGTAAGTGTTTCTGTGGTGCAGAGTTTTGTCTTTTGCATGTGTGTGTGTTGTCTGATATTGATGCTGACTTGTTTCATATTGACCTGTCTGTTGACAAATATTGTATCTGTGAAATGTATGTGTGTGTGTGTATGTATGTTTGTATGTATGTATGTCATAAACCATTTTTCAATGAAGTCTGAGACATATGCCACTGACATATGGAAAATATTACAAGTTTACGGAGAAGTAACAAGGAATGGAACACAGGTGTTTGCATCTGTTACGCACATTGAAGATGGAATGGTAGGTATAAGAAAATATCTTGCCATCTAAGAACTTTAAGAACATACAGAAAAAGTGACTGAAACTGCAATAAATGTCTGTCCCCTCTCAGTTCTGAAGGTGGCAGAAGAGCTGAATGTGATCAGAGGAACTCCTTCATACTTGTGTGTGTAGAAATTCTGGATCAATTTTCTAAACTTAACAGGGAGTAGGCAGATGCTGAGATAAGAAATTTCTTCACATGTTTCAACAGTACTGTTGGAAGAACCTAACCTGTTTGGAAAATATGATAACTGCTAATAAGATCTGGGGTTGTCACTGTGACCCACAAACAGGTGCTGAAGTCTGCAATGGAAAAGTTCAGAGTCTGTGACTGCCCCCTTCACTCCCACACAAGAAACACCATGGGTCGCTTTTTTGACATCAGATTGATTATCCATTATAGATTATGCATCCCAAGCGGTCAGCAGTGAAGTCTGCCATCACATTTGGGAACATTAACTTTCTTGTTATGAATATCAGCTTCATGGTAATGAGAACTTGTTCGGTAGGAACCACATTAGTTTCAGTCAGTTAGGGTGTTGGAATTTTGTATTCATAGACTGTACAACTTGTGTGGAAACTTTTTGCAAAGTGGAAAGTAGCAAAATAATAATTATGGACCATTGTATTGTGATTAATGTATCTTGCCATATAAAATTTATTATGTGATATGTTATAAAATGTGTCAGTGTCTGTTATTGTTGTAATGGTGTCAGAGTGTTCAGAACACTAAAACACACCATGTCAAGCACAAGGTATTTTGACATTGCTATGTAGGTAGTGATTATGTTTCAATATACATGATTGTTCCAGGAAAGGTAAATAATGCACTCCGACATCATGGGGGCAGTGGAACGTTTGGTAATAGGCATTATCAGGAGTCGAACGAGATTATACAGAGTTTAGAGAACCTTAATACAGAGATACGAGAGATTTGGGAGGTGCTGAACAAGCAGGAGAAAGATGGCACAAGCAGACAAGGTGAGTGCTTGTAGTAGTATGGCCAGCGATTTGAATACTCATATTCAGTATCTGAGGTTTGAGGTTCCCATGGGGTGCAGCATTAAGATCACACTCTTGGAATGTGATGCCATGTAGTATGTTAGGTAGGTACATAGGCAGATAGGTACGACACTGATTTTTTGTAGAATTCTCTGGTACTGTAGGTTATGAAAATCTGAGTTATGTGTGAACAGACAAATGGACAAAACAGTTTTATTGTGTACTCTGAAGACGTGTGAACATAACCGAAAGGTTTTCATATGTTTGGAAATACAGTATACTTGCTGCATATTTGATTAAAATGTACTTGAAAGAAAATATATCCCCAAATTTATTGTTGTTAAGTGCATTTTCATCCGTGCATAGTGTTTAATAAAATCCATCTATCTAAGTATCTGAGGACAGGTGAATGGATTTTCATAAAATTTGATGTAAGAATTGTACTAAAAATTGTTGTGCTATTTGAATTTGTGTTTAGGTTGAACAGTTTTAACTGCAACTTTGCATTTAAGACCCACAAGCTCTAAGACATGCATCACGACTGTAACTCAATACATGATCACTACTGGAATGAAAGATTCTGGACATGAGTTATAGAGAAGAATGTGATATGTATTTTATGTCTTGCAGTTTTTGGGAGAATTAAACAAAAAGGCCTCTGGGCTTCATTCCCAGAACTGTGTAATAGTTGTCTGCTGAACATATGCATTCTGTCATATAAAAATAGAAGTCATGATTGCATGCAGACTGTGTTGAAATTTGTAATACTCTTAGGTTTATATGTTGCATAGTGACCTCATGCAAAAAGGAAATAATGCACGGTTTGTCATTTACCACTCAGTCTTTGTAATTATATTTCACTTTTTACTGCATGTTTTTGCCCTATTTCCAGCCATCATCAGGTGCTATATTTAAAACATCTTGAGGAAGAATACTGTTGTGCATTCAACATGTCAAAATTAAAATGAGATCTCAGTTTTTTAAAAAAGTATCATGCAAATTAAAAAGCTGGGTTTCTATAGATTCATGCTGTAATTAATCTGAAATTGTGTAAAAAAATTTTGTTAAACAATATATAGTTAATAATGCGGTCAGTACTCGTGCCTACGATTGCATACTGTAATGTTTATATAGACTTTAATCCTCCAAATTTTTCATAATAGTCTTTTATAATATACCAGATTGTTGCTGTAAGTGAAGTCTTGTGGTTCTCTGTAGATATCTGAAAAAGTTAGACATTAAAAACTAATGATGATAAACTTTTTTTTTTTTTTGCAAAAGCACAGTTAAAAATAAATCCATAATGGTAACTCTTACCTTTGTAGCTGTCTTTCATGTTTAATCATCTTACTGCAGTTTGTAAATGAAGGTCTAAACTGTACAAAAATAAACAGAACCTGAGTCAGTACTTTGTGCAGATGTGGCAAATTATAACATTGTTGGTATCATAAAGTAGATCTGATCTTACTTACATGTGTTTGGAGGAATGTAAGTACAAAAGGTGTGTGTGTTTACTCTACACAGGTCAGTGGAGTACTGAATGTTTCCTTCTTCCTCGGGAGGTTTTAAATGTAGTATCTGATGATTGCCAGAAATAGGACCAAAACATGTAGTGCAAATTGAGATCAAATCATAAAGACTGATTTTTTTAAATCAACATTCGAACAGTAACCTTCACACAGTGCACACAGCTTATGACCCAGCTCCACACAACCACAGCTAGCACAACCAGTGCAGAACACCACATGCAGTAGTACATGGTCTTGTTCTCCTGTTGATGGGCATAATGATGCTCAAAACATGTTGAGATGGAAGTTTGATAATAAACATCAGATTAGTTGCATCTTGTTGGTTTCGCTCTCTTCACCCTACATAAAGACTGAGTTGTGAATGATGAACTGTGCATTATTTCCTGTTTGTAGTATTGCTTTTTGTGCAGTGTTGCAAAATGACTTGGAAGCGTATATTAAACATGTTAAAAAATTTTCTATGTATTTCTATGTGGTGGCATAAAAAATGTGATTTAACAACAGATACTGTTTTTGGAAAGATTCAGGCAGGGTGAAGGCCTGGATTGAGGAGGATTTTACCAAACTGCTGTAGGAATGCATGATGTGTATGGATGTATGTGTGTCACAGTTGTGCCGCCTCCGCTGTTCGCGTACCCTGATGTGGGTTGGCCTTTACTGGTAGCCTCACAAACCACAGCAGCCCCAACACTGTCTGATCGCATGCAAGCTTTACAACACCAGACTCAGCCGAATTTGTCTGCCATGGGCCACTTCACTTCGTCTGCCCTTCCAGGTCCACGGAATGTGTCTACCCAGTTTACAGCTGCTGTAGGTTGGCCCTTGCAAGGTTTGTCATATGTCATTATTTTTGTTATTATTATTATTATTATACGATATGTATGTCTCCTGTCACAGGCATTTCTTCCTGGTACTTTTCTTGAACCAGCGGTGATCCCCACCGCTCAGGCTTCAAGCTTCACATTGCAGTACTTTCCATATTATGTGTGATGTTCCAAGTACAGCTGTCTTTTGTAGTGAATCTATCGAGTGTTTTCCTGGTATAGTTTCCAAATTTTTCTTTAAGTTTCTCGTTACAATTCCAGTGGCTCCAGTTATTACTGGTACAATTGTACATTTCAGGTTCCACATTCGTTGTATCACTATACACAAACTCTTGTATTATTTTAACTTCCTTTCCACTTCCTTTTGCACAACATTTCTGTCTGTGGGTATTGCCACATCTATCAGTGTGCATGTTTTCTCTTTTTTGTTTTTAATTATTATATCTGGCCTATTTGCTGTAACTTCTCTGTCTG
>Ga0131853_10004231_pt1 | contig 25716 bp, 23 predicted proteins | sample TergutLab28metaG_FD_92764 | JGI IMG/M metagenome (GOLD analysis project Ga0131853, IMG submission 92764) | Labiotermes labralis P1 segment gut microbial communities from Petit-Saut dam, French Guiana - Lab288 P1 (version 2) (version 2) | ecosystem: Host-associated > Arthropoda: Insects >... | reverse complement strand
TGCCGCGAATGCTATTAAAATCCGCAAAGGCCTCCAGCTGCACATGCACCGGGTAGTCAGTAGCAAATTTCAGTGCGCCGTCAAACGCGGCGTATTTGGCAACGGGCAGTGCAAGGTCACGCCGGGCAATAAAGCAGGCCGGACCTTTTGCCGGCGGTTCGTCGTGCCAGCAATCGTTGCGCCCCAAAAAGAGCCACTTTCCACCATTGGGCGGCAACGTAAGCACCTGCGCCTTTTGCGCGCTTAAGTATTGCTTGAAGGTTTCGTTGTTGCACATCCAGCCGTAAGAAGCCCCCTGGCGCAAAATGGTCACATGGGCATCGGCAGCATTTTTATTGAAAAAATAAATTCCATAATAGATCTCGTCGTTTTCGTCAAATTCATCACAGGGCTGCGCCACCCAGTTGTCGTGCCTGAAATAAATCACCGCCGTGCCGCCGTGCCGTCCGCTGTAATAACGCTGCGCGCCTTTGTCGTGGTCCGCCAAATTGGGCGTGCCATAGCGCATACAGTGTTGCGGGTGCTCCACCAAAATGAAAGCTTTCTCGCCGCTAACAACGTAATCCTCCGGCGTTTCGTCTTCATGCTCATAGAAAATAATTGGCACGCGCAACGCAGCCGGTGTCGCTTGCGATGTCCCTGTTTCGCAACAACAGCTCCCGCCACAACAACCCGGGCCCCCGCAACCGCAACCACAGGGACCTCCAGGGTTCATGTTCATGTTGCTGTTGAACGAGCCGCCGAATCCACCAAAAAAACCTCCAAACATAACAAAACCTCCCGTGCATACTCCTAACAGAATATGCGCGAGAGGTACGTTGTTATGCGGACACAGCGCAAACTATGCGCGTGAAAGCAATGGAAACATAATTTCATTGCCTTTGAACACATTTTCTTTGCCCGCCAAAACAAACAAATGCGTATCTTTTTCCTGCGATTTTGCCACCAGGCAATTTTCCGTTGTTTTGGGCGTGAAACCTAACACCGCAACTTCCGTATTTTTTTTGGCCAAAACTCCTAAAAGATCGCTCAGTTGCGCATGCGAAGGTGCAAGAATTTCATAGCATATTATTTTATTTTCGTTATGTTCTGCGATAATTACCGCATCATATTGTTCAATATAATAGATATGCTTGGCGTGGGAATACAGGCAATGAAACATAAAAAAGCCAAAATTTTGCACGTTTAGCCTTGAAAAAGGGTTTGATAATTCATAATGTCTTTTGATTAAATTGAAATCATCGGGGTTGTTGATGTTCAGCTTTCTATATTCGCCTTTCGCATTTGCAATGGGCATTGTAAAATCATACTCTGTAAATTTCTCAAACCTAAACTTCGGATAAAAATCAACAACAGAATCATTTGCCAACAAATAGATGGCATCGCATTTCTCGTCCCATTCCTGCAGCACATGCTCCATCAACCACCGGTTAAGCCCTTTGTTGCGATAGCGCGGCAGCGTCATGACTGTGCTAAGTTGAACATAACGCTTTGTTTCGTTTTCCCCTGTGATGTCGTTGACACATACCGCGATGCTCGACACCGCCATATCTCCATCATACAAAACATACGGGATAAATTTATCATCCCAGTGGCCTGATTGATACCAGGTGTCAAAATTTAGCCCGAACACCTTTTGAGCCAGTTTGAAGTAACTTTTTCTTGTTTTGCTTTGCGGCAATACGTCCCCGGAAAATCGATAGGAGTGGCCGCGAATAAGCACTTGCATATTTCCTCCATCTTTCATAACGAGCCCGAACCACAACGGCTTGGGCTCGCTTAATATTAAGCGCTTAGAACCTGGATCCATACGCTTCACAGGCACGGTAATCCGCAGCCTCCAAGCACTTGGTACCAAACGCCGCCCAACTGTGAGGACGATACACAGCGCTTTCCGGCACGTTATGCATGCTCACGGGAATACGCAGCATGGCGGCCAGGGTGATCAAGTCCGCGCCAATGTGGCCATAGGTGAAGCTGCCGTGGTTGGCGCCCCAATTCGCCATAACGGAATACACATCAGCAAAGGCAGCGCCGCCAGTTTCATCAATGCGCGGCGCAAACCAAGTGGTTGGCCAAGTGGAGTCCGTGCGGTTGTCAAGCGTCTGATGCACTTCATCCGGCAATGTAACAGTGTAGCCCTCCGCCAACTGCAGCACCGGCCCCAGGCCCTCAACGATGTTAAACCGGATGAGCGTCACCGGCATCTCTGCCAGTGTCTTAAAATGCGACGAATAGCCGCCGCCGCGGAAGTAGCCTTTATTCGCCGGGCACCAGTCGGTGGCCTTCAGCATGGCAGAAATATCTGCATCAGTCACTTCCCACCATGGCTTGATCTTGCCCTCAGCGGCGCCTGTAGCATCCAAAGCAGCCGCGCCGGAGTTAATCAAGTGAATCAACCCTCCGGCGGCTTTTCCGGTTAAATCGTGTCCGGTAACACGCTTCACGGCCTCCGGACTCCAATAGGTACGCACGTCTGCGAAAATGCTTGCCGTGCCGGTGAGCAGTTTGCCCACAAGCATGCTCAGCCCGTTGAGGCCGTCATTCTCCGTCGCAAACACAAGCGGCTCACGCTTGCCATTCCAATCGAAGCTACTATTCAAAATCGCCTCAGTGAAGTCGCAGTTTGGCATAAAATCCGTCCACTGCCGCTGCCCCTGGAAGCCGCCTAAAATCGCGTTGCGGCCCAGCGCTTCCTCGTGCCAGCCATCAATGAGCACACCGTTTTCGCACAAAATATCGTCCGACGGCCGCACGTCTTTGAGCTTCGGGTTGCCCAGCAAAATGTCGCGGCAAATCAGCGTCATCTTCACGCAGAATTCCCACTCAAAGTCCTTGCGCTCGCGGGAGGAAGGCACTTCGTTTTTGTCAAAGCCTTCAGGGCAATTCGCTTTCGCCCAGGCAAGGGCAATTTCATATTCCTCTTTGTCATAGATCTCCAAGTCCACGCGGCGGCGCACTTCGCTCATGTCCACAAACTCCGAGCGTATACCGAAGTAGTGCTCCATCACGCTTTGGTCGGTGTAGCTGCCCATAATGCCCATGCTCACGCCGCCAATGCCAACATAGCTTTTGCCCTTGATTTGGCCCAAAGCAATCGCTGCGCGGGCAAAGCGCAGAATTTTCTCGCTCACATCTTCAGGAATACTCTCGTCGCCGGCATCCTGCACATCGCGGCCATAAATGCTGAACGCAGGCAAGCCTTTCTGTGCATGTGCAGCCATCACAGCGGCCAGGTAAACCGCGCCGGGGCGTTCGGTTCCGTTGAAGCCCCACACGGCTTTGAGTGTCAGCGGGTCGCAGTCCATGGTCTCGCTGCCATAGCACCAGCAGGGGGTTACGCTCAGCGTTGCGCACACGTTTTGCGTCGCGAAATAGTCCGCGCAACGGCCAGCTTCTGCGCTGCCGCCAATGGTGCAGGGCGAAACCACGCACTTTGCAGACGTGCCGTCAGCATAGCGCACATGGGCTTCAATGAGCGCTTTTGCGGCTTGGGCTTGCTTCATGGTTTGGGTTTCCAGGCTTTCGCGCACGCCGCCCCAGCGGCCGTCGATCACCGGGCGGATGCCAATGGTTGGGTAGGTCATGTTATTCTCCTTTGGTGTTTTGTTTTCATTGAGTTCGCTGTATTCTGTTGAGCCTCTCCCTGCTCAACCTTGTTCGTTCCTCATTGTGTCAATCAAATCCATCGCCGAAAGCGTTTCTTCTTGCCAAATCGCCAGTTGCTCAGGCTGCGGTGTGCCGCCGCCGCCGAGCAGTTCAAGCAACGTGTGCTGGTTTTTTAATATGGTTGTGGCCAATTCAAACAGCGCTTTGTCTTGTTTTTCATTGAGCTCCAGCAAGGCATCAAGTTCCTTTTCATCTTCTTGCAGCCGCTCGCTTAACTTCTTTGAGTCCTCAATGGCCTTGTCCAGCTCACGCGTGCGCTCACGCTGAATCATAATCGGCACAACCACCGCCAAAAACGTGATGAGAAAACCAACCATCACAATCATTGTGTTCATTTCGCTCAGATATGCCGCATATTCCTCGCGCACAATGCTGCGAATTTCATGCTCCAGCAGCGTAGTATCTTGCATTTCGATGATAGGACGCTCGCCAGTGAGCGTCCGCGTGGCTTGCAGCATTCGAAAGCTGAACAACGCAGCACACAGTGAAATCATCGTTGCAACAAGCACCAGCCAAAGAAAAATCTTTTTATCTTTCATGTGTCATCCTCCTATGTGCTTTTCAGCATAAACACCGCCACGCTGCGCGGCTGCAAACTCGCTGGCAGCGCAGCACGATTCACCGGCACCCATTCGCTTGTGTTGCCCAACACATCCTGCGCCAGCAGGGCATCGCCCGGCTGCAGGCCAAGTCGGCCATCCTGCTTCAAACAAGCATCAAGGTCTAACGTTATGTCATCTAAAACTTCATCCGACTTATTAAACAGGCACAGCGCACAACTGCCATCTGCCAGGGGCTTGAGCAATAAGTCCAACCCCGGTTGCACTGCGAATCGCGAAGCCTGCAGCAGCCTTGCGTCCTGGTTGATCGCAATCAGCGCCGGGTTTGTGAGCAATTTTATTGTCTCAACCGAAACGTCTCTCACGTCCAACCCCAACACCAGCGGTGCACTCATCATGCACCACAACACAAAGTGACTCAAATTTTCATCTTTCGTCAAGCCGCCAATGCCAACTTCCAGCATGTCCGGGTCGTTATACGACCCCGGTTTTTGATATTTCCACAAGTCAGCCGCGGCTTCATAGTTGCGCAGCACACTCTCCCACCTTGCCGAAATGTCGCCGCAAACCCGCCACGAGCCACCAAACTCGCCCGCCCAGGTCCAGGGCTGTGTGCGCCCATGTTCACAGATGGAAAAACAAATTGGCCGCTCAGGCAAGGCGGCTTTTTTCAACGCCTGCCCCATGCGGGTGTAGCGCAGTATCGTGTCGTCTCGCTGCCCCCTTATTGGGTTGGTAAACACCAGGGTGTTTTTGCCTTGCATGAGCGCAATGTTCACCGTGGCACGTGCCGGTGAATTCCACCCGCTCGTTGGCGGAAACCAAACTTGCGCGGCATTGCCATTTGCCATCAGCAGCGCAAATTTCCGGTGCGGGTCACGCTGTTTTACATAGCCAATCGCCACCTGATATTGCCCACCTTTGGGCACATTCACCTCAAAGCGCGCCGCAGCCCGCGGGCAGTCGAGCCCCACAATTGCGCCATCCTTCAACACTGCCGGTGAAGTGAGCGCAACTTCTTTCGCTTCAATGCGCATTTCCGGCGCAATGCCATCCAGCGGCGTGATGCCGAAATACAAAACCGGCGGGGTGGTGTTCGCAAAATGCTGCTCTTCAAAATGCGGGTCCGTCGGCAAGTCCACCACATGGCAATAGTCATATTTTAAATACTCCACGCCCCACTTTGCAAATGTCTGCGCGTCAATATCTTCATAGCCATAACTGCCGGGCATATCCTCACAGGTAAGTGCCCCGCAAGAGCTGTAAAGTCCAACCTTAAAGCCCATACCGTTGAGCGCTTGAATCAAACCTTCCCGGCTTGGGAAACGCCCCACGTCAAAGCCAAGCCGTCCGTTTGCATCGCGCTCGCTTGCTTGCCAGCAATCATCTAAATTAATGTATCGATACCCGGCGGCAAACAGCCCTGTGTCTTTCATGCTTTGGGTAACTTGCATCATCAATTCTTCGCTGATATGTTGGTGGAATTGATTCCACGTGGACCAGCCCATCATCGGTGGTAATTTATGCATATGTTTCTGGTTCCTTTCAGCTTGCCAAGCCGCTTCACGAGGCTCCTTTTTATGCGTAACTATAATTAATAATGCAAAATAAAGTCTACTATGCCAAAAGCAGTTCCACCATATACAGCTCTATTGTCATAGATATAAATTTCAAAGTCATCAATTGATCTTACGTCTAGATCAATTTGAATCGGAAATGCTGCATTTGGTGTAAGATGATATGATTGCAAAATCACACCATCGCTTCTAAGTTCCAAGCTCACATCATAATCCCCGTAATTACGAGAATTCATAGAAATGATTTCTCCTGTTAAGCGAATATAATTACCGTTTAAGTTATAAAGATAGCGCACCCAACTTTTCTCGCTTGAATGATTCCATCTTGCCAACCAAATCCACAAGCCGTTATTATGTGTTCTGTGATATAAATCTTGACGACTTCCTATTGCCTCTATTCGACTATCTCCCTGGTTACCTTGGTATACCCTAAATCCTGTTGGTATAATATTTTCAAATAGTCGAGTTGCTTGTGTTACAGGGGTTTGTATTGTGGGAGCATTCGCTTGCGTGGCGCTTGCTGGTGTAATCTCTCTTAAAGCATCAAGTGCTGCCAACGCCTCTTGGTATCTTTGCTCCAAATCTTCATGTCGTTCGATTAACCTGTTCAAATCAAAATTTATTTCCTGATTTATTTCCTGTGCTTGTCTTGATTGCATTGCAAATAAACCAGCAATAACAGTACTAGCCATTAAAAATATTCCGCCAATAATTGCAACAGCAATTGTCGTGCGGCTTTTTTCTTCGCTCATTTTCTTCTTCTCCCCCCTGCTTGTCCATAATTTCACCTGTGCTAAGGCGACCCCTAGGCCGCCCTCAAGCATCAAGCGTTCACCACAACGCCTTTTTTTAGGATGATATTGGCATAAAGCTCCACTTCGCCGCTGGCAACAACGGCATAGGCCTGGCGCGTGCGCTCATAAAATCCAAAGCGCTCCACCAGTTCCACATGGCGGTCGCCCTCGTGGCGCAAAATGCACTTGCTGTATTCCTGCCAAATGGGTGGGCGGACATTCGGGTCACCGGTGTCCATCAGCGCCACAGGGCATTCCACAAAGCTGTCCAGCGGAAAATACCGCAAGATGGCATCCAGCAGCTCCGGGATGCCATGGCCATCGGCACGCACCAGCCGCTGGGCCAGGCCCGCCGCCGGGAAGTTTGCGTCGCCCAGCACAAGTTCGTCGCCATGGCCCATTTCGGCAATGGTTTTCAACAGTTCGGGGGAAAGAATCGGGGGGATATTTTTCAGCATAGTCACACACTCCTGTTCCCTACATATCTATCATCGCACACGCTAATTTATGACCGAAAGAATGCAATTTTATTCAGCTGCGGCTCGGCCAGGCGGATCATCCACAGCGCCAAGAATCCACAGCCCACACCAACAAGCGAACCAACAACAATATCACTCAAATAATGCACGCCAAGGTAAAGCCGTGAAAACGCCATCAGCGCTGCCAAAACCAGGCTGCATGCAGCTGCGATTTGCGCGCGCCTGTTGTCGAGCCACTTGCGCGCACCCAAAAGCCATGCCACTGCCGCCGCAAACGCCCCTGCCGAATGCCCCGACGGAAACGCTAAGCCGCTTGGCTGCGGAATCAGCCCCGGAAATGTAAAGCCCTGCACCCACCAATCGTACTCCAGCAAAAAGGGCCTTGGCCGGCCAAACAGGCTCTTGAGTGCAATATTGTTAATCAGCACCACCAGCCCGACCGACAATAGCACGCACAGGCCAATTTTACGCGTGCGTTTTGGCAACAGCAAGAACAGCCCCAACGCGAGGAACAAAATCGCGTTGTTGCCCATGCGGGTGATAATCACAAAGAATGTATCCCAAAATGGGCTTGCCCAAGTGGAAATCCAGTGGAATACTTCAAGCTCGAAGGAGAGAATGGAGTAAAACATGAAGAGATCTCCTTTCTTTATCATGCAATCTGTAGCAAGCGCTGCTAACCCGGCATTTCCTCCAGGCAATACGGCCCATCATAAGCCGGCGCGCGTTCAATCCACATGCCATTGGTAAAATCTGGAATAGACACAGGCATGCCGCCCATGGCCACGCTTTCCTCACTCAGGCAGGTGACAACCATCCAGGCCGCTGTGTCATACACATCAATGGGCGGTTGTTCTCCGCGCCGAACCGCATCCGCAAACGCGCACAACACCAGGTAATCCATGCCACCATGGCCGCCCGCATGCTGGTCGCGATCATGGTAAGCTTTCCAAAGCGGGTGTTCGTATTGTTCCAGGTATTTGTCGAACGATTCCCATTCGTGGTGGGGCGACATATTGTCGATGTAAATCGCATCATTAAACGGCGCTTCGCGGTAACACGCTTTGGTGCCCGCAAGGGCGTAGTTGCGCGAATACGGCCGTGGCAAGCTGCAGTCGTGCACCAACGTAATGGTCTCGCCACCCGCACACTTGATTGTTGTGGTAACAATGTCGCCCTGCGCAAACTGCTGGTTGGCAAGGTAATACTCCGGACCCTTTTCCCTTAAAATAAATTCATTCAAACCCCGCGCTTTGCTGGCCATGCTGGTTAATGTTAAAAAGCGGTTACCGCGGTTTACACGAAGCAATTTCGCAATCGGGCCAAGTTGGTGGGTGGGGTAGACCTCGCCGTTGCGGTGCATGAAGTTCGGCAGGCGGCCATGGCGGTTTTCTTTTCCATAGGCGATTTCGTCGCGCAGATCGTGCCGGTAACCGCCCTCGCAATGCACAAGCTCGCCAAACACGCCCTCACGTACCATGCGAAACAATGCCATTTCCTTGCGGTCATAACAACAGTTTTCCAGCAGCATGCAAAACTTGCCAGTCTCCTCGCTTGCACGCACCATTTGCCAGCACTCTTCCACGCTGGCCGCGCCGCCCACTTCCAGCGCCACATGGCAGCCCGCGCGCATGCTGTCAACTGCAATGCGCCCATGGGTAATCCACGTTGTACAACACAAAACAGCATCAAGCTTTTCTTTGGCAAGCATCTCTTTGTGGTCAAGATACACCGTTGAGGTTACGCCTGTTTTTTCTTCCACAAGCCTGGCGCCGGCCTGCGCGCGGTCTTCATAAAGATCGCACACTGCGGGCACAACCACGCCCGCCACGCTGAGCAACTCGCCCATGTTGCTCATGCCACGCCCCGAAAGTCCCACGCAGCCCACGCGAATTATTTTGTTCAAAGCAAAATTCTCCTGTTGATTTTATATTCAGAAGTATTATAGCACAGTGTTTACGGATAATCAACAAAATTTTAACACCCCAAAGGCAACGGCATGATACAATTGAAAATAATCCGAAAATGTTTCACGTGAAACATTTTACAAAATAAGGAGGCAACACTGCCATGAAAAAAATCCTTTTCCTGCTGCTCACACTTATGCTGCTGGGCACGTTTGCCTTGCCAGCGCTGGCCGCCGACAACACACATCGCCTGATGAACAACGGGCAGGACGCGCTGCTGGTTGGCGAAGTTGTTGAAGTAACCGAAGACTATATCTTGTTCCAGGTGCTTCGCACCGTAAGCGGCACGCCGCCCCGCTCGCCGTTTCAACTCAATAACGATGGCAGTTACATGTTGCAAAGAGCAAATTTTGCTCCGGGCGACGGCATTTTGGCTTCCGTGCGTTTTGTGCAGCGGGACATTCGGCGGGCAGGCGAGGTGCAACAGGGCGTATTCAACGTTGAGGTGATGCCAGACACCAAAATCCGCATGTGCGTTGATGATTGGGATGCCGGCTGGATTGAATGGTATGTCAACACCGGGGAGCGCGAATTGGCGGGCGTTGGCGAACGCGTTTATCGCAACATCAATTTTGAGCGCGGCGAATTGCTGTTTGATGGCGAGCAATGGCACATGGATTCCCACGACCCTGCCTTTCGCGCACCGCGCGCCAGATGGGTTCCATTCACGCCGTTGCTCACGCTGATTTTCAATGAACCTTCGGATTTGCAGCTGTTGCAATTGCTGTTCAGTTACGCCTTCGTGGGGATTTCCGGCATAGCAATCGGTGTTTTCATCGGCCGGAAAATGCGCAAAAAGAAAATCAAATAAACATAAATATTCCCCCGCCCTGATATGAGCGGGGGTTTGTTATGTCAAAATTAACCTAAGTAGTCCACATCCAAATCCAGCCGAACGCAACGATAAATAGCAGCCAATTGAGGAGATTGGATTCATAGCGCGTGCCAAAGATTGTACGTATTTGGCTGGTTTCGCCGGCGGCGGGGTTGGTTACGGCAATGGTGACGGTGGCCTGCCTTGTGCCGCATTCGCTGTGCGCGAAAATCGTGGCAACCCCAGCGGAATGTGCCACAACAAGCCCGCTTGCCCCAACAACAGCCACCGCTGGGTCGGTCGAAGTCCATGTAACCTGAGCGTTTGCAGGCAGAGTGCTCAGTTGCAACGTTTCTCCGGTCACCACGTTACGCGTTGCCGCCCCGGCAATGGACAGGCCTGTCAGTGGCCCTTCTTCTGGCTGGTCCTCCACCGGCACTGTAATGAGTGGGGGCATTGTGGGGGCCTGCGTTGTTACGGCAGTTGTGACAATCGTTGTAGCAGTTGTTGTCGTGGCGGCGGCTGTAGTGGTTATGGCAGGCGCAGTGGTGGTTACCGGCGGCGTGTTGGCATCTTGCCAGGCCTGGTTCAGTTGTGCATAGAGCGCCCGCAACGCGGCCCATTGGCCCAAGCCTGCCAGCTCGCTGCGCACAGCTTCGTAGTCTCCGCCAAAAACATCATCAGCCAATGCAGTGAAGTCGTTATCTTCCTGCGCTGCGCAAAGCGCCGCCAAGTAAGGGCCAATTGCAAGCACCTGCGGCAAAAGGAACGTTTCAATGACCACCGTGAAGCTTCCCTTCTTTACAATAAAGTCGCTTAGCAATTCATCAAAGAGCGTGGTTGCAGTGCCCTGTGCCAGCATTTCGATTAAATCGGCATCATTCATCATGTCGATTTTCTCCCAAACCTGAACATATTGCTCTCTGAACGCAAGATCGGCGGGTTCCATTTCTTCTGCAAGCATCCCGGCATCCTGGCCGGCAAGAAAAGCAGATGTATGCGCACCAAAAGCAGCATAAGCATACCAGGCCGGAAATTGCCGCACGGTTTCGGCCTCAATTCCGTACCAAATCGTTCGAATTTGCGCCCGATGGTCTTCTGTGGCCGCACGCATTTGCACCATCGCCAAGCTGGCAATCAGCACAAAAACAAGCAAAACACTCAACCCTACTTTAAACTTTTTCATCATCTTTCACAACCCTTTCTGACATTTTTTGCAAGTATATCACAGTCTGCGAAACTTGTCAATATTTGGAACGTGACTGGTTGTCGAATCTGGCACAAAAAGTTTTTGAGACGCGCAGACGCGCTGCGGCATATAATGCAACAGGTCATGAAACATAGCAGGAGGTTTATACATATGGCAGACTGTAATTGCACTTGTGCACCTGGCGCACCTGTTGGCTGGCGCAGAATCCCGGGCGGGGGACGTTTTCCGTCGCTTGGCGGCCCTGGCGGTGGCCCCGGCTTTGGCGGTTTTGGCACCAACAACAATAACAATAACAACAATAATAACAATAACAACAGCGCCAACAATCAAAATCAGATGATGGGGAGCATGATGAGTAATTTATTGGGATTGAACAATTTAACCGGGCTGGGCCTCGGAGGGCTTCCTGGGCCTTGCGGAGGGCTGGGCCCAGGCTTCCCCGGCTTTGGATTTCCACCGTTTGGCTTTGGCTGCCAGCCGCCATTCGGCCAGGGTTGTTGCAACAGTTTTGGCCCAAACTGCTGCTCGTCATCGTCATGCTGCTCGCCATGTTGCTGCTCACCATCAGGATGCAGCGGCACTTGCGACCCATGCCGCACCGGCTTTTGCGTGCGGGAGTTTCGCATTATTTCGCCTGAAGGGCGCGAGTGCAGGTTCCCGGTCACCGTACCCTGGTGGTGCTGCGGACCGTCCGGGACAACAAGCCCTTCGGGCACCGCAACCGTTGCGCAGGACGTTGTGCCCCTCACAACGCAAGTGCAGGAAACCGTAGTGGAAGCAGAGCAACCAGCCGCACGCACCGACGGTTGCTTAACGGCTTCCCAACTGTTGTTGCAACGCTACATGATCGCCAACCCGCCCCGCGCTTTCAGCAAAACCGTTGACAACGAACGCGACATTGCAATGCGTGAAAACGCCGGGCCAGACTATGGGCGGCACTATGATTATGACCCGGTGAACACAATCACCTGCTCGGACTATGACCGGCAAGAGGAGCCCACCTTCGTTGAAGCAATCAGCGACTTTCAGAAAAACGCCGTGCTGATCCCCAGCGAAGAAGCGATTTAAAAATTGCGCAGGCGGGATGCGAAGCGTCGCGTCCCGCCTGATGAAAAAAGCGCTTGCTTTTCCTGCAAAAATGCGGTATAATATTTGTGTATCATATTTTGTGGGAGGAGCCCTGAAACATGAAGCGCTTGACGTTACTTGTTGCCGTGCTGCTGATGGCGGCTTTGTTTGCCTTGCCTGCAACGGCACAGCCCTACGATTATAATGACAACACGGCATATGCCAACGACGCGGACGAGCTGTATGACGACTATTTCTTGCAGGGAACGATTCCCGCGCCAACAATTCCTGTTGTACCCGAAGTCGACGAAAACCATGCGCAGCTGCAAGAACGCGTTGAGGCGCTTGAAGATCAATTGCGCGCTGCACAGGTTGCTGAAACCTACGCTGCTTTCAGCTCTACTTGCCCCGTTTGGGACGTGCCTGTTCTTGTTTATGTTGCGCTGGGTGTTTCGGTGCTGGCGCTGGTCTTTGCAATTATCGCACTGGCGAGATCCGGCAGCAAAACCAAAACTGCCGCTGACAAATACAAGTTCTTTTAAGGGTAAGCTATGCTCACACCAAGGCTGCGCGCCATGTTACAAACAAACACCCTGCCCCATGCCATATTGTTGGAGGGGGCAAGCCAGGCCACCCGCCGGGACATGGCCCTGGCGCTGGCGCAAGCGTTGCTGTGCAAACAAGCGCCGGTTGACGATGAAACCTCCATGTTTGGCGGGGTTTCGTTGTTTGGTGGTGAAGCGTCTTCTTCTGAACCCGCTGAACGCCCATGCCAAAATTGTCCGCATTGCCTAAAGGTGCAGGCAAACATCCACCCGGACATGCGGTTGATTGAAGGTGGAAGCAGCGCGCGCTCGTTTCATATTGACACCATTCGTGCGTTGCGCAACGATGCCGTTGTTTTGCCGAACGAAGCGGACCACAAAGTTTATGTGCTGCACAACGCGCAGTCGATGACCGCCGAAGCGCAAAATGCTCTGCTGAAATTGTTGGAAGAGCCGCCGGATTATGTCTGCATGATTTTAACTGCGCCGGCGCGCAACATGCTGTTGCAGACGGTGATATCCCGCGTGGCTGCGTTTTCGCTGGGCCAGGCGGAAGAGGAAGCGCTTGACCCCGAACGGGAGGCGCTGTTGCAACAACACGCGCAGAATTTGGTGCAAGCGCTGCTGCATGCCAAAACGCCCTACGCGCTGCTGGAAGCCACCGCCCCATTGGAAGGCAACCGCGACCTGGTGCGTGAACTGCTGCCCTGCCTGCGCAGAACCTTACATGCCGCGTTGGTGAAAGACATCGCCCTTGCGCCGCGTGCGCTTGGCCTGATTGACAGCCTGCGGGAGCTTGAGCTTGCGCTGGAACGCAACGCCAACCTGAATTTATTGATCACGCAACTGGCGGGGCTGGGGATATAATTATGAATTGTGCACAACAAACTGTGCATTGAACTGAAAGGAACCCATATGGCAATTATCATTGGCGTGCGTTTTCGCGAAGTTGGGCGCGTATATTATTTCGACCCCGGCGAAACGCAGGTAAAAAAAGGCGAGCGCGTGATTGTTGAAACCGCGCGAGGCATTGAATGCGGCGAGGTTGTGCAGGAAAACACCGACGTCCCTGAAGAGCAGATCAAACGCCCATTGAAGACTATGATCCGCAAAGCCACGGAGGCGGATTTAGAAAACGTGGCGGGTAAAGCCGCAAAAGAGGCTGAAGCCTTTGCGGTTTGCGAAGAGAAAATTCTAAAGCATGAGCTGGACATGAAGCTTGTGAGCGTGGAACACACGTTTGACGGTGGGAAGCTGATTTTCCACTTCACGGCCGACCAACGCGTGGATTTCCGCGCGCTGGTGCGTGACCTGGCAGGGGTGTTTCGCACCCGCATTGAGCTGCGACAAATTGGTGTGCGCGACGAAGCAAAGCTTTTAGGCGGCCTTGGCATTTGCGGGCGGCCATTCTGCTGCAGTTCGTTTATGGGTGATTTCCACCCGGTGAGCATCAAAATGGCAAAAGAGCAGGGCCTTAGCTTAAATCCCACAAAAATTTCGGGCACCTGCGGGCGACTGATGTGCTGCCTGAAGTATGAAGAAGCAGCTTATGCCGATGCGGCGAAAATCCTACCGAAAGTTGGTTCAAAAATTGAAACACCTGAGGGGCCCGGTTTCGTGACGGAAGTCAACGCTGTGTCGCAGGCCGTGAAAGTACGGCTGGAACGCCGGCCCGAAGCTGCGCCACAAACCTTCCAGTTTGACGCCGAACAGGGCATTACGCGGCGGCCGACCATCACACGTGGCATAGGCGACCCTTTGCTGGAACCCCGGCTGCGGGATTTCTCGGCACCACCCACACCCGCGCAAGAAGAAAAACCGCGCCGCGAGCCACGTCCGCGCCAAAAAAACCAAACCCCGCGCCAGCAAAAACCCAAGCAACCCCAAAATCCACAGCAACAAAAACCTGCCGAAAAAAAACCTTCCCAGCCAAAACAGCAGCAGCAAAAGCCGCAGCGTTCCCCGCGCAAACCGCAACAGCAACAACCAAAACCCGCTGAGAAAAAGCCACAGCAATCTCAGCAGCAACAACAGCCGCAAGCACAGACCCAGCCAGGTGAAATCCGCCGGGCAAACGCGCCCAAACCTGCTTCGCAAGATGGGGAGCGCCGCGGCTATCGCCGCCAACCAAGGCAAAAGAAAAAGCCCCCCAGCCAGAATTAGTGCTTGCATTTTTCGCGCACATATGCTACAATAGCGTTAACGCAAATAAAGGAGGACATTTTTCATGGCTTATGTAATCAACAGCAACTGTATCAACTGTGGCGCCTGCGAGGCAGAATGCCCTGTGGAGTGCATCAGCGCCGGCGATGGCATTTATGTGATCGACGAAGCCGTTTGCATCGACTGTGAAGCTTGCGTGGCTGTTTGCCCCGTAGATGCCTGCGTGCCGGCATAAGGCTCCATTGCAAAAAGCAAAGCACCACCCATGCGATAATGCAATGGGTGGTTTTGTTTTGCTATATGTCAGACATAAAAATGCACCCCCTGCTTTTTGCAAAGGGTGCATTTTGTTGTTTGTATCTGCTGCGGGCAAACAATATTCGCCCCTACTCTTCTTCTTTGCGCTTGGCTGCTTCTTCAATGACTTTTTGCTGTACATTGGCCGGGGCATCTTCGTAGCGCGCGAAATCAATGCTGAAATACCCCCGCCCTGCCGTCACCGAGCGCAGCGCCGTAGCGAAGTCGCCCATTTCAGCCATGGGCACTTCGGCCTCGAGCTGTTGCATTTTTGCCTCCTCTGCCGCGCCCATGCCAAGCACGCGCCCGCGTCGCTTGGTGATGTCGCCCATGATGTCACCAAGCTTTTCATCGGGCATCACAACTTTCAGGGTACCAATGGGCTCAAGAATAGTCACCGCAGCTTCCGGCATGGCGTTTTTGAAGCACACATGCGCGGCCAGCTTAAAAGCAATCTCGGAGCTGTCCACCGCGTGGTAAGAGCCAAAGTGCAGCATGGCGCTTAGGCCCACCATGGGGTAGCCCGCCAAAAAGCCCTTGGAAACGCACTCGCGCAGGCCTTTTTCGACCGCCGGGAAATATTGCTTGGGCACAGAGCCGCCAACGACTTCGTCTGCGCTGAACACGAAGTCTTCTTCGCAGGGCTCAAAGCGAATATGTACGTCGCCATATTGCCCGCTGCCGCCCGATTGTTTTTTGTATTTGCCCTGTTTATTCACTTTCTTGCGGATGGTTTCGCGGTAGGCTACGCGCGGGGTAACGAGGTCGATCTCCACGTTGAACTTGTTCTTGAGCTTTGAGGAAACGACGTCGAGGTGTTGGTCGCCCAAGCCACAAATGACTTGCTCGCTGGTTTCTTTATTGATGATGAACTTGAGGGTTTTGTCTTCTTCCATCAGGCGCGCCATGCCGGTGGAAACTTTGTCTTCCTCGCCTTTTTTACGCACTTTGGCGGCCATATTCAGGCAGGGAGCCGGGAAGTCAATTCCCACAAGCGTTTGCGGGTTCTTGGCATTGCTTAATGTGTCGCCGGTTTTGAATGTACCAAGCTTTGTCACAGCACCGATATCGCCTGCAGAGATCGCAGCCGCATCTTCCTGCTTGCTGCCCTTGAGCGTAATCACTTTGCCCATGCGCTCAGCTTCGCCGGTGCGGCTGTTAAAGGCAGGCTCACTGGGGCTGAGTGTGCCCGTGACCACTTTGAAAAAGCTCATTTTGCCCACAAAAGGGTCGGCCACAGTTTTAAAGCAGATTGCGTTTAAGCCGTTGTCTTCTACACCTTCATTGGTTGGCGCAGGCGCAATTGCGGCAATGCCGCTCATGAATAAATCAACAGCGTCGGTGCTGAAGCCTGCCATGGCATAAACGGGATAAATGGCCCCTTCTTTCACGCCTTTTGCCAGGCCTGCCACAATTTCTTCGGGCGTGAATTCTTCGCCCTCAAAGAATTTTTCCATCAGCGCATCGTCAGCGGACGCGACGGTTTCTTTGAAAATTTCGTGCAGCTCTTCAATTTTATCGTCTTCCGGGTAGGCGCTTTCGTTCGCCTTGCCCTTGCTGTAAGTATAAGCCTTGCCCGAAACAAAGTCGACATAACCAACGGCTTTGTTGCCTTGCACAACAGGCACAACCACAGGACAGGCCTGGGTTTCGTGTTCGGCACGGATGGCGTTGAATGTTTTGAAGAAGTCGCGTTCTTCCGCGTCGCACTTGGTGATGGCGAAAAACACAGCCGTGCTGCGCGCGCTTGCGGCCTTGAATGCTTTTTCCGCGCCAACGCTGTAGGCATGCCCGGCGGATTCAACAATCACAACACTTTCTGCCGCGCGCACTGCCTGCGCCACTTCGCCCGCAAAATCGAACAACCCGGGGGTGTCGAGCACATTGATTTTATTGTTGTTCCATTCCAATGGCGCCATCGAAAGGGAAATGGTCGCCAGACGCCTTTTTTCTTCGGCATCATAATCCATCACGGTGTTGCCATCGCCCACACGGCCCAGGCGATCACTCGCTTTTGCTAAGTATAGCATGGCTTCCGCCAAAGTGGTTTTGCCACGCCCGCCGTGGCCTGCCAGAGCAATGTTGCGAATACTTTGCGCAGGGTAAGCTTTCAATATCGTGTTCCTCCTGTTGCAGATTATAGTCCCACAATATTTTAACACACCCAGCGGGGAATTTCAACAAGTATTTTAAAAAAAGAGAAAACTTTTTTATTGGGCAAGCAAGTATCTGAAAACCAACACAAAATTATCCTTGACTTTTTATATGTTTTCAAGTAAAATGGTAACCCAAACTTGAACGCATGATGGGGGTGTTGCAATGCACTGCGAACACTGTGGCCAAGTGGCGGCGCAGGATGCAAGATTTTGTTATAACTGCGGCGCAGCGCAGGCGCAAGAACACCAGGCCGCGCACGCTCCCCTGCCCCAACCCGTTGCGCAAGCGCGCCAGCCCAAGAGCATAAATCTCGGGGTTGTGTTGGTTGCGATTCTTTTGGTTGCCGGCGTTGTTTCGTATTTTGTAGCCCGCAACACCGGGCGCGGCAACAGCTGGGACGATTGGGACCGTGAGCCGCGCCAACGAGCCGCAACGGCCCAACAGCTGCTTGATAACCCAGATTATTACTACAACAACTGGCGCGTGGATTTGGTGGTTAGTGGCACAATTGCGTCTGTTGAACGGCTTGAGGCGGTGTATACCTACGGCTCACGCGTGTTTGAGCCCAGGTATGCGATCCGCATAAAAGACGCAAGCGGTCCGCTGGTGGTTTTGGTCCATGAGCGCGACATAACGCGGCAATCAAGCTTCGTGCCGGGTAAATACATACGCTTTTATGGTTGGCTTTGGGGCATATATGAACAAAACGGCGAGACCCTGCCTTATTTTGACGCGTTTAACTGGTATGTGACGCAACCCTGACGAAAGGCGGCAAAGCGATGCATTATTGCAAAAACTGCGACAAATTGCTTGACGAAGGCGTGAAGGACTGCCACTATTGCGGCAAAAGCGCCCAACGCAAAGGTGTTTCGACGAACACGACTGCGCCTGCGGAAAACACGCCTGTATTTTCTTCGAGTCCACGCCCGCCAAGCAGACCAAATCGCAGCAGGAATGGTGTTATAGCGTTTGTGGTTCTTTTTTTGGCTCTGGCGGCAATCCTTCCCGCTATTGTATTTTCCGTGCTTAGCACTTCCCAGCAACGGCAAGGCTGGGAATTTGTGTGGGATGCGCCTGAATGGAACTTTGAAGAACACACATGGCCTTGGGGAGAAGATTGGGCACAAGAAACATCGGTTTGGCGGTTGCTTGCGTTGCCGGAAGATTACCTTGGGCAAGATGTTATTATAACCGTAACAATTGACGCAATTCGGCAGGTTGACGCTAATGAAGACACTATTTATGGCATGCAATTTCACGATGCGCCTGTTACGGTTTTGTATGCGCAAGATTGGTCTGGTGACCCACTGCTTATTGCGATAAGCGAACCGAACACGTGGCGCATCGGGCAAATGACACAGTTTCACGGCATATTTTTAGGCCCCGTTGAGGTTTACGGCACACCATGGCCTATCATTGAAGCATATAGCTGGAACTAAATCACACATTAGGAAGGTTGTAGATAATTGGAAAAAGAACGTATAATTGACTTGAAAAATATTTCGGTTGCCTTAGGCGGCAACGCGATTTTAAAAGACATGAGCCTGTATATTCGCAACAGGGAGTTCATCACGCTGCTGGGGCCCTCCGGCTGCGGGAAGACAACCACGTTGCGGATTATTGCAGGCTTTTTGCAGCCCGACAAAGGTGAAGTGATTTTCGACGGCAAAGACCTCAACGGTGTGCCGCCACACAAACGGCAGGTGAACACCATCTTCCAGCGCTATGCGTTGTTCCCGCATTTGAACGTGTATAAAAACGTAGCGTTCGGGCTCAAACTTGCCAAGCTGCCTAAAAAAGAAGTGCATGCGCGCGTGACGGAAATGCTTGAAATGGTCAACCTTACGGGCTTTGAAAAACGCAGTGTGGGCTCGCTTTCGGGTGGGCAGCAACAGCGCGTTGCCATCGCAAGGGCCTTGGCCGTAAAGCCACGGGTGCTTTTGCTGGACGAGCCGCTGGGCGCGCTTGACCTGAAACTGCGCAAAGACATGCAAGTGGAGCTCAAAAATATCCAGCAGCAGCTTGGCATCACCTTTGTTTATGTGACGCACGACCAGGAAGAGGCGCTGAGCATGAGCGACACCATCGTAGTAATGGACGAAGGCGAAATCCAGCAAATTGGCACACCCAAAGATATTTACGATGAGCCCAAAAACGCCTTCGTAGCCGACTTCATTGGCGAAAGTAATATTATTGACGGCATTATGTTGGAAGACCTGCGCGTAAAATTTGCAGGCATGACATTTTCTTGCGTAGACCGCGGTTTTGAAAAGAACGAACGCGTTGATGTTGTGATCCGCCCGGAAGACGTTGACATTGTGCCGCCCAAGGCCGGAGTGCTGCAGGGCACCATCACGAGTGCAACATTTAAGGGCGTACACTACGAATTTATTGTAGACGTACACAACTTCAAGTGGATGGTGCAGAGCACCGATGTGCAGCGCGTGGGCGATGTGATCGGCCTTTCGATTCACCCGGAAGAAATTCATATTATGAAAAAGTCGCGATACTCTGACTTAATCGGGGACTATTCCAGCTTTTCAGATGAATTCGACGAGCTCTCGAACCCGCAAGAGGAGGACGACGAATGAGCAAACGCAAGTTGCTTCCCCCTGCTGGCTCAACTGTTCTAAACGCGCCTTACGGGCTTTGGAGCATATTGTTCATATTGGCACCCATGGGCATGGTTGCGTTTTTCGCGTTCACCGACTCCAACGGGCAGTGGAGTCTGGCCACATTCCAACGCATTTTTGAAAACAGCCATATTTATCTGCGTGCCTTCGGCGATTCGTTGCGTTATGGCGCACTGGCTACGGCGATTAGTTTGGCATTGGCGTTCCCACTTGCGCATTTTATGGCGCAGACGAAAATCTCGACCCAGCGGATGTTGATGATGCTCATTATGGTGCCGATGTGGATGAACTTCCTCATTGCCACCTATGCCTGGCGGACACTGCTGGAGCAAAACGGGTTGATCAACACGTTGCTGGCCTCGCTGAACTTGCCGCGTTTACAGATGATCAACACACCCGGGGCGGTCATTTTGGGCATGGTGTATAACTTCCTGCCTTTCATGATTTTGCCGATCTACTCCGTGATGAGCCGGCTAAATGTTTCGCTGGTGGAAGCCGCGGCAGACCTTGGCGCAAGCCGCTTCCATGTGTTGCGCAAGGTAATTATGCCGCTGAGCATGCCCGGTGTGATATCCGGCGTGATTATGGTATTTGTGCCCTCTGTGAGCATCTTCTATATCAGCCGCAAACTTGGTGGCCGTTCGGTGCTGCTCATTGGCGATATCATTGCTGACGTTGTGCTGGAAGAGATGCACCTGGGTGCTGCGCTTGCGCTGATTTTGATGGCCATTGTGCTGATTTGCATGCTTGTGCTCAACCGTTTTTCCAGCCGCGAACGGGGGGCTTTCGTGACCTAGCCACCTGCACAGTGGAGCAATCGCTCCGCGGGTCGCTATGAACTCTCTCTGTCATTTCCCCCAAGGGGGAGACCCTTGGTTACCACTCTCGCGGAGCGATGAGGGGAAAGCGCAAACAAAATTTTACGGACTGGAGGTGTGGCGTTTGAAGAAAAACGGAATCTTCTCGAAGATTTACGCGGGCCTTATCTTCGCGTTTTTATATTTACCTATCGCGGTGATGGTTGTGTTTTCGTTCAACGCGGGCAGCACCACCGCACGCTTTGAGGGTTTCAGCCTGCGCTGGTATGAAAGCCTGATGACAAACCCCACCGCCCACAACGCGTTGCGCAACACGCTGATTCTGGCATTTGCGTCAGCCATTATTACGGTTGTTTTGGGCACGGCCACCGCTGTTGGCATCGACCGCCTGCGCCGCAGGTGGACCGAAAAAATCGTGATGGGCGTCACCAACATCCCGTTAATGAGCCCGGAAATTGTGATGGGCATTTCCATGATGCTGCTGTTCATCTTCGGTGCGCGGCTGTTTGGATTTCAGCATGTGCTGGGCTTTGGCTCGCTGCTGATTGCGCACATTACGTTTTGCCTGCCCTATGTGATTCTTTCGGTGCTGCCAAAGCTACGCCAGACCGACCCCCACCTGGCCGAAGCCGCGCAGGACCTTGGCTGCTCGCAGTTCATGGCGTTTTTCAAAGTAATTCTGCCGACCATTTCTACGGGAGTCTTTTCGGCGTTTTTGATTGCCTTTACCCTCTCGCTCGACAATTTCGTGGTAAGTAATTTCACCAGTGGTCCGGCTTTTCAGACACTGCCGCTTTATATTTTCTCAATGACCAAGCGCTTTGTGAGGCCAGACATGTATGCGCTGACCAGCCTGATTTTTGTGTCGATGTTCCTGCTTTTGCTGGGCAGCAACATTTTGCAGGCCCAGGCGGAAAAGCGCCAGCAACGCAAAAAATGAATGTAAAGAGGCGGCCCAAAGACCATCTCTTGCAGATACAAAACACACAAGGGAGGAACTTACATGAAACGAATTTTTGCAACCCTGGCAAGCGCTGCGCTGTTATTTACGCTGGCGTTTTCCCTCAGCGGCTGTGGCGGCGGGAACGACGGCGGTTTGAGCCGCTTAAACCTGCGCAGCGAATTCACGCGTGAGCTGGAGGGCACAACGCTCAACATCGTCAACTGGGGCGAATTCATTGCTGAAGGGCCCGAATTTCACGTGGTGCAGGCATTCCAGGCACTCACGGGCATTCAGGTAAACTACGCCACGTTTAACACAAACGAAGAACTTTACCTGCAGCTGACAGCCGGCGGCGCGGCATTTGACCTGACATTTCCGTCCGACTACATGATTCAGCGCCTGATTGCGGAAGACGAGCTCAACCCCATCGACTTTGATAACATCCCGAACTTCCGCTACATTGAGGAATACTTCCAAAGCGGGCTGTGGTTCGACCCGGAGTCGCACTATTCGGTACCTTATGTTTGGGGCATGACAGGTTTGATTTACAATTACGCGCTGCTGCAGGAAATAGGCATTGAAGCCCCCACCAGCTGGACGGCGCTTTGGGATGAGCGCCTGGCCGGGCAGATCTTGCAATTTGAGTCCTCGCGCGATGCCTTTGCGGTGGCACAGTTTATTTTGGGACACGACCTGAACACCACTGACCCGGACGACTGGCGCGCCGCAGCTGACCTGTTGCTGGAACAGGCGCCGCTTGTGCAGGCGTATGTGGCTGACCAGATTTATGATATCATGATTGGCAACAACGCCTTTATGGGACCATATTACAATGGCGACTTTATGTATATGGTAGAGTATAATGAAGATTTGCGCCTGGTTTATCCGGAAGAGGGCGTGAACTTCTTTGTGGACAGCATGGTCATCCCCCGCAGCGCACAAAACCAGCGTGGGGCAGAGATGTTCATCAATTTCCTGCTGGAGCCCGACGTTGCACTGTTGAACGCCACTGCGGTTTACTACGCATTCCCACACACGGAAGTGGTAAACAATCCGGATTTCGTGCGTTTCAACGACCCGACGTTGTTTCCGGAGGAAATGCCGCTTTACCAGCGTTTTGAGCACCTGCCGCCGGAAATTATCTCGCTGAAAAATCAGCTGTGGCATGAAGTGCGGATGGCAAGGTAGTTATAGTAACTGCGCAAATATCAAAACCAAAAGCGGCTGCGCATTGCAGCCGCTTTTTTTATGCAATTTTCGGCTAGGCGTTCCAAATGTTCTCCGCATATTGCGCAACCGCACGATCGGCCGCGAAAATGCCGGCGCCGGCAATGTTTTGCAGGCTTAGAGCGCTCCAGTGCATCGGGTCACGATAAACTTGCGAGGCGGCAGCCTGCGCAGCGCGGTAGTCCGCAAAGTCGGCCAGCACCATGTAGGGGTCCCAGTGGATGGTGTTCCAAATTTCGCGGAACTCACGCCCCGCGACGCCGCCGCCGATGAATTCAATCAGGCGGTGTATTTCAGCGTTGTTGTTATAGAACTCCATGGGTACATAGCTTTGGCGCAGGCGCTCGACCTCCTCGGTGCGCAGGCCAAACAGGAACATGTTTTCGTCGCCCACCGCCTGGTGGATCTCCACATTCGCACCATCGAGCGTGCCCAAAGTCAGCGCGCCATTGAGCATTAGCTTCATGTTGCCGGTGCCAGAAGCCTCTGTGCCCGCCAGCGAAATTTGCTGGCTGATCTCCGCTGCGGGAACCAGGTCTTCGGCCATGCTCACGCTGTAGTTTTCAAGGAAGTGCACATTGAGCCGCCCGGCGACATCAGGATCGTTGTTGATGAGCTCGCCCAAAGCCACGATGAAGCGGATGATTTGCTTTGCCATAAAGTAGCCACTGGCCGCTTTGGCAGCGAACAGATAGCTGCGCGGCACAACCTGCTTGCCAGGATTCTCTTTGATGGCCAAGTATTCCGCAAGAATTTGAAAGGCGTTGAGATGCTGGCGTTTGTATTCATGCAGGCGCTTGATTTGGACATCGAACAATGTGTCGGGGTCAATGTGCACGCCCTGTTTTTGCGCACGCGTGGCAAAATCGCGCTTGTTGGCCTGCTTGATGTCCCAAATGGCCTGCAGCACCTGTTTGTCATCAACAAAATTGCGCAATTGTTCCAGCTGCGCGCCGTCACGCACGAAACCATCACCAATGAGCTCTTTGAGCAAATTAGTGAGCCTTGGGTTGGCCTGGCAAAGCCAGCGCCTGTGCGCAATACCATTGGTGACGTTGCCGAACTTGTGTGGGGCAAGCGATGAAAAATCGGCAAAGAGCTCGCGGCGGATTAAATCGCTGTGGAGCGCGGAAACGCCGTTGACATGGTGGCAAGCCGCGCAACACAGGTTCGCCATTTTTACCTGGCCGCCTGCGATGATGGCCATGCGCTCCACTTTATGGCTGTCGTGCGTCTGCTCCCAAACCTGGCCGCGGAAACGGTTGTTGATCTCCACGATGATTTGATACACACGCGGCAGCAAGCGCCGTACAAGCTCCTTGGGCCATTGTTCCAGCGCTTCAGGCATGACGGTGTGGTTGGTGTAGGCAAATGTCCGCGTGACGATGTCCCAGGCTTTTTCCCAGCTGTAGCCGCAGTCGTCGAGCAACAGGCGCATGAGCTCAGGGATGGCCATGGTTGGGTGAGTGTCGTTGATATGAATCGCGGCATGGTCCGGCAGGCTGTCCATAGTACCATAATCACGCAAATGCCGAAACACGATTTCCTGAACTGACGCAGACACCAGAAAGTACTGCTGGCGCAGGCGCAGAGCTTTGCCCTCGGGGTGGTCGTCGGTGGGGTAAAGGCCTTTCGAAATCATCTCGGCCATGGCGTTTTCTTCCACCGAAGCCATGTAGTCACCGCTGATGAATCGTTCCATGTCGATGCCATGTTTTTTCGCGCTCCAAAGGCGCAGGCGGCTCACGCCCTTGCCATCGTGCCCAGCCACCAGCATATCGTAGGGAACCGCCGTCACGGTTTTCGCGCCGGTGGTTTTGATTTGCAGATAGCCGTCGTGCCACTGTTGATCTACCTCGCCCTCAAACGAGACAGTGCGGGCCTGTTCTTCGTGCGCCACCAACCAAGCTTTGCCGCCCGGCAACCAGAAGTCCGGCAGCTCGGTTTGCCAACCATCAACGATCTTTTGCTGGAAAATGCCGAATTCATACAAAATGCTGTAGCCCGTGGCAGGAATCTCCAGCGTGGCAAGCGAGTCGAGGTAACATGCCGCCAAGCGCCCAAGGCCGCCATTGCCAAGGCCGGCATCAGGCTCACAGTCATAGAGTTTATCAAGCTTCACGCCAAAGTCGCTCAGCGCGGCTTCGGTCAGGTCTGTTAACCCCAGGCTGAACAGCGTATTTTTCAGCGAGCGCCCCATGAGAAACTCCATGCTGAGGTAATACACGCGCTTTTTGCAGCGACTACCCTCTGAAAACTCACCGCGGCGCTCGCCCAGTATGTCGCGCAGCAGCCCCGCCAAGGCTTTGTAGAAATGTTCGTCGGTGGCATCTTTGGGCGCAACGCCCAAAAAGCGGCTGAGCCGTGTGGTGAGCAACTGTTTCAGCTGCTCTTTATTTTGCGGTAATTGCATAAAATCTTCCTTTCCCTGTGGCCTTGCACTTACAAAGCAAAAGCCTCCCATTTTTATATGATATGCAAAACACATATCACTTAGCATGGGAGGATTATACCATATGTCACCAAAAAATGCAAGGGTTATGTCTGCAAGGCAATTATAATTTCCCGTTGCAGGAATGTCACGAGTTGTTCCGCTTTGGAAATTTCTTCTTGCCAGTCGCTACTGTATTCCCCTTGATAGGCGCTTGCCGCCAAGTTAAGCAGAGCACCATATTGACCCGGGATGCGTTCAACCGCCCAAAGTGCCGCTTTGTCTTTCGTCATAAATTCGCCGGTGCCAGCAGTTGCCCACATGCGGGCTAGCGTCAAAAGAACATTGCGTTCGTCACCCTGCA
>Ga0131853_10004228_pt1 | contig 25723 bp, 12 predicted proteins | sample TergutLab28metaG_FD_92764 | JGI IMG/M metagenome (GOLD analysis project Ga0131853, IMG submission 92764) | Labiotermes labralis P1 segment gut microbial communities from Petit-Saut dam, French Guiana - Lab288 P1 (version 2) (version 2) | ecosystem: Host-associated > Arthropoda: Insects >... | reverse complement strand
TGGGTAAGCGCCACCTCAAAACACTTTTTCTCTCTCGGGGTCCCATACACCCCCCCCCTTTTCTGTTACCCCTTTTATGGAGGGTAAAAAAAAACCCCCCCCCCCAAAGCCGACCCAAAAATTGTAAGTAAAATAATGTAAACAAACTGTACCAAAATTTCTCAGTAATAAAAAATTACAATAATATTAATTCCTAAACACGGATGTAATTACAATAGTGTGTAACATTATGGGAAACTAAAATGAGGTAAACATACTCTGTTTGGATGACAGAGTAGGGAAGAAAACTAAAAGCAGAAAAAAGTATGCAAAGCTTTGTAAAAAACTAAGACATTTTTAACAGAAGCTTTATAATACAGTTTTTAAAAACAAGGTCACCATCCTCCATTTGGACATTCTAGTAGGAAAAGGAAATAAGAAAAATAAAGGGAAAACAAAGAACTTTTTACATACAGCTGTATACAGAATAAAAAAATTGTTTTTAAAAATAATTTTAATAAAAATTCTTCACATGCAACAAGAAAAGTAATTAACTAGAATACAAATGAGCGTTCTGAAAAACAATAAATCAGCACAAATTAATATATTGAAGTATAATAATGATGTAAGGTATGATATACTGTAAAAAGAAAATGTGTGTTGTAATAATTGCACAAAAGCCTCTTTCTGTATTCTTATTTGAGTAGCCTGATGATAACCCATTAAGGGTCAAAACATGTTGCTTTATTATGAGAATAAATGATATTTTTTTTTCCAGTAAATTCAGTTGTGTTGGACTGTCTGCATCAATCGGAAATAATTTACTGTATATGTAACTTGAAGTCACACATCAATTTTGACAGTCTCTACTTTAATTGTGTGGTTGTGCTGCCTCTGGCAAACTAACTAACTAGAGCCTAGTGGTGCCACATGCTGTAACATCAAGAACCATTGCATTTTACCACACACACACACACACACACACACACACACACACACTGTATGTACATTCAGGTTTAAATACTAAAATTCTATCTGGAGCAGTAGTTTTTTGTTATCTTGTCTTTCCAGCATTAATATTTCTTTTGCATTTATAATGTATGAATTACTTGATTCTGACTTATAAAATAGAAAAGTGCCTGTGTTAACTTCAATAAATGGTCTTTCTTCAGCTTTTTTTTTATTACGTACTTGGGTGATGATAATTAATAGTCAAATGTAATAAGTGTGTAGTAAGTTCGGACTGTTTGAAAACTGTGAGATCTGTGCCAACTGTAGAATGCTTTCTGTAGTTATACTGGAAGAATGTGCTACTTTTGCATGCTGTCGAAGTCATATGCTGAAGTCTTGGGTGAAAAATGTCTGGTCCAGCTTCGCCCACCTAAATTTGTGATATATGAATTTTTCAGGAAAGTCATATGTGTTGTGTCTTTCAGTACAGTTTCTATTATAAGTTTTAGTAATTTAAAATATAGAGATTATTTTGAAAATTAAATAAAACCATTGCATGAAAATTATTCTGAGGAATTTCGTAGTATTTTTATATGAGAATCAGAAAACAAATGGAACCAAATTCTGCAAGCTTATTTTCCTTTAAACTAATAAGCTTCTCTTTTCAGTTTCAGAGCATGAAAGTTTTCATTCCATATCTGTGACACATTTTGGCAATAAAACTTGGAATCTTAAACACAGTATGTTTGATCATAAGACATGTTAATGGAAGGCACACTTTCATACAGTCCTTGCTTTATAGCATTAGTCCTTTAGTTCTGCAAGATGTATGTGCACCTGTTGAACCAGCACTAAATGATAGATGTGAGTATGGGTAATGGTGGAATGATGACAGGAAAATCAAAATGCTCAGGCAAAACGTGCCTTCTGTGCCACTTGTCCATTACAACTCCTATATGGGCTTCTCAACAATAAGAAAATGATATCTAAACCACCTGAAGTATGACATAGCCCATAACTGTCTTTGTGCATGTGTGAACAATCTGGGACCTTTAGTGACCACATATTGCACAACTGTAACAGTGCATCTGCACAGTCCAGCTGGCCAAGAGTTGAATTTTTTTTTTATTACAAACACTCATACTTCAGAGTTAAAATTTGGTTGGCAACACTGTAGTGGAAGAGGATTTCAAATCACCTGTTCCAAAAGAATTAAATGTAGGGAATATTCTTATAATAAAACCAACTAGATGCACTAATTTCTCAAATTTATTTTTGGAATAAAACTCTACATGCTTCAGACGGTTTCTCTGTCCATCTTCAGGAGTTTTTCACTGTACACACAGGTTTGCTGACAGCTTGCTTGCAAGCTGTCAGCAAACCTGTATGACATATACCATTGCTGTGTGTACAGTGAAAAACTCCTGATGATGGACAGAGGAACTGTTTGAAACATGTAGAGTTTTATTCCAAAACAAATTTGAGAAATTAGTACATCTAATTGGTTTTATTGTAAGAATTTATCACAATGCATGGTCACCTGAACGTCAAAGTAGGGAATATTATTTGTTTCTTAATGTGTATTTATGCTGCAACTGAAATTGATGAGTGAGACAATAACAAAATGTAGACCCTGATAACTTATACACCCCTCCATATAGCACAAGGATTATTAAATCAAGGAGGATGAGATGTGTGAGGTGTGCTGTTTGAATTTGTTCACCTCAGCTGATGAGGAACAAATGACCCATCTATATCATGAAATATGCACTGCCTTACTGTGTTTTGGTTGTGTTTTCAGGAGACCTGGGGAAAGCTGTGAGTGAGTTAGTGACAGTGATGACAGATGAAGACCAGCATTCAGAGTCACCCAGCCCTAGTGATGAGGAACTGCATCCCTCAGCAAGGTTCAACCCAAAGTAGAGGGAAATATTAAGTTGTCATCAGTTATGGCAGTATGATGCGTGGTGCATGTCTGATATGTTTAGCATTTCAGAGATTGGGTTTTCCCTTGACAGGTTCACAGTAATGATATGTGCAATATATGTGTAATAATGTTTGTTTAAAATTATTAACAGATCTTTCAGATGTTACGAAATAGTACTTTTTGCATAATGGTAGTGAAATTATATGTTTAGAAGTGCATGTGTAAATGGTCATTAGGTAACTACTGTATTTCACATCTTGGTAGATAAAGAACCTTTCGGGACAGAAAATATTTTATTGGTCTAATCACAAAAACTTACATGACAAGAGGCAGATTCAATCTCTGTGATGTCTGGTCAAAACATTGACTTTAGCTGGTAAATATTATGCACAACTACTGCAAGATTTGTTGACTCTGAACAGTGTGTGTTGCACTAGAACAGGAACAAGTAACAGAAATGCTATACCAGGATATATGTAAAGTGGTGGACCATTTTTAGAGAAAACATCAGCAATGAGACTGCACAACTGCCATATCATAAATTTAAATCCTCTTTGACCTAGATTCCTGCACACATATCTGAACATTCTGTTGGCAGAGTGATTTAAATATTTAGGGAGTTGTTATGCCTGCAATGTAACAAGTGCATGTAAATAAGCAAGACACTTAACAAGTGCAAGATGAGTAGTCTCATGCATAAATACAGGTACAAGCGGGGATTAAGAATTTATTTCTCTGTGGTTTTTAAAAGAATTAGATATCCCATTGTGAACTGCACAAATATGGTGCTTTTAAACATTAAACATAAGAGAATTACATAATCCCAGGAGATGACTTCTCATCACTAAAATGCACATATCCATCCCTGTTATGACACAAGTACCATGGGAAGTCCTAAAATTACTCTAAGTTAGATTTATAATCTTGTATTACTTCTATTAATTTTATTTTCTTATAACTCAATTTATCAAATATTTTCATTGGGTATGAACAGTACCTACAAGCTTTTCTATCCACACAAAGACTTGTTAAGCTGCATTTAAACCCCATATTCTGGTGTACATGTAAATTTGTTCGTTAACGTAGATAGGATGATCATATTGGTAGCCATCCTTTCAAGGAGGAACCATCAGTTTGAGACAGAGCAGATGGAGTTTCCTCTTACATCAAGTGTAGTTGTTGGTTGTATAGCGCAGAGCATTCATACATTGGTGGGCCTCATAATAAACCTTCACATGACAACATTTATTTGTAAAATTATTGATTTCATTATAACACTTTCCCTAAATAAAGAGTTGATAGAAACATATGTGGAAGTACTATGTTAACAGAAGCAGCAGCTCTCAAGGTGTGGTTCCTCTTTATACAATTTCCATACCATTCCTTATAGATAATGCCACATTACATTAAAAATGGTAACTGACATGTTATGCATACAAAGTTGGATGCATCATTCATTTTGGCATTTTCAGCAAAATCATGAACATAAATATGGACCTTATTCCCCTAAACACTAGTTCTTTCTGTGTGAGAGCTCAGATTCTCACAGCAATGAATATGAACACTGCTGTTTGCTTGGATGTGATGCCATATAGTCTGGTAGACAGGTACCAGTGCCACCCTGTCTGGGGTAAGAGCTGGAGCCAGTAGCTTGCTGTCAACCAAATTATTTGGCAGCACATAACCAAACAACAATAATATTTTAATTCTTTCTGTATGTTGTAGAATGTGGCTTATAGCATATCTGAAATAATGAATGAAAGAAGACACTATCTGCTAATGAGCTACCATTTGATTACTTTGATGGTGTTAATTTGTGTGAATATGGGATCTAAAAGAAATTTATTATTCATCAGTATTTACTGATGTAGAGAGCCTAACTTATACATTGTGGTATACCTTCTGTTTTCCTTTCCTTCAAAGCATTTTGATGTGATACAATTTACAGTAGTTAATGGATCTTGATTATATGTAGAGGTACTGTAGAATAGCCAGGGGCATTTCCTTAATTTCAGATTTTGAGTAGCAGATTTATGCAATTCTTCTTTGTTGATAGTATCAGAGAATTTAAAACTTTGTAGCTATTCCAATGATGTTCCTTGAAAATAGAATTGTGAACAAAGACATCTGCTGGCTTTCTTTCTTCAACTGTACTTTAAAATAATTGTTTAGCTCACATGGCTCAAGCTGACAGCATAATAGCTTTATGTTCATAAAGAAAAATTCTTTTAAAAGAATGAGTTCAGCTATAGTTAATTTTAGTATCCTATAATGAAGAAGGGTGTAGGTGGGAGGGTGGAGGAGGTTTTGTCTTTGCTATTATTCATATCTGCATAACTGCTGATTTTTATTAGAGAGAATATCTTCTGCAGGCTTCAGAAGTTATCTTAATGGAGGACATCATGTTCTGTTTCATAAATGAAATCCAAAGAGAAAAGCAATCAAAACAACTGTGTATTTTAAAAATGCTATTCATTTTTATATAAAATTTCATATAAAAAGTGTTTTTATAGTCAACTATTGTGTTGAGTGCTCTTCTCTTGGTACTTAATTCAGAACCTTGTTTGATACTTGCATATTCCCACCTGATCAGAAGTTTGATACATACATTCATGCAGATAATTACAAAAAGTGTGAGGAAAGCAACAGTAGTTTGGGCTGTAATATTATGTACAAGATTCAAATCGTATTTCAAGTACTGGAGATCTCTGACAGTGTAAGTGTATGATATCTTGAAAAATGATTAAAATCTATAAATTCCTTGCCACCTGACTGAAACATGCAGGTTGAGATACCCATTTGAAACACACACAAATCTAATGCCAGTCTGATTAAATGTAAAAATGTGTGTCAGAACTGATACTTCTGTGCCATACACTCGGCAGTTTCTTACCACAGAGTGTCAGGTTTACAACTAGATTTGTGGTGGACAAAATGGCACAAGAGCAAGAGCTTCTTCAGTTTCCTTTCCTGATTATCTTTCCACCACAGCCCCATACTCACTGTGACCAAGCAGTACAGAAACAGGTTTGCAGTCAGCTGGATCCTCTGCTGCTTAAAGAGTAAGAGAGTTTAAGTTTAAAACACAATACATACAAGTTGCTATAAAGGTGTGATTCTCTGTAGTATTTGTATGTCAATTGCATATCAGCAATACACATGTATGTAGTGGCTTTAAAACATGTTGATACTGGTGCTCGATATAGTGCTCATTCATAGAACAAGCTGGGGACAGTCGCCTTATGAATATGCACAAAGTTGAACATGCTCTATGTAGGTATTTTCCTGATTATGAATGGGGGCTTGTCTAATAGTTGGGTAGATATGGTATCGTGGTAGGATGGGAAAACTTGTAAAAGGAAGAGAAGGGAAGAATTGTAGATGGTTTTTTGGAAATCATGAAGAAGCATCCCTTTGCTGGTTTCAGTCACTGAGCCTCATTCTGCAAACAGTACAACTGTGCAGATGATGACATGAGGCCAGCAGCAGCAGGTAAGCCTGAAAAGTGGACTCACAATTGTCCAACTTAACATATCTTTTTGTGTGTGAAACGGGTAAGACCATATGTGCTTATTCAAATTTTATTTCGTTTTATTGTTAATTTCTGATCAAAGATATATTTGGTGCTATAATGCTTTGTAATATAGTAATCTAAAGGTAAAGAAATTTTGTTTTCTTGTATGTTTTTCTTTAAAAAAGTGAGGGGAAGGGAGGAAAAGTAAAAGCTATCCCCATACAGGTCTGGACAGGCCCTAAGGGTTCCAGGAGGTTGAGGCTCCTAATTTCAAGACATTTGGCACATGAAGATGCCAAGGTTGTTAGCCCTAAGCACTGGCCATCTTTACCCCCAGGAAATTCTCCTGGTACTTATTTCTGTTAAAGGCTGAGTCAATCCCAGGGCCATATTGCAGCCAGAAGGACTACATCAATTAAAAATCCCAATGACACCATCATGCATCGAACCCATGAACTTCCAGCTTGTAGAACAGTGCCTCAACCAACTGTGCCACTCATAACTAATATGTTTTTATCTACATTTTTTAATTCTTCAACATTTCCTTTATTTGTTTGTTGACTGCTTAAGCGAAAATAATTTATCATTTGCACACACACACACACACACACACACACACACACACACACAAGGTCAGTTATACCAGACTTGCTGGCCAGACATTTCCGTATTTAGAAAATGTGTCAGCTTCCATTACATAAACTCTGTATGGAAACTATTCCAGTAAGTAGACACGTTCAGCGCCACCAAGAATGGGTTTAGGGCCCACATGAAAAAATTTTTTGGGCCTCCTCCAGCAAGGACAGACCAGCTAAAATTCTTTGCACTAGATAGGAAAGACTGACTCTAAGTTGCAGAGTGATATGTGCTTGGTCTAAAAGGGATTAATTTGTACGATTGACAAATAATGATACTACCAAAAAAGACAAAACATGTGCAATATAGTCAGGACCCAGGACCTGGGCCTCAGTAGTTTATACCAGCTCCCCCCCCCCCATTGGCACTGGACACAGTCTTCATAAATTATTATTGCTCTACTCTGGAAGTCAGAAGTGAAATGGCCGAAGCATAAACTGTTCATTTATGCTTTGGTACTAATGGACTTTATGTTGTTGTTCCTATGGCAGATGGTGGAGAAGTTATCATCACTCCAGCATCCCAGTAGAGTTTGATGGTGTTCTTGAGCACTTGTTGATCAGTATTGAGTTTAGGGCAATATAGCAGATGTTCCTCATCCACCGTGGAGTTTGGCTTTTGACAAATTGTGCAGTCATTAGATTCATATATGCCATTTTTTCTGTTAAGCAGTCATGTCCTGTCTTGAGTCTAAAATTTGCTCCTGCTTCTTTCTTAGTTTTGCCTTTGTACTCTGCCCATATTTTGTGGATATCTCTCCATTTCTTTGTTGCGGCCAGCTCGTCGGCTTCTTATTTGTACCTCGTAACTATTTTGCGATTTCTATAGTGTGTAGTGTAGTGCCCTTTTTGGCTAGTTTGTCTGATGTGTTTTTGCCTTCTAGTCCAAAAGGGAGGGAACCCACTGGAATATAACTATTTTCTTGAAGGCCTGGAGATGTTGACGGCCTCTTTTATGTTATTTGTCTTCTTTGATTTTGGTTGACTGTTGGAAGAAACTGCTTGAATGGCTGCTTTTGAGTCCTTTAGGATGAATACTTTTTCAAATGCTTGAAGTCTGTATATGAGCTGTTGTAGAACCAGGGAAATAGCTTCTATTTCTCCATGCAAAGTTTGATTTATTTATACCAGCAGTAGCATACTGCTGTTCCGGTTGTTTTTGCTGCATCTGCCTAAGGTCTATTGTAGTGCCTTGTAGAGAATACTTTATTTTATTTTATGTCATTTCATTTTATATATTTCATGTATGTTGGTAGTATTATAGGGATGGCTGGGTGCATCTCCCAGTTGAACAAACAGGAAGTCCAGATCACCTAGCAACAGCAAATAGTTGAAGCTGCAGAAAACTGTTGCTAGGTGAATGCAGGAAATGCTGACTTTGGCTTGGAAGTTTGGTGTGGTTTTGAAAAGCGACGAGAGAGAGTCTTGGTTGAAACTTCAGTAACAATAGACGTGGAAGCAGAGAAGGAACAAATTTTATAAAATGTGGGCTTTGTTGCTCATCATCTAATGCAGTTAATTTTATGACTATTGGGGGATGTATCTTGCTTTTTTAGGTTTTCTATCAGTGATAAATTTGTTGTAACTGTCATGAAATCTAATGGATTGGTGTCTGGAATGGTAGGTTCTAGCTGGGTTGGAATGTTCATTAGATTAACAAGTTTTGACATTTATTGGTGTAGGTTGGGTTTTGAGAGTTTGATCGGGGATGTGTTGGTTGATCCAGCTTGCTTGGGAAGAAGCTTGTAATTTAATGAAGGTGGCTGGCTGCTGCTTGTTTTTGTATTTCCAGACTTATTGGCAGGAAGGGCTGTGACTGGTGTTGTCTTTACTGCTCCACATATTAACCTACTGGACTTTATATGAAGCTACTTTAACATAAAAAAACTGGACTTCATTTGCAAATAAAATATAAACTGTCTTGATGAATACCAATGGTAAATTGTGTTTCAGTACAATTTCTTCCATTTAAATTTGCAGGAAGTAGGTTAGAATTATTTCCCCAGAGGAACGGATTTCATGGAAGTTTCAGTATAAGAAACATAAAACATTTTCCTTGATTCTCCTTGATGCATAACTAGTTTTCCTAGCATTTAACATGAGATTATAACATAAGACTACATAAAATGATCCACTATATGCATCTAAGCACTGTTGATTTTGCAGTGACTCAAAGGTAAGTCTTTCCTGTGCACACAGTGAAGTTGTACCAAGGGTAAAGATGTATAACTCCAGTTTTCCTTAACCAAAGTCCTCAGCACTCTGAACAGAAATTGGTTGTGATCCTTGTACTGTTCACTTTACCTCAAGGCAGAGAGCCACAATACTGATTGAATAGGAGTCTGGGTGGGTCCCAGAGCCAGTCTGGATGTTCTGGAGAACAGAGAAGCCCATTACCCCTCCCAGAAATCAACCCCAGATATTTCAGCCTGTAACCTAGTCACAATACAGACTACACTACTTAGGCTCCCAACATAGCACTGTACCTACTCAAAAATTCACTCACAGCCCTTTTTTAACACAAACTGTACCTTTACTAAACTGAACCTTTTATTATCAGGCATAACAGTTACAAGCATGCAGTACGACATAAATGAATTTAATTTCAGGACCATGAAAATATGGAAATGTCATCACTGTATCAAACGTAACCTTTATTCAGAGTGAATGGTGCTGAATTTTTATGTAATTTCTTAAATTAATGAAATAACATTACTCTAAATTAAAGGATATTCTAACTGCACACACACATACACAAATAAATAATGCCTACTGGGAAATGGCTAAAAAGTAGCTGATGTTAGTAGTATGCAAATTGCACAAATAAAAGAGACTTACTAAATGCTTCTGCTGGAACTGTTCCTTCATTGGAGGCATATGCTACTTGCTGACAGTACCTGTCATTTTCAGCAATAAAGTTACATAGTTTAAAAAATTAATTTTGGAAAATGGATTCTTGATGCATATTAACATTACTGCCACTAGAAGTAACCTGAAAGTCAAACTATCAGACCATTTTATACACTGACATCTATTTTCTTAACATAGTTCAGCATACAGATGAAACACGGCCATTTGTTTTAAGTTGAATAGTAGAGTGTACTGCCTAAAGCCTCATGCTGTAGCATTGAAGGATGTCCTGGCATCCTTTTCTCTTACATATTGGTATAAATGCCTCTTGTCCTAATACCATGCATGCTGTTCACCATATGCAGACTCCATTTTTCTCTTATTCTGGCCAAACTTTACTATTAGCTCAGCTTGACTGTGCTCATATATGTTCTGTCCATTTACAGTGGTAACACCAACGGCTCTGTCCTATGTTGTCAAACTCCATTTGCCTTGAAGTCTGTGGCACACTTCAATTGTTAAAACTACAATTTGTCACATCTAGGGATTTCAGTTAATAATGATATGAATTCCAGAACTGTTATTTCTCATAATTTCTTGGTTAGCACAAAAATACTGCCGCTTATTAGGAAGTATACCAAGAGCCCAGAGCTCTGTCAATTATAGAAATTCTGGGACACATTTCAGTCAGATATTAAGAAGAAATATATAAAAAGCTGTCAGTTGTGTAATGCAAGTAAGAACAACACAAAACACTTAAGATCTCATATTGTTATTTAGGAAATCTCAAAAGTTTTTACAAAGAGTGCAACTTTCATTATAACTGGTACTTCAGAATAATAACTTGTAATACACAGCCAATGTACAGTGTATAAGATTGAATTTCAGTACACACTTCAGTAACTGGAATACTTCCAAAGCAATTAAAATAAGTTGGGTACAGTATGCTGTATCATTTGACATCCCTAAACAATTTTGTAGTATGGATACTTTTTAAATAATGTGATAATAAGAAATTCAAACAATCAAAAGTGTTTTTTATTCATAAATCCTGATACTTCAGCACAAGGAATATAATGGTCCCAAGTCCTGAAGTTTTGGCAGCAATAACATCCAGTAGGTGTAGTGATTCCACGAGTTTGGCTTGTGTTATGTGGATTTTATTGAGCCCATCGAGCTATTGTAATGGCTTAAGAAGTTCCAAAGATGAGTAAAGAAAATCCTGCTGCAAGAGGAAACATAACTTTTATGATGATTGCTTCAAAAGCTTGTAATAATTAGAAGCCTTGAAAGTGGTGAGAGACATATTGTGATTATGGCGTCATACAAAATTAGATCATCAACTATCTATCATCGACTGAGCTACGGGCTGGACGGTCCGGAATCGAATCCCGGTGGGGACGAGACTTACCGCCCGTTCAGACCGGCCCTGGGGCCCACCCAGCCTCCTGTAAAATGGGTACCGGTTCTTTTCCAGGGGTAAAGTGCGGCTGGGGTGTGCTGCTGACCACTCACCCTCTTCTAGTGCCGCAGTCATGGAACAGTAGATCTATACCTCTACCCACCCTCTGGGCCACACCTGGCCTGTAACGGGATCACTTTACCCTTTACTATCTATTATATATATATATGAGCAGTAACAAAAATTCACCTGTAAAAACTCAGGCCAATATAGGTACTGTCTGATACTGTGGAATATTTGATAATCCAGTCCCATGGGTGTTGGATTAAAGGAGTTTTACTGTATGGTAAAGTTGCATCCAACTGATTCTGCCTTTGTACACCAACATAACATGATGAAATTTATCCCAAAGAATTCTACATATTTAGTTACAAACATTCATGAACCTCATAAAATAAATAAATATATATTTATTTATTTATATAGACACATATAATAACTGTATGTGAAAACATGTCTACATATTAAGATTAGCAGGAATATAAACACAATTTTAAAAAATAGGGTACTCCGTATAAACACCATACCTGTAAAAACCAAGGTAAGGTACATTTCAAGTGACCAAGTACAAAGTGATGACAATGTTCTTCGCTTTAACTCATCAGAGGCATTCATCCATGTCAATCACAGGACATGCTCAACATGTAGGTATCAGCTGCACTCGGTGTATACAGAGGTAAATAAAATTTGAAGCTAAATTAAATTAATATCTGAACATGGAGGTGAGTGACTGGCTGACTGCCAGTGTACCCTTCAGGATTACACGTCTTCACACAAAGGGAACAGACTAAAAGGGGATATAGGCATAAGATTGGCGTAGAACATGACAATGGATAGTAAAGAAGTAGGCTATGGACTCAATATATGGTAGAGTGATAAATACATTAATGAACCATCAGTATACATTACCTACAATGGGTTGTAAAGTGTCATTTCTATGGTTAATCATCATGGTTGTTTTCATACTGAGTGAAATCATGTGTAATTCAATATTGTGTTTAACAAGGGCTTTGGCAAACTCACAGTGTTCATAAGTTTTGTGATATCTTTGCTTGTACATGACATTACACAGAAAGACCAGAAATATAAGGTGCCTTGCAAACTGCAATAGCTCTACTGATAAAGCATTACTTACCCATTGTCAAGAAAAATAAATTACAACACAGTTCAATCATGCGTTATAATTTTGTTATGATGGACTCCAGGAAATGACTGGGCAGAATATATGGTCTTGAAGTATAAAATCTGGTTGCTGCTACCTGTACTATTCATTTAAGAAATGTTTGGTAGCACCATTTAAGAATCACACCACTTAGTCAGGATTGATGAAATCTCTGTACTTACATTTTTGCCCATGCCACATTCATTCTATGAGGTAGGCAGCAACATTTTTTGCCCACTGCTGCTTCGTATGATTTTTAAGAGGTGCTACTTACAGAAACAGTGACCACGCAGTCTATGACCGTTCTCTTGTTGGGATTGTGGGTTTGAATCCTGTCGGAGGCATGAATGTTTCTGTCTTGGAAGTGCTGTGTGGTGTCAAGGAGAGGTCTCTGCGGCAGCCCGATCACTCGTCCACAGGAGTCCTACTGGGTGTTGTGTGTCTGAGTATGATCAAGGAACCTTATAGAGTAAGCCTTGGCCCACTATGCTGTTGAGCCATGAAAAAAAAAAAACTTGGGGGGAGAGGTCGCAACTGCTACTGGTGTTGGTGCTAGTGCAGGGGCTGATGGTGGTGGTGCTGGTGCAGGGGCTAATGGTGGTGGTGCTAGTGCAGGGGCTGATGGTGGTGGTGCTAGTGCAGGGGCTGATGGTGGTGGTGCTGGTGTTTTGAATGCCACCTAAAAATGTATAGCTCACATGGTTATAAACTTAGTTGGGTATGATTTGAAGGGTCTGTATGTGTTTCAAAACCCAGATAATTGAGGCCTCAGAAGTTAAGAGAAGTTCATGGTTTTGCTTTTTTTTACCAAGATTAATTTATGTCAGCTGAGAAGACCAGCCCATTCAGCATTCCTCTAAACCTGTATTTCGGGTGCATACCAAATAAAAAAACGTTTCTACAATACACACATATAAAAACAGTAATGTACCTGTCCACACGTTGAAAGCGTACAGGGGAGAAAAGGTAGCATTCCACTCATTCCTAACCTCATCATAGATGGAGGTGAATGATCAACTTCATGCTCCGGCGGCTGTAATCCCAGGAAAGAACCCTGGTACTCATTGAATACCAGGCTTGGTGGGTCCCAGAGCTGGTATAGGCATTTTGGAGAAGAGAAAAGTCCCTTAGCCTTGCTAGGATTCAAACCCTGTTATCGTCCAGCCAATAGCCCAGTCACTGCACCAACTGCACTATCCCAGCTCCCATATGCACATACAAATATGCAGTTGTCCCTGTAAATGCCACAAAGGAATATAGGGGGAACAGACATATACTTCCACACCAACTTTGCCCCAAGCAAAAAACCCCTAGTACCACTGAATAGGAGGTTGGATGGACCCAGAGGCAGTCCAGATGTCTTGGAGCAGAGGAACATCTGCATCTGCCAGCAATTGAACCAATCTGTAGCGTAGTCACCCCAACTACACTATCGTGGCTCCATATGGAACGCCACACTGTCGGAATAACATTTAAAAGTCCTTGTAGGTTTTGTGAGGTTAGTTCACATGTTGCAGACAGTTTACAGTACTTCACCCATGATGAGTGTAATCAGGACAGTCATCATGAATTCAAGTCCCACCAAAGACAGAAATGTATACAAGTAATAAGTTATCACATTATGACTACCATTTTAACCATATTTCACAAGATCTTGCATTTTTAGGCGTGTTCACAAAATTGTGACAAGCAACCATTAGCTTTGTCATGTCTGTCCGTCATCAACATGGAACAACATGGCTCCCACTGGACGGATTTTCATGAAATTGTTTGCTTGCTAGTGTTTCGAGTCTTGTTTAATTTACGTATGTATGTCAGGCCACAGGCTGTATGTGTAACGGCGAGCCCAGCGCTGCTGGCTCTAGTGATCTCTTTGTTTCCTACTTTTTTGTATGTACTATTTACCTATAATATATTGTTTAATTGCTTTATATCCCTGTGCTGGGTACATGCATTTCATGAGACTCTGTTGCTTACTCTATCCTGCAAGAAATCCTCGCCGCGGAGCTCAGTCGCCCAAACAGCCAGCAGAGATAAACAGGGTGCCGAGCCCCCCCACCATCTGTGCCACCTAGTGGGGCTCACATGTTGAAAGAATGCCAAAATAAACTGCAACAGCTAAAATGGAAGGAACAAGGATAAGAGGATGACCACACAAGTGATGGAGTGATGAGGATGAAGAGGACTTAAAATACAGTGGAAACAAAAAACAGGCAGGCAGTGGCCAGAGACTGTCAGGAACGGAGAAAGATTGTACTGGAAGCCAAGGAGCAGGAAGAGGAGGAGAAGAAGAAGAAGAGGAAAAATATGAGGAGGGGTAAGGAAGAGGAGGAGGCAGATTTTATATAGCAGTATCAGTACTGACATGTATCACTTTAGGTTTTGGTCAGGTTAGATTTCATTAGATTTCTTCTCTTTACCATTTACATGTATACAGTGTACAACATCATTTAAACCTGAACTGCTCCATTGGCAGGTCATCTCCAACAGCATTAAACATTGTATATATAAAATGAATTAGTATGGTATAAATTCCCATGATATTCAGTCTTGCACAATTCTATACATGATTTGACCTGCCATTATGGGCCCAAACACGTAACATAAGCTTAGTATGAATTTCAAACGATATGGGAATATGCTCCTTTTCACTTTTTTGTTTCCACAGAAAAAAAGTTTGCGTCATGTGTGACAGACCAGTGGTTACTGACCTACCTGCCCTGTCCTTGATTTGGCCATGGTTGACATACATTGAAAGTTGCCATACAACAACAGGACATATACCTTATAACAGAGAAACTAATAACATTATTGTTAGGGTTCAGTAACGGTTCAAAAACCTGTATTAAGAGGGTTCCAAGAGTAACATCAAGACTCATACGCAAAGGGATTTATGTTGATTTTAAAATGCTTTCTCTCCCATATTCTCCCCCTGTCTGTTTCAAGATCATAATTTTTATTTCAAATTTGGTTCAGTTGCAAATCCTGGGTATAATGGATTTCACGAAAGCATTTATTAGAATTAAAAAAAGACTTGTGATTTTTCAAGTTTAAATGAAGAAATTTGTGATAATAATTCTAAAGGGTATGAAAATCTGTTTTATTCTGTGTGTCTGGCTGATGTGTCTTGTTAAATACCATTTGAAAACTAAAGTTCTAATTGTAAGGATTCAGGTCTTCCAGGACATGTCTCTGTGTCACTGGGAGAGTGGTTTCCGGTGTCAGGCAGTCCAAGAATCATTATCCTCATCATCATCTTAATCACACTTCTCAGCATCTGTCTGGTGGGAAACCTTAAACTTTCCCAGACTGTGGGTGGGATTAGGCTCAGTCAGGTGTAGGAAATTCATCCTCTCCCCTAAGTTCAAGGGGCATGTCCTAGGAATTTGCATACTGTGAGACGCATTTGTAATCATACTACTTTTTGCCCCACTCTTAAGATGTTTTTGGTTAAACCTATATTCTGTAGATATTTTGTTAGGAGTTCTTGGTGACCACTCCTTCCACTGAGATGACTAAGGGGTATATAGATGCGTGCTTAAGCTTCCAGATATTTTTTATTTCCAGGGCCAAGTTTTCATATTTGTAATTTTCTCTGCCCCATTTTTGGAAAGGTTGTGATTCAAGGGAAATGCTATATCTGTTACCAGTGCTGTTTTTTTTCTCTGTGAGCACTGTATCAGGACTGTTGAAATCTACAATTTTATCAGTTATTATAGACCTGTCCCAATATGAAAGCATGTTAGCTGAGCAGAGTATTTCTATCAAGTAGCTTATACTTTATGACAATCTGTTGTTGAACTATTTTTGCCAGTTGTTTGTGTATCCTGAGATATGAGGATTCAGAAAGTGATGAGCACCCAGCTATTAGTGTTCAATTGTTTCGCCTTCTGTACCATATTTTCTGCATCTGTCAATCACTTCCACTCCTTAGCAGTGCTTCTGATAATTTCTGTTTTTGACAACCCCGTCATGGAAGGCGACTGCAAAACCTTCCGTCTCAGGACAGACATAGCCTGTGGAAAGCCATATTAGGGAGGATTCTTTGTCCACGTGATTTTCCTGTAAAGGGTACAGGAATTTTCCATATAGGGATTTTGTTTTCCAGTGTTCAGATCTTCCTGTGTTATTGTTACATCATCTTCCACGCTTTAATCATTTAGTTTTAAAGGAGTGTATCCTTTAGGTCTGGATGCTTCTTGGTATATTCAGCTAGAAAATAGTGTCTCCATCCTAGCTGTGGGTTGTCTGCACCAGTTAGCATAGTAGTATGTGAACACTGCCTCAATGTTCATTTTGTGGGACCATTTAATATGTGCATGGCGATCTCTTCTGTGAGCAGTCCTTGCGAGTGACAAGCTAGCAGATAGAGTGGCATGTTGTTCATCTGCCTCTTCTTGGTTCCTCACATCCTAATGTTCATATTGGGCTGTGGCTTGTTGTATGACAGAAGCCAACCTCCTGAGGTCACTGCCACTGGTGTTACGCATACTGTCATGCCTAGTGCCAGCTCCAGGCACACCCTGGCAAACCCCAGGCTGCATCTCTACTTCCTATTCTTTATTTAACTCCATCTATCACAAGTGCCCTGTGTGATAGGTAAAACGGCCCTTGATCACCTCTTACGACCAGCGGAGCCATGGTAGGAGTGTTCTAACCTGCTACCCACATAGGGTTTGTTGTTGTTGTTCTGCAAGAGGAAAGCACTACATTCCTTTGGAATGTCAGGAACCACTCAGCCAATAACACAGTGTCACATCACAGAAGACCTGAATCCATTCAAAAATTGAATGTTTAATTCATAGGAACACAAACAAAATTCTGAATACAATGCTCTTACATAAGCTATGCATATTTCCCTGCCTTTCATGGAATTTAATGGTTCACTCTTGTGTAACAAACAGTCCACCCATAGGCCAGGTACTGAGCCAGTTGACTCAGTCCATACCCTACCCAATTCTTTAAAATGCAACAAAATAAATAAATGAATAAACAAAAGATATGCAAGTCTCAAAATACACCACAGTCACAAGATTATATTTCCCTAGAAACAGTGAATATTTGCTTTTTCTTTTGTATGAATTATTCATTAACAAATACAACAGTATATTTTATAGACCTGTCCCAATATGAAAGCAAGTTAGCTGAGCAGAGTATTTCATCAAGTAGCTTATGCTTTATGGCAATCTGTTGGTGAACTATTTTTGCCAGTTGTTTGTGTATCCCGAGATATGAAAACAAGAGCCAGTAACATTAATTTAATATTCACATAAATACAATCTGGTGGAAGCATAATGTCTGATATGATGCTGCAATGTGTTTCAGCTTCCATTTGAGTTTCATTGTAATTATAAATATATGATGAGTTCCTTCCTGAGATAGTCTCCTTACAAAATGATGAGTATTCAGTCCCTAGTTCAAAGGAGCCCTTATTGATCATGTGGCAATAAAAGTTAATCACTTCTGTAATCTAAATCATACTCACAATACAGAATGAGATCAAAATAGTATCATAATATTATTTATTATTTCAGCCATTTTGCCTGCTTTGAAATACATCTTCCAGTATAAGACAATACACATAAAATAACATTAACAGATTTGAGACATCGTCGTTTTGAAGATTATTACTTAAACTCCCATCCATTGATGCCACATACAAAGTTAGAAGAGACTCTGCACACATGCACAAACAAACAAACAAACAAAATTGTTAATTACACTGACATGCTACCAATCCAGACTGATTCAGCATTAGCAAACACAAACAAATTTAACATAATTTATGCTTGTACACTTCACTGCCAGATAGAATGACACTGTCATTCCTACATAAATAATTATTATTAGTACAACACCTCTGTAGGTACATCAAAGTTTACTTTGTTCTCTTCTCTTCCAAGACTATACCCTACTAAATTCAACACTATGAAACAATTTTGTATTTTTGCATTATCACGTGGGGGACCAGTTTGTACCCAAATTATTTTAATATGTACTCTGTTGGATTTTTAATCAATTACATTATGAAACAAATTTTAGTTCTAGATGTTAAAATGTTCTGCTTCTGCAGTCACTATGATCCTTTCTCCCTCCTCCCACAAACCAAAAGCAGTAAACAATGAACTATGAAATATTTATTTCACAGAATACAATCATACCAACACCAAAGTGCAACTCAATTAGGCTACTAGTTTTGGCTTAATATAGGCCTCAGCTATCATCAGGCCTCTTCTTTTTGAGAACCATTATTAGTCAAAACTTAACTGCAATTAGGAATGAGATTTCATTCTTTACAATACACATTATAAAACTGACAAAATGAAAATAATGTGCAAAAGATGTTTAGACAAAGTACAGACAAATATTATAGGGGTATATGTATACATATGTAAAAAATATGTAAAAAAGTATGTGAAAAATTATAAGTAGGCCTTAAAATCATGTATGGGACACATGTTGGTTGTGTTCCTTTGAAAATTGTAAATCAACCAACAGAAATGAAGAATTTCCTATTAAACTTGTGGTATACATGTTTGTTGTGTTCTTTGAGGTATGCAAAAAACATCAGACAGACATGAGGTACTTTCTATTAAGCTTTTTGCTTATTAATGTTTATATGCATTAAAACCATCTGTTAATTAACTACTACTTAATGAATAATTAATTAAAGAAGGAGCCTGATAGCAAATCTAGTAGCCTTGCAGAGTTGCACTTTGGTGTTGTGTATGACTGTATTCTGTGAAATAAATATTTGCTTAATATGCACATCAAGGAGGAATACCCTGAAGAATAAACAATCAATAAAATGTAACAGAGGAAATATACCCAAGCCCAGAATCACACATACAGCTCCCAAACTCTGTGGCCTGTACATTCAGTATTTGTACACCGCCTTTCCTAATGAATCTATTGAGGCTATATCATTTAGGTTAACACACATCTTACACCTACTGCATCATCATATGTCTGAGTGGTTCTGATGTGTTGACAACAAAAACAACAAGCCACCCAGGCTTTTCAGTTTGATAGCCACTCTTGTCAGTTTGGATGAGGTTAATAAGAAAATGTAACCAGAATTTTGTAGGGGGCCACTTCTTGCAAAGCAATCACTTGATGACCTACAAAGGGCACAGAAGGTAATGTTAAACAGCCTGTCTGAGAAACAGGTTGTATAGGATGTACACTAGTTCAAGCAAATGTCTAATGACATCCTTTTTATAATTCATATTCTCTCTGGAGAGAATTAGTCATGCAGTTATTTTATTTTGCACCCCCCTATATACAATACATGATGTGTTGTTTAATAAAGAATCCTGCATCTCTACTGACTTATCCTATTAATCACATTTTATTCACCAGTGATAAATTCCCCAGTAACTGATAACAGTGTCACTCAACTCCATGTAAACATATGTGGAAATGACTCTATGTTCTGGGAACTTCAAGAGAACAGTGGGTCAAACTCGTGGTAACACAAATTTCTAACTTTACCCAGACACAACTCATAACAGCAATCAATTCCTTGTATATGTGAACCTGTCAGAACTCCAGTGGAACAATTTCTCCTTGGTGTTTTTATAGTGATGGCTAATTCTTGCTTTTTGAGCATTTGTCACTTTCACATTGCTCATTCAGTGCATTAAGATAGTGCAGAATTTTAATACATTAGAACAACTTTCTGGGTGTCTCTTGTTACATGTTCACCCCACTGAACAATGTTCTGATTGCAAGTTTTAGGATTTCAACAATACACTCACTTAATTCTATGTACATACTTATGATTCAATCACCATGACTGACATCACTATCATCATCATCATCATCATCATCACTGTGTGCTGAGACTTGGTAGTGTGCAGATAAGTTCTGCAAGTGCTCCACACCTTATATGAATGATAGTGTTGCTGCCTAATTCTTTGCAGCCTGCTGGCAGAATACTGAACTTCATGTACTTTTGTAATGTGTGTCATAAAGCTCATCATGGAGTGAATACACAGAAGCTATCCGTTTTGATTTACATAAGGCTCTTGACATTCTTCTCTTAAATTCACTTCCTTGTACACATAGGACTTCCTGCATCAATCTCAGCTGGTTCCAAAGCTATTTGCCATCAGTCTACCTTCTGTTTAGGCTTGCTAAAATGCTTTCTTCTTGATCTGTTGTGCCATCTTGACTTCCTGAAGGATCCACTATCACTTTTTAATATATGTGGTTCTTTTCACAATCCCAACCACATTTGTTTGCTGTTGATCTGAGGATCTATTGTCCTCCCATATTTAAGCACAACCAAGGTGACCTCCCAATAATAAAAATATTTTATTTATTTTTAGATTCACGTCACCAAAATATATTTGCCTGATACCATGCGGAGCATAGCTCACACTTGCAGCTCTCTTCCGCACATGGTCTGTCCCTTTACCACCATAATGAATTACTATGAATTATATCAGGATGGGAATTCATTCTCTCTCTTTCAGTTACACTGACAGTGATTCAACTACACATGCCTTGGTTTGGCTTGGCACAGTGCAGTTCAGTACGTCAAACACATTTGAACACAACCCCACAAATTTAAACATGGAGTTTAGAGAGAACATCTTATCCTACATTCAGGTAAATACAGCATTAAGAGCACTGATAACCATGAATTTTTGCACCCAAACATTCTGTGCAAACCTGATGTTTCAAAAGCACTCCGAAGCTCAACACACATAAAACTAAGATTATATCCTTCAATCTGTAAACAGAATTAACTTAACTATATATTATGTGACAACTGTGTATCATACTTCCAGTGTGCCAAAGATCTTGGATTTCCACTGGACTGTTAGTTGTACTTTGATGATCACAATGCTTTACTGTTTCTCTGAACGTTTCAAAATGCTGGGTTCCATTTGATACCTTATGTTTCTTTTTTCCACTACTGACAGCTTCATGTTTTTGAAAAGTACCTTGTTGGACCCAAAACTGATAATTCACCTCTCAAGTAAAGTCCATTACACTGACTGAATTTGTCTAGGACTGAAAGAATTCTCAGAAAAATTGCAATGTCACTTGAGCAGACTTTTAACAAGTTTCAGGATAAACACACATGATGCATATTGGTCAGATTGGATGTTTCAAAACTACATTGCAGATAGCAGCACCTCTACTCTTCATTAATATTTTAAAATTAACTAGTCACCCATTCTGAATTTAGGTTAGTTACTGCACACCTGAAGGAATAATCCGATATTAATAAACACCATAATCGCAACACTAGTCCCTTAGACAGAACTTACAGAAACCCTGAAATCTTCACAAACCTTATACCATTTCTCCTATTGACATTATATACATTTAATGTCATCATGTAAGTATTGGTAGTAACAGCCTACACTGTTCCAAATAACCCTGTACTGTTAGTGTAAAGTTATACTATCATTTTTATCCCATAGTTTGTACCCAGTGAATGACAAGAAATGGCTGATTAACCCTTTTGGTGCATTCAGCAAACATATGCACCCTACATTTTATTACTGTTACATGCAGCTAGCAAATATAACAAGCAACAACAGCAAAACTTCTGATGTAAGACAGAGAGAGAGAGAGAGGATATAAGAGAATTTCAGAAACTAACATTATGTTTTGCAATGTCAGCATCATTTTATGCAATAAATTACTAAAACTCTCATTGTATACTTATTTGAAACCCATAATGTAAGATTTATGAAATGTTTCTTTCCACATTTTCTCTCTACAAAACAAATACCACAGGATATTTCTGTCACATATGGAAAATATAACTACCAAAGATATGGGAAAATCTTTCAAGAAAGCAAAAAATTCATCTTCATTGATTGGTGACCACAGTTTTGAAATCACCCTGAAATTTAATAATGCAACAAAAGGGTTAAATATGTCTCCATATTCTGCCTTTGTATAGGAATCACTGATCTTCAGAACACAAATTGTGTAGAAAAGTAGTGTCCATCTTCAGAGCAAAGTGACACATGTTCATAGTACAGGTAGAGTCTATACTGATGGTGGACAGTGCAGCATCTATCAAATGGTGGCAACTGAGCTCACCACAACATGTTGTTATAACCAAAAAATGAAAACACAAGTTCCAACAAAGCCTTGAAAATCTGACCTAGCATACATATGCATATATATATATATATGACTACAGATCCTCCCAGCCATGTCCCTTCAACACATCCCTGACAAGGACATCATAGCAATGGTGCATTCCACGTTAAAAATACAATGCAGGCCAAAACTTCCACCTGCACCACCTATATCAAACCAGGTTTTTCATTTCTGTAATGTAATTACAACTCTTCTACAGTATAGCGGAAAAAGCAAGTCACAATTCATCTGTACAAATAAAGTTTTGTATTTGCTTTAATAATAATAATTGGAATAATCATAGTGCATTTCAGATTTATATTATCAATAAACTGCTAGCTAAATGTAAAAACAGCTTTCTTCCATTGACAATACGATCAGAGAAATCAGTTTCATAACAAGGTCATATACTTTCTGTGCACTTAGCTTGCAGCCTGTACTGCACCTGAAATACAGTTCTACTTTGCCATGATTATACTTTTCTGACACATGCCACAGAGAAGTGTATGTTCATCCATTCCAAACACATGGAAGTTTAAAATGGAACAGCAGTGAATGCTTTAAATGTTCCAGTCAATATCCAGTGTTCCTTCATGAAATAAATAAAAAATTACAAACATGTCACAAAAAATTGTTTAAATAGATCAAAAACTAACATGATTACTAAAATATCTGTCACTCACATAAATATATAACATCATATGATAATGTTTACTGTCAATGGAAATATGTTTCATAATTCCATACTCACAAACCTGACAGTTACTGTATCTGAAAAACAGAAATGCTGATAAAGAAAATACATCACATAGCAGACTACAAATGCAGTCAACACAATGTCCGATATCTGGCACTGACTGGCATTCAGAAGCTAGCCTTCTTTCTTCACTAACACTGAAATCGCTTCTGTGGATGTCACACAAGTCATAAGATAAATTATATCAGAATCGCTGTGAATAGTTAGGTGTTTGTTGGGTGTTAGAGGTTGAGTTGTAAATCATGCCTGGCTGAGACACATGCTGCTGTTGCTGTTGCTGTTGTTGGACATGATGGAATTCAGGCTGCTGTTGCTGCTGTTGCTGCTGCTGCTGTTGCTGTTGTGATGACATCCCAGAGGATGTGTTGACAGGATGAGGTGGGGCTAAGCGTACGCGCTTCGCATTAGGGCCATGATTGTGGTTATGACTGCCTTGGTCCCCTTGCCCTCCTTGATTACCCTGATAAAAGAGTAAAGTGATTAAGATGAACCAGATAGTTGTAACTTCAAAGCAAACAGATCCAATCTTCAACGTAACCCAGAATCAGCCACAGCCATCCCCCCTCCCCCCCACCAATTTGTTTTTAATTTTTTGTTGGCAAATACTTACTCACATAGAATTATATACTTGAATTCTCTCATGGTCAGATAAAGTAACCTAAGGTATGAGAGAACTAGATTATTCTGAAGTCTCTGAACTTGTCTAAGCATATTCAGTATTTACCTACTTACATAATGCATTTACTTATGTTGCGACACACAATGGTTTATGCAACATAAGATATAAATATGCCACCACAAAATGAAATGGACCACACTGCCCATAACAAATTAGTTAATCACGACCACCTCACCCTTCATCCCCTTCATTATAACTGCACAGCCTAATTCTCATACACAGCCAAACCCCAAAACAATATATATACGCTACAACTTTGTATTACAGTACCACAGTTCTTTTTTCACCGCAATTTGTTGCAGTATATCAGTATATCAAGGGCAGCAGTATGTCAAGGGTGGCACTAAACTGAAATAATATGCAATAAAAAATTTCTATGCACAGTCTCTCACAGATGTTAAGTGAGGGTGGTTGCTCTGTTGGGGTTTGATTGTATATGTCACCAAGGGTTACCATTTTTTGGGTGTGGATGAAGCAAGTACCTTGTTCAGAACCTTAGCGGTGAACTGCACACATCTCTGTCCCAACACTCAAATATACCACCAGTGCCACAGACACTAAATGATGATAGTGCAGCTGTATGAACAAGTTACTGCAGGCCACTTCATATCAGCATGTTCAGTCAGCCTCCTATCCTTCTTTAAGGAAAGCCAGGAGGCTTCATTAGTCGTCACACTATGCATCTGTATGTGTGTGTATGTCTGTGTTTGTACCCATTTAACTTCTGAGCCAGATGTCCAGTTTTCATGAAACTTAGTATGAAAGCAACAACAAGCCTCCCCTCCATGCTTTCTAATTTCCTGCATTCAGTAATAACAATATGGTGGACAAGCAAACTTGTGAGGTTAGAGCTACAATGATGCCATTTAATTTTCAATCCTAAAATGATGTATGGTAATAGATCTTTGCAAAATATGCAACTTTTATTAAGGTTTTTTGTGTGATTGCAAAATAAATTGTGGTGACTGTGCAGAACATAATTTTAGCTTTGAGTGTGATGGAAATAATGAACTCTCAGAATGAACCATGTGAAATTTAGTATGCACTGCATAGATATATCACAAGCATACCTACACACCATGTATGAAATAGTATTTGTAAGTCAACAATTACAAATATGGCAATGGTGGAAAACTTTCAGGTTACCTGTTACAAACTGAACACAGAATTTTTACTGGATAAAAAGTTCTCCACAAAAGAAAATAAAGATGATGACACTGATGATAGGTAGATCTGATTATAAATGTATGCAATATGATAGTAGGTTTCATGAAGAATACTGTCTTGGGCGTAGCCGCAATGTAGTCCGGTAAATCATTTCCAATGTTTTGGAAGAACTGCTGCCTTCATCGGAAGGGCAAATGAAGGCAGAAGGTTCATTCCAAATATTGACAATGAGCTGGGAGATACTGTTTCAGATCCCAGAAGAGAGTAATCTTCTTGGTTACCACTGCAGAAACCTCAAATCTCACTTCAGCTTTATGAGTTCTGGTCAGAACTCCTTGTAAACTCTGTCACCATCAATACCAACATGATGACAGTGAGAATTTATGAGGCTGGATCAACAGTAGAACAAATTGTGAAGTGAGAGAGAAAACCAACAAGATGCAACAGTTAGATGTTTATTTTTAACAATTTCTCAACATGTTTCGGGCATCATTATGCCCATCTTCAGGAGAACAAGACGTATGTTA
>Ga0131853_10004227_pt1 | contig 25728 bp, 25 predicted proteins | sample TergutLab28metaG_FD_92764 | JGI IMG/M metagenome (GOLD analysis project Ga0131853, IMG submission 92764) | Labiotermes labralis P1 segment gut microbial communities from Petit-Saut dam, French Guiana - Lab288 P1 (version 2) (version 2) | ecosystem: Host-associated > Arthropoda: Insects >... | reverse complement strand
GCTCTGGATCCAAATCAGAATCATCAAATGTAATATTTAAGCTATCTTCTAATGCTACAATTAACTCTACAGATCTAAGTGAATCTATTCCAATATTAGACAATGCATCTTCATCATTAATGTCGTTTTCATCAATAATTGCTAGCGATGCAATAATTTTAATTGTTTCACTTTTATTATTCATTTTATCTTCTCCAATTCAGTAATCATCAAAGAAACTTGATTTATATCTTCTTTATTAATTAAATCAAATATTTCATTAATTTTTTTATAATCTACTTTATCCCTTAATCGCATATACTCAAACAATGCATAATATTTATCTAAAGAGTTTAAGTATGGAGTAAGAAAATCTACATTTACGTATTGAGAACAAAATTCGTATGTTCGCTTGCGTAGCACTCGATGAATACCTAATATATCTCTTGCCATAATAAACTCAGATATGTTAGGTATTATCAAGTCATTTCTTTCAGTACCCAAATCTTTAATAAATTCATTTAAAAAAACTTTTTTCATTTCATTACTAGTGTTTTTATTAATATCAAATGCTATAACATATTCAGAAAAAATATTTTTTAATTCATCAAACGATAGTAACCCAGTATCTCTTGGTGTATCATTTAAATAATAGAAATTGCTATTTTCAGCTTTAGATAATAAAATATAATGATCTTCCCGCCACAATTCTGTTTTATATTTTTCTTTGATATATTCGGGCTTCACCATAACACAAATATAGTCATGCTTATCTAAGAATAGTGGCTCTAGGCATGAATTGACATTTACATTTATAATGTTATTTTCCTTCGCTACATCTTGAATCCTTTTTATGTTATAAAAAGAGGCATATTCTACTTTTTTTTCAAAAAATATATCTATTATTTCGTCAAAGTGCAAAAAAGACTTATAAAACAAATCTTTGTATGCATATTGTTCTTCTCTTAAAATATATAAAAGAAAGTTTTCAATACAAGATAATCCATGTAAATCACTTAATTTGCCCTTATCAAATATTAAGCTTTTCATTTTTTATCTCCTCTAAATACGCAACTCTATTTTTACAAAAATACCAATCTGTAAAACTCATGTTGTATTTAAAAAGCTTGTTTTCAACTGGATGAATAATTTGCTTCATAAAATATAAATTCAAAGGCTTGATTAATTGTATTGAATTTTGAAAACCTTCAATACTCTCCATTTTAGGGTAAATAAGCAGGGAGTTTATCATCGTATAATAACATTCTTGCTCAACTGCAAATTGCTTTATTCTTAAAACTAACTTATCAAAAAAATCTTTGTTGCCAAATTTATGTAAAAACAAATTAATATCACTAAATTTATATAATGTTAAGTCTTTTCTAACATCTACCCAATGAAATGTAGTCGCTTCTTTATATAGGTGGCAACATAAGTGAATAAAAAAATCTATATAATCCAGCGTACTAAAGCTAAATTCTCCATTGTTAATAAAAATAGAATCATCTAAAAACTTTGAAACCATTTCTTTTTTAGATGTTTTAAAATCGAAAGAAAAATTTATATCAATAGCTAATGGCTCGTTTTCAATCAGCTTTATAAACGGTACAGTTTCACCAAAGTTCATACTGGCATGTATAATTTCCATTCTACTAGCAATCTTTATTTTCTTTTGCTTTCTTGAATACCACCCTTGCACAAATCCATTATCACGAAGTATTTTCTGAAGGCTTGAAACATCTTCTTTATTTACTAGTATATCAATATCATTAGATATACGCTGACCTTCCTGATATAAAGTAGTTGTTAGCAAGGCACCTTTAAGAAGTGCGTATTTAAAATTAACATCTCTAAAAATATGTGAAAGGTAACTTATGTTAGATTTAAATTTTTTTGCCCGATCCACATAATCGTGATATATAGCCACTAAAGCATTATCAACCTCTCTTGAAAAGCTAGATTTAGTTTTTTGTAAATTTACATAAACAATTCCCGCTATCCTATTTGTTATAACCTCTCCAATAAAATGACTTTCATCTTTTGGTGAAATTATTTCATCGCTCCCTGTATAAAACACATCAGACAATTCGAAAATCAAATCCATTTTTTCTATTCCTTCCTTTAGTGTTGTTGATTTTTAATATTAAGTAGATTTAAAGTAACTTCTGTAGCCTCTATTGGCAATTTATGTGAAGTTTTATTAATAATAATACCGCTTTTTACAGCATCCAATTGCACATATTCTTTTTTAATACTGGTATATAGCAAATCATTTTTATTTGCTATATCAAATATCAAACGTTCAAATAAATTTTCTTCCATACAATTTTGGGTTATGTATTTGTGATTACTATCATTATTTTCGGGATAAAATATTTCAATAGAATAAAAATCCTCTATTAACACTCTCTTTACTTCATTAAGAAAACTTTTGTTATCACTAATATGCCCCAATCCTAAGTAAGATGTTATAAATGGTATCGACTTTGGCAAAAATGGCATTTTTTCTGCATTCATTACTAAAAGACTTGCTTTTTCATAAGTATTTCTAGTAATTAAATCTTTTTTAAGCTCTTTCATTATATAATAACTAATGTCAGAGCAAATGACAAGGTCAAAATTGGCTTTTTCAAGCCATCTTAATAAAGTACCTGTACCTGTTGCTATATCTAAAAGGATACTTTTATTAGATATAAGATTTTGCATAGTTTCAAACAAACCCTGCATAACTTTAAGATATTTGGTACTATACCTTTTTTGTCTTTCAATTACTTTCAGCTTATTATATGTGTTATGCTTTCCTTGTTGGCGTTTAATTTGTCCAAGGTAATATAAATCCACATCATTTAATGTTGAAATAGGGGCTTTTAAAAGCTGTTGTATTTCATTTTCACTCAGTTCATCTAATACATTTTTTTCATACTGCCAACTATCTTCAATAAGCTCTTTTTCACACAAAAAATATCCAATTTCATCTGAAATATGGTACGTATTTTTACATTCTACACATAAAGCTTTTGCATTAATTATCCGCTTATAGTCTTCATTATATACGTCCCAATGCAAATTGCTTTTACATATGGGGCATACCAGTAAACTAAAAATCATTTTTAACATAATAAGCCTCCTCTTGATTAAATAAATAATCAGTAGCTAGTTTAGCTGAAATATCTGGCATATCCAATCTGAATAAATTTGTTTATCATCTAAGAGTTTATTTTTATGCATAATAAGCACGATAGAGTTATGATGAGTGTAGATATTTGCTTTTATAGATAGTGTTTTACAAACTTCAATAAATGAACAAATATTATTTTTTCTTGCGTTGCCCATATTCACAACTATTGCTCCATTATTTAATAATAAATTGTATAAATTTTTAATAAAAGCTTTTGTAAATACAAAGCTTGGTATTTTATCTCCTATGAATAAATCACAAAAGACAAATTCATACTTTTGAGATGTAGATTGTACATAGTTTAATGCATCCTCATTTATAAAAGCTATATTGTTTTGATAATAATTACTTTTAATAAAATATTCAATAGAAGCCTTTATAACTTCATGCGAAATTTCAACAACTTCAACAGTACACTCTCTATATTTTGTTGCTAAAAAAATTGGAACCCCGCACCCACCTCCACCTAAGACTAATATTCTTTCACAAGAGTTGGCAAAAAGAAAATTAACAACATCTTCACAATATTGATAAAATTGAAGTTTTTCGGGTGCTTTTAAGTTTATTTTACTGTATGCTCCTGATACTCCGTCAACTCTCATTTCGCGAAAATTCTTTCTGTAATTTAAAAACACACAGTCAACAATTTCAATATTCCCGTATTCACTATTTAAAGTCCCCTTTTTAATATAAAACCCTTGTGTTGCATACATATGTATAACAAAAAAAACAATTGCAACAAAATAAAGATACAACAAAACTATTAAAGAAGTATTTATTACAAATGCGTTAAGTATATTAATTAAAACAATTGCAAATAAAATTATTATTAAGTATTTACCATATGCCCTTAAAAATCTACTCAAGCAAAATTACCCCCAATTAAAATAAAATCATTTGTTACAATGATATATTATGTTTATAATTAAATACTAACTGATCGCCCAATTCCTCGGGAGACTCTCCATTAATAAATATTCTCGCCCATAATTCAACCCCTATTACAGAATACAAAGCGTAGCGATTGTTGTTTAGCTCATTTAAAATTATATCTAAATGCTTCGAATCCCAATTAAATATTTGTGGAACAAGCCCATTTCGTATTAAAGGCAACGCATATTTATACGGCTTTTTACTAGTAGAAAAACCCATTTTAGGAGCATACACAATTTCCTTAGGAAGTATTTTTGCAGCAGCTTCTTTTACTAGCCATTTACGCTCTTTTTTGCGATATCGGCATTTTGGATTTATATTCATTGAAAAATCTATCATAGAGTTATCTAAAAATGGTATCCTAGATTCGATAGATGCCGCCATCCCCATCCTATCATTTCGCTGTAGGAGGTTTAAAAGATGCCCGTACATGTCATCATATCCAATAGCCAACAAAGCTTTATGGTCATGCCTTTTAAGTGGACTTAATTTTTCATATAGTTTTTGATAGCGTATGCTTCTCTGGGCTCCATCTTCAACACATGATTTTCTCAGTATTTGATGAACTTGATTAGGATTTGGTGTTGGAAATCTTGAAAACGTTCTATGCTCTAACTCTTCTAAAGTTACCGGAGCCATAAATGCAAGATATTTATTAACATACTGAAAAATTGGATTTTGACCCCAATGCCAACGCAATGCCTCTGGTTTTGCTCTTCTTAAAAATGGAATCCATAATTTGCGATAACGCCAAATTTTATAAGCATCTTCATGCCATTCATAGCCACCAAATAGCTCATCAGAGCCTTCGCCAGTTAAAACTACTTTTATTCCATCACGACGACATGCCTTTGCAACTGCAAGAAAGGCTTGATCGCTTCTATAAACGGGAGGTGAGTCGTTATACCAAATAGACTTTGGCCAATCATATAAATATTCATGTGTAGTGTACTTAACTTCTCTAATTTCTACCCCTAAATGCTTTCCTACCACCCTAGCTTTGTCTGATTCTGGCAAGGCATCCTCTACACTGGCAACATACGCTACTAAATTAGGATTTAGTTCTTTTGCATAAGCTGTTATCAAACTAGAATCCACTCCACCGCTACAAAAAGTTGCAACTGGCACGTCTCCCATCATGTGCGAATGAACGCTCTCTCTAATAATTTTTTGAAATTGTGGAACATAATCATGAGGAGATACTTTATACGAATCTTTAAGGGCATCTACATCAATATTGTCAATAACATCAAAGTATGTAATTTCATCTGTACTGTTATCGCCAATTCTATATATAGTCCCAGGAAGTGCACTTACAATATTTTTAAAACTTGTCCATGTGCCTTCTAAGTATTCGTGAGAAATATGCGTAGCCAGTGCAACAATGTCTGGCTCGCACTTTACTTCAGGATGCTGTAGAATAGACTTTATCTCTGATGCAAAAATAAACATACCATTCTCGATTTTATAGTAAAGCGGCTTTATTCCTAGGCGGTCGCGCCCTATCCATAAGCTATTGCTTCGAAAATCGAAATATGCAAATGCAAACATTCCTTCAAACATTTTTACAGCTCTTTCAACTCCCCAATTATGAAGAGCATATAAAAATACCTCTGTATCTGTTTCGCTTTTAAACCTTACATTCTCACCTATTAGCCTGCTTTTTAATTGCTTATAATTGTACAGTTCTCCATTGTATACTAACATTCCTTGCCCATCATCAGTCGTAAAAGGCTGGCTACCATTTTTACTTAAATCAACAATACTGAGCCTCACATGCCCAAAAGCAAGGTTGTTTTTTGTATATATCCCATGATCATCTGGCCCTCTATGGTTCATTACTTCCAGCATATTATTTATGATATTGTCATTTGCTCTTACTCCATCTTTATTCAAAAAACCAGCTATTCCACACATACAATAACCTCCTTTACAATTATGTAATACATGCTTCTTCAGTTTTATTTGTTATTGGAGCAAACTCTGAAAAACCTCTAACTTGCACATATTCCATCCAATAACCTTCACATAATTTATCAAAAACACAGCTACTACAAACTTCGTCTTTTCTCTTGATATTTTTCCTAATATTAGTCCAGTCTATTACATTATCTTCATTTAATTGATTTAATTCAGCCATGTCATTTGTGTAGTAAAAATCAGCAAAATATTTTACTGGATATAGCTTTTCAAATACACAAGGCAATATAGATTCTAGCTCCAAGTTAAAATTGTTTTTGTGTGCGAACTCTATACATTTTATAATTTCAGCCTTAATATCTCGATAGTAAGGTACTACTCCTTCAAAATCTTTTGCCGCATTTCCATTTGCATGCGGAAAGGCAATATTTGCACTCCTTATATTAATTTGGTTTAATAAATCAATAGTATTTTTTAAATCTTTTGCATTATGTTTTGAAATAACCATTTTCCCAAATATTTTATCTGTATATACAGCTAAATTTTTTAGCCCCTCCAATGTTTCTTCAAAACTTCCTGGTGCCTTTGTTATAGCATCATGCATAGCAGAATTAGAACCATGTAATGCTATTGTAAAATAATCTACATACTTAGAAGTTTCTTGAGCAAACTCTATTTTTTTAAACATTCTCCCATTAGTTTGAAGGCATACGCATAAGTCTAGCGTTTTAGCATATTTAATAATTTCAAAAAAATCTTTACGTATCGTAGGTTCTCCACCTGTAATAATTACAGTATCACAACCATTTTCTTTCGAATTCTTTATAATTTGCAGGCATTCATCTGTTGAACGATCTGTTTTATTATATACTTCTTCAGATACAATTTTTTGATTTGAAATTACGCAATGAATACAGTAGTTGTTGCATGAGTATCCAACTTTAATATCTGCACTTTTATTCATATTTACTTCTACCTTTCATCAAATTGTTGCAACCAACTCTCAAGACAAGCTAATTCCCAAAGCAAGTTGCCTCCAAGCCTTTCAACCTTACCTTTTTTATCATCTATAAACTTTTGAATTTTTTCTTGTTTAAATAGCTGCCTATCTAAACAAGCTTTACTATTTAATACTTCTTTACAAAACTCATAAACATTACCTGAAGCATATTTTATCTCTGGTATAGCAAAATGGTGCTTTTCTCTATAAATAAAGTCATGATCAAAATATTCAGAAGCAATACTTTTTAACACAGCCTTTCCCTCTTGATTGTGTAGCTTATTAGCGTGGCTTGTACTAAGACTTAATTGAATTAATTTTTTACTTAAAAACGGTGCACGTATTTTTATTTTATTATTAATAACTACATTATAAGTACGCTTTATAGGGTCTTCTGGAAGAATTAAGTTTAAATTGCTGATAATTGCACTTTCATACGGGTCATTCGGTAATAAATCTATATATTTTGAAACTTTATCAATAAATTCACGCCCTTTATCCCATTGATGGTTAAGAATATCATTTACATCATCAATTTTATATTCTAAAAACAAGTCATAAAATAATTCTTTTTTATTTAAATTTGTATTCAGTATATCTCTGTGCCATTTATATCCATACCAAGCTTCATCAGGACCAAGCCCACTAAATGCCGATTCAAATCCTTCTTGTTTAGAATATTTGCCTAGCAACAAATACCCTAAAGAATCATTGCTAATCATTGGTTCACTTGATAGGTGTAAGGTCTGGCGTATGTTTTCGTTTAATTCGTCGTTAGTAATAAATAGTTCTTTGTGGTCGCAATTATACTTTTGCGCAACGTATCTTGAATATTCAAACTCATTGCCCTCTTCTCCGCAAAATTCATTAAAACCAATAGAAAACGTTGATGGAGTATAACCAAAATCCCTTTTTAGAATAGCCACCAAAAGTGACGAATCAAGCCCTCCTGATAGCCAAACACAAGGCAGATTTTTTTTGCACCTGCTTTCAATAGATTCTAACAAAAGCTGTTTTGCTGAAGTAACTAAACCTTCAAAAGTTATTTCAGGATCAATTTGAAATTTATGTGTGAAATACACTGATTGATTACATGATAATTCGCAATTCCCAATATTGGTAGTTAAGCAACTTCCTATTGGCAACTTTTTATATTCTTTAAAAATAGTCATATCTCCAATCATTATTGATTGCATGGCTATATAAGAATATATAGCAACAGGATTTATAGTCTTTTTCCCTATCAATTTAACCAATGAAGGTAAATATGTTGAAAAATATAGCTCGTCCTGATTCATGTAGTAGTAAATTGGAATAGAATTATAATTATCGCTAGCAAAGAGCAATTGCCTTGTATTTGAATCCCAGATAAAAATAGCAAATTGACCATCTAATTTATCAAAATAACTTTTACCATATTTATAATAACCTTGTAAAATTAAGTGAGCTACATAACTATCATTTTCAATACTAGCAGTCAATATTAAATCTTCCTCTAATTCTTTAACATTAAAAATTTCTCCACAAATAAAAATATACATATTATTATGGCAATAATATGTATTCATTCCTTCTAAATATGTTATAGCAACATTTTCTTCTTTAATGCTCCATTTTATATAATCTTCATTATTGCTTCTAATAAATGAAGATTGTAATTTTTCTAATATATTATTACAATAATCATAGTTAAATGGCTTTGTTGATATCATTCCAGCTAAGTTCAATATCTAGCACCCCTTTATATTTTTTTGTAATTCTGTATCTCTATACGAACACACTTTACATATACTTATTTTTTGCGATTCTCCTTTTTTATGTAATAGCCTATATTCTCTTAATGTATCATCATTCCATATACTACTAATCAAGCTTGTATTAACATTCCCAAGAACTCCACTTTCGCCGTACGACTCAGAGTTTTTTGTCACAAAGCAACATGGATACACAAGCCCATCATACGAAATAGTGAGCCTTAGCCATAAATATGGGCATTGCCATTCATCATAAAATAAACTATTATCGGAGTGCTGGCTTAATTCATCTCTATAGTCAATAATAGATATTTCATCTGCAATTTCACTCCATAATTTTTTATAGTTCTCTATATTATCTTGCATTTCTGGAACACAAACAGACTGCACTCGAATATATGGTGTATTTGATTTTTTTTGTTTCTTTAAGCTTGATAATAACTTAATATTTTCATAAACTCGATTAAAATCTGAGCCAACCCTATATTTTTCATACACCTCTGAAGTACACCCTTCAAACGAGAGTATAATACGGTCTATTCCTGCATCAATTAAATTTTCTGCTATAGTGCTATCCAAAAAATACCCATTTGTATTAATAAATACATCAGGGATATTTTTGCTCTTTGCATATTTAACCATTTCTATAACTTGCTTATGTAATAGAGGTTCTCCTCGCCAATTTAATTTTAGTGCATATAAGTTCATCTCTGAGCTCTCATCTATAATTTTTTGAAATAATTCAAAACTCATAAAACCTTTTTTTTCATAATCATAAATTGTAGACGCACAGAAGCTACATTTTAAGTTACAATGATTTGTTATCTCTATATCAAGGTGTAATGGGTATGGTTCAACAATAAATTGCTTAGGATTGTTTTCCCATTTCATTCTATACTCAGATATTTTTGAATTTGTTAAATCAAATGAAGCACCTTTAACAATATTAATATTTTGATTACTTTTACTCACATTATTCCCTCACAATTCCTATGTTTTTTTAAATTTTTTAATATGTCCATCTGAATTGGCAAGTTGCCATATCCAGCACCCAATTGAACATTTGTTTTTTCGTTTCCATGAAAATCGCTTCCACCAGTTACTACTAAATTATATTGTTTAACCAGCTCAGAACTTTCCAAAACAATCTCTTTTGGTTGTTCAGAATGGTAGCATTCAATTCCATTAAGCCCATAACTAACCAATTCTGAAACGAGCTCATTTAAAGGCTTATGTTTAATACTCCGAAATGGATGTGCCAACACCGCTATCCCCCCAGATTGCTTTATTATCTTTATTGCCTGTTCTGGAGTTGGCTTATCTCTTTGAATAAATAATTTACCACCCACATCAAAATATTCTTTAAGAGCCTGTTCCTTACTATTAACATATTTTTTTAAAATCATGTAGTCAATTATTCCGTCCTGATTCATACTAAACTGATGCTTATTCAATTCATCTGTTGAAACGCGAATCCCATATCTATTTAGTTTTAATAACCATTTTATAAAAACCTTATATCTGCTTTTTTTAGTATCTTCAAGAAACGATTTAATAGCTTGAGAACTTGGATTAATAAAATACCCAAGCATATGCAACTGACCATCACCAAAGTTTGTATTAATTTCTATACCGTTTATAAATTCTATATCTAATTTTTGAGCTTCTATTGATGCCTCATTTAAACCGTCTACCGTATCATGATCAGTTATTGCTATTGCCTTCAATTTCTTCTTTGAAGCCATCTTAACAATTTCAGATGGTGTATATATACCATCTGATTTGCATGTATGTATATGTAGATCAATATAACTTTCCATCAACTTAGCCCTCTATTCATTAAAAGTTCTATTTCTTTTCTTTGCATATATGCATGTGTTGCTCCAAAAACTATCAATACTTTTTTATATTTTTCAAGTATCTTTTTTGTTTCGCTAATAATACATTGATCTCTAAAATCATTTTGAATTCTTGAAATTTTATTAAATCCATACTTTTTATAGTTTTTGTTATTTTTTCTCGGCACAGGATCAAGCAATTTACAATAAAAGCTTTCATCCAATTTTTCAAAATTTATCATGCCAAATATTTTATAGAACAAATCAAAAAAAATGGAATTACTATATAATATCCCATTCATTTCTGTATTGCTATTAAAATAATTTATTCCATTTTCTAGATAGTCATTAAACAAAGACTCGTCCCTTTGTCCCCTCGTTTTCCATTGATAAATAAATCTACACATATAGTATACGAAAATTTCGTCTAGGCTAAATCCATTAGTTAAAATTATTTTCACCTCATCTGCTAATGGCGGCTCTGGGCAGAAAACTTCAATTTCTTTTTTATAGCCCATATATGCTGCATATAAATTTTCTCCAAATAAATGGATATTTTTAATATCAACATCAGCTAATGTTTGCAAAAATTTATTTTCATTCGTTACGTTTAATTGTGGAACCCCTTCAACTATAACAGCACGAGGCTTAAATTCAGTTAGTATATTGGGAATATCATTAAATACACTATCCTCTGCATTGTTTGTGTGATTTGTTCCATAATAATATAAAGAATATTCACCATTGTTTATTTCATAAATATATGGCACCTTATGTCTTACATTAGCATATCTCTTATAATACTTATAATTTTTGTACTTCATAAATTAAAATTTATATTTCAGGTGCTCTTTTGCATAAGATACCCATTCATCTTGTGGAGATACTATTTTCGGCAAGTCATTTATAGGTGCCCAAAAAAATTCGAAAATATGATTATCTGCACTTATTTCCCATGAATCATCAGTATCTGATTTTGCCTCCAAGTGATAAAAGTATCTTGTAATTTCTTTTGCAATACAATTTTCAGGAATCCATCCTGTTATCTGATAGGTAATATAAGATGGATTTTCTACATTATCGTATTCCTTATACGTTACATGCTTAAAACCTTTTTCTGAGTTAGCGTGATGTTCGATGGTAATGCCTCTTCTAAATGATGCCCAATCAAAACTGTTTAAATCTGGCCTCGAAAATATATTGCTTTTTTCGATAACAACATATTTATTTTCAGGCAAACATGTTGTTAAACAGCCAATTTCACACATTACTTTTATATTATCTAGCCCTGTTTCTTCAAATGCTTCTCGCAAGGCTGCTACCTCATTTGCCTCATCTCGCTCTATCGTGCCAGCAGGAATTTGTATACCTGCATGTGGATGTTTAAATAATAATAACTGTTTCTCTTTGCCATTATTTCTTGTAATAAAAGTAGTAACTTTTTTTAGACACATTTTAGGCTCTCCTCATTTCGATTATTTTCTTTTTCTACAGCTGCACAAATATTTTTAATACACTGCATTATATGTGTATGTGTATTTTTATACCATTGAGTCGATTTATTTAAATACTTTAAATCCAAAAAACATCGTACAACATTATATACTTCAGATAAAAGCTCAATCGTTCCATAAACTTTATATAATTGCCTCATACTGCCAAATTCATGCCACTGCTCCAAATATGTAATTAATAAGTTTTGCTCTAAATACGAATTTTTTTCCAAATTCAAGCGTCGAAAAAAGTATTGTATAGAAAAGAAAGGGTGTGATATAACTACATTTTTCCAATCATAAATAACAATATTATTTTCGCTTACGACTATATTACCTTCTCTAAAATCCTCATTGTGAAGGGTATATGGAATAGTGGAGATGTCAGAAAGTGTTCCAATCTCATTTTGAAGCCATTCTACCATCATATCGCTGTTAAGTTGCTCTTCACTCATCCAATTCTTAAAATGTCCAAGCATATCTTTAAAATACATAAGTATATTAGGAAGTGTAAGATTAAGACAACCTATTTCTTTAAATTGTTCTAAAATTTTATATGAATAAATCTGCATATCAGCATATAGCTTTATAGCTTTATGCTTTTCGGCATTATTCATTATTTCCAATGGTTCACCACCAAAATCATCCATTATAAACCAATCATCAATTGCATCTCCATAAATAATCGTAGGCAAGTTATTATGCCATTTCTCTGATAATAACCTAATAATTGAGATTTCACTGGGAGGCTTAAGATAGTTTTTTTTATAATATTTGATGCAATTATCTGTATAAATTTTTAAAATAGACGACCAACCCCATGCTCCTTTAACTTGCTCAATTTGAGTTACTTCTATATTATCTTTTAAAAATAAACTTTTAATATGTTGCGTAGTTTCTTCATACCAACCATTATATTCCCAATTAGAATACGAAAATTTACATGTTTTAGTGTCTTTTAAATTCCACCAAGACATTAAAAACTCCTTTTGGTAATTTTCCTCCCATAAAACAGATACTAAATGTTCAACTTCATACCATTTATGAGAATTTGATTCTAATACTTTACCATCTATTAGTTCCACTTCACAGTAATGAACATTTACTTCTGTTGCATCCAAATGCCTTAGCACAATAACATCTAAACCATAGACTTTTTTTATTGTACCTATTATAAGAGGGATATAACTCGGAAAAAAAGCTATTTCCTGGTGTGGCAAACAAAGGCATGGTATGATTATACCATTATCGCCTTTCTCTAGCAATACCCTTTGGTTTTTATAGTCATATATTATATAATAACATATATTGTTTTGATTAATTATAACACTCATTCCATTATATTTAAAGTTTCTATACTTAGTTGATACTTATCTTGGTTAATCTGTTTACACCCGCTATTTCTTAATACATGGATTGTATTATTAAACAACTCTTCAGCCGCAGATTTTATATCTAATCTATGCGATGGTTCAATTTCACAAGAAACAAACTCTGTAGCCTTTAGGTTTACATTTGATATATTTAATTCACCAAAATGTATTAGTCGTTTTTTATCAATATTTCTTATATCATATGCTTTTACAGTATCAAACATTATATTTAACATTTCGCCAGTTCTAATTAAATAATGTTCATCTTTCAAGTCATTGTCATTTATTTCAAGAAGATCATTTTCTGTATAATCAAAGGAGCGAATAACATATCTTTCTCTATATTGTGAAACATATGTAACAGGCATAATAGATTTTTCATTCGTTTGCATACCCTCTAAAACTTTTTTTGCATTTTTGTATGCTTCTCCAGAAATATTATCAGTTTCATACCTTAACGCATCTTCACTAGTAATTGCAGTCCTAATCGTTTTTCTCTCTAAGTAATCATATATAGAGTTATCAGGTGTTTTTAAACAGGATATCCAGCCTACACCTTTTCCTCTTTTTCTAATTCTAAAGCTATGTTTATTTTTATAAAAATCTAAATCAATTGTATCATAATATATATCACAGATGAGCCTCTCTTGAACTTTAATTAAAAACCAATTAGGAGGAATAATTGATTTAATGTGCTTTATAACATTTAGCTGAGATTCTGTTGCCAAAAATTTAAACTCTTTCTCTGTATGAATACCTCTCTCATCTTTCTTCTGACCTCTTTCACTTAACATATTACTACCTGCTAAAGAATCTTCTTTTAAGCAATTAATTTTAGTGTTATTGCATTTATAAAAACCAAATACGTAATCTTTCAAACTTTTCGCATTTTCAATTTTTAATGATTTTCCGTGGTATAGATTTTCAGTAATAACAACCTTACTATTACTATTATCATTCGAACCAATTAATTCTAAAATATTATTCTTAAAAAAATCTGAATCTAAAAACTGCTCTAAACGCATTCCACCTTTTTCTTCTATTTCTAAAAAGAATAAAGGTTCAGATAAATCCTCACTATTACTTGGGTTAACTGCATAGCAGCAATCTAGCGATATCAGCATTCTACAGAGATTTAAATGATCAATTAAAGTAAACTCATATGAATGTTTATACAGCACATGGTTTATTGGTAACATTTCTGATACATAACTATAAGCCGCATCAAAATCTTTTTTTAGTTTAATCTTTTTTTCATACCGTTTCCCATCTATATAGGTCTTAGGTGAGTATGTAATACTAACTTTGTCGCCATTATTTTTATATTTAAACTTTAGCCTATGTTTAGTACCTTCTGGGGTTCCATTATAATGATAATCTTTAGATGATATCATATGCAACTCTGATTTTATTTGAGGATTCTCTACTACAAAAGTAATTTCATCAACATGTATGTATTTAGTGTTCATAAAAATGTTTAATAATCTCTTTAAATTAGGTTGTTCTAGCTTATACGTATATTCTCTTTCTCTACTAATATTATTTTTCACAGCTTTTCACTCCTTAGTATATTTAATCAAAAAACCCGTCTCTTTTCCATTTATTATTTAAGCTTTCCTTTATCTCTGGAGCAATCATCTTGGCCAAATTTACTCTTAATTTTAACCAGACTCGCTTAATTCTTAAAAAAATAATAAAAAATATTGCAAAAAAATTATTCGTATATTTTCTACAGTTCTTTAATGATATATCCATATCAATTATAGCCTTCTGAAAATCATTTAGTAGTTTATTAGGGTCATCTAAAACTTTTCCAACGTACTTATCGCCTGATTTTGTTACCATTTCTTTTCCCATAACTTTACATGTTAACATAGATTCGTGAAAATCTACCCCTAAAAAAGTTGAAATGTTTTTCATTGTGCTTTCCGTGTTAATTATCATTTCATCAAAATCAACTATCATAATTTTATCTGGATATAATTTTGCAGCTTCTTCAACTTCTTTTTGCTTATTTATTAATTTTCGTACATGATTAGATTTTACAAGTTTCTCTGGTGTTGTTTCTAATAAACACATAGAACGCATATCATCAGCGACCGGGCGCCTGTTAGAACGCGTTGCAATAATTGCATTTATTGAGCGAATTAAATAAATCATTTTCCCATTTGGGTAATATTTCACAAATGAATTTGCCGTATTAGGGCGGTCAAAACCCATACTTGTATAATATTTAATATTTTCCTTTTCATATGGGTATCCGCTCCATGATTCTAGCATACTTTTTAGTATGTGTGTAGCAACAATTTGCGGAGTCCATTCGTTTTCTTTGTTCAAACATTCCATCCACATTCTATCAAAGTTATAAAAATCTAAATCAAATGCAAATTCACATCGATCTTTTACAGACATATCGTAATCTAAATATTTTCTATATGTAAACCATTCTAATTGGTAATAATATGTATTGCTTAGCATAGAACGTAATTCTAATATATCTTTATATTTTAACCAATCATCACTTTCAAAGCTACACAAGCAATCCACTATCATATCATGGTTAGGCGTAACAAAAAAATTGGGATGACCTTCTAATAACCCACGCAATACTGCTTTTCCTGAAGTTCCAAGCCCATCTATTAATAAAATCATACTGCTCTCATGCTTAATACAACTCATCTCTAAAATCCATTATCCTTTATTAAAATATTTATATATAATTTGGGCTAATTCCCAATCTTTCGCAATATCAATGTCAACATATTCACCGTTTATTTCATACCAATATGGTTTTTGCCCCACATAATAACCTATATCGCTAATTGCTTTATGAGATAAAATAGACATAGTGAAATTTAAAAGATACATTGGAGGCAATTCTTGTGAAATACGATGCCATGCACCAAACTGGAAATTAACTGGTTTACACTTATCGTCTAATAAAAACTGCTTAGTCCTATAAACAGCTACAATTGAGTCATATTCATTTTTATCAAGCTTTTCCCACATATTTATACATTCAGTATAATCATTAAACAAAGGGTCTGTTACTTGACACCACATAACATCATCTTCAATTGAAATTTGCTTATATATTCCTTTTATTACATCAATTATAGGGGTGCTATTGTACGTTAGACCAATATCTCTTTTAATAAAATTAATACCATAGTAGTCTGCAGTTTTTTTCTTCGTTTCGTCCTCTGAACTAAGGTAAATTTTTGATGGGTTAAAAATATTTAATAGTTTTTCAATTTGTATATCACATAATGATTTTCCGTTAAAGAATGGTTTAAAATTTTTGTTTTCTATTCTTTCAGAATTATTTTTAGCTGGTATAATAGCGATCATTCGTAGTCCTCCTCAGGAATTAAAGATTTAATTGGCTTAACGTTAATACTTTCTGCTATAAAATCAATTAAATACGATTTTGCTAAACAATATTGCTGCCTATCTTGTATATTTTCATACCTTGATCTTATTCCTAGGCATCCGCCTGAACACACTTCATAGTAATCACATTTTTTACAAACATTTAATAATTGGTTCATTTTATTTAGCATGAACCTATCTTTTAGGTTCATATCTGGGCTATGTATGCTATCGGATAAATTAAGTTCGTCACAACTCTTTAAGCTTCCATCAGGAAACAACGTAAATATATTGTTGCATTTACTATCATTATAGTGGCAAAATATTGCCGTTTTTCCATGCAGTTTTCTTATAATACTAAATATAGGATCTATAAAAAAATTTTTATAATATTCTTTTCTTTTCCAAACATTAAATATTCTTTTAATAAATTCCACATATTCAAATGATGTGGTTGCCCAATGATTAATATCCTCTTCTAGTTTACTATCATCAAAATGTATACAAGACATAAAGTTAATCATTTTTATACAAGTAAATCTTGAAAAATAATCAAGAATATTTTCTTCTTTGTTTAAGGAGTTTCTATTAACGACAGAAATGATACCCACGTTTTTACCTCTCTCCTCACACAATCTCAATGCTTTATCAACCAAATTAAATGTTGGGTTATTATTATAATCTACTCTAAAAGAATTACAATCAGCATCCCCATCAATACTTATCCCTAATTCTAATTCAGGGCAAAACTCCTCAAAAAAATCAAGCCATTCTGCTGATAGAAGGGTTGCATTAGTTTGTATATTTATGTGATATTCTCCATCAAATTTACGAATTGTTTCTATAATTTCTTTCATCTCTTGTTTACTCATTAGTAGAGGCTCACCACCGTGAAGCTGTACGTAAATTGTTCTACCATTAAAGCTAGATAAGCTTTTTTCTAAGATATTTGCTGATAAATATTTAATTCCTGAATATTCTCTCTGTTTTTCATAACAATAAACACAATCTATATTACACTCATTACCGCTCAATTTTAATATTAATTGAACAGCGTCATCTTTACCAACACTTTTAAGCATTAAAGTTCACTTCTTTCTCATATACTGTAGAGAACATAGAGGTAGAAAGAGCTAAATATTTTATTATTTAGCCCTTCCCACTTTCTAACAAACACATTATTATCTGTAATGTGCTAACAACTTACTAGACATCTTATTTCTCGATAGACTTAAGTATATCATTAATATCATTAAGGTTTGTTACAGCTGCACTGTGAGCTGTACCTTTGTTTTGCATTTCAGCAATCGACTTCACTACGTCGTTGATGTCGTTAAGGTTTGTTACAGCCGAACTATGAGCTGTACCCTTGTTTTGCATTTCAGCAATCGACTTCACTACGTCGTTGATGTCGTTAAGGTTTGTTACAGCCGAACTATGAGCTGTACCCTTGTTTTGCATTTCAGCAATCGACTTCACCACGTCGTTGATGTCGTTAAGGTTTGTTACAGCCGAGCTATGAGCTGTACCTTTGTTTTGCATTTCAGCAATCGACTTTACCATATCGTTAAACATATCTGCACCTCCTTATATTTGATTAATATTTACAAAGCATGAATAACTCCATGCAAAGTATCTTAAGTAACTACATCACCCATATAGCTATTTTCCTTTAAATCTTCTAGCATCTTTTTCCCTAAATCAAGTTTTGATATCTTTTCGGGCAATACTTCAAACATTTTATAGAATATATCTAATATAGAATATAAATCTTTATCACCTTTAATCTCAAGTATATAGGTGCCAGGAGGTACAATATGTTGATATCCATCATATATACAGCATTTTATATCTCTGTCTATTGTCAATCTAAACTTTATATCTTGATATTCTACTACCCATGCGAACCGAGAATACTGTATTCTCAAATTAAATAAGCGTCCTTCTAGTGGTAAGCTTTTAAAAAATGCAAGATTATTAATGTATAAATTTTTTCTCAATGTTTTTGTATCTGAAGTATTATTGATAGCTTGGTATTCATTTTCCGATATTGCACATCGATTTTTAGTTCCCCATATACCAGATTTAATTTTTTCCTCAATAAAATAATTATTGTACTTTGTATTGAAATAATTTCTTAGCCTAAGCTTTCCTCTTAAATCTTGGTAGTGTTCTTCCCACTCATATATATAGGTAGACTGAATTTTATACCCAAACTCATTAACACAATATTTATCCATAATACCGTATTTTGTAGAAAAATCTATAATACCGCTAATATCTTTTGAATCTATATAATATTTAATCTCTATTCTCATTTTAATCTCTCTATCATTGAGTACAATTTTTTAATTGCTTTTTCATATATCTTGCAAATAGATAACTTTTAGTCAAATAGTTGCATCATTTTAAGCTTGTGTAAATTTACTTTTTCTTTTGTGTACTCGTGAAATTTATTCAATGCAACTTCCAATTCGTCATCCAATAAAAATTCCACTATTAAAAGCAAATCTTTTATTATCTCCTTGCACAAAAACTTGCTTTGTTTTTTTGTTTCTTCAAACAAATTTAAGTATCTATCAGAATAGTCGTTTTTTTCCAGCACAGCTTTTTTACATTCTGCTAAATATTTTCTAACTTTTGTAATGTTATAGACAAAACATTCAACTTTTCTATCCAAATAATTATAGGTATGCCTTTCAGCAAAATCTTTCAAGTCAGACCAAAGAAGCTCTTTTTCTCTTAGAATTGCTTCATATTCACATCCAGAAAATATACTCAATCTATTGTATAAATTACCTTCAGACAACATATCATTATCTAAGCTAAATAAAAAATTATAGTTCGTTTTTAATTCTTCAAAACTCATAGTTGGTATAAATGTAATAAACGTAAGCTTTGCCTTAACGCCACATTCGGTGATTATATTCAAAGCATTTATACTTTGCTCTATAGTTATTTTTTTGTTCATTTCATTTAGAATCCTTGGCACCGCCGATTCTACTCCAACTGATACTCTTTTTAACCCAACAGAAGCTAGCTTCTCAATAAGTTCTTTTTTTACGTCGTTAACTCTAAGAGTCATATCAAACTTTATGTTTAAATTGCGATTTTTTAATTCATCCACAAAATTAATTACCCAATCGTGCCCATTGTCATCATAAAATATTTCATCAGCAAATGAAAAATTTTTTACATCATATTGGTTAATTAGCTGTTCTATTTCATCAACTACAAAAACATGATTCCTATATACTTTGTAGTTATTATCAAAATAAATACCTTTACAACAAAAGTTACATCTTCCATAACATCCTCGTCCCGAAACCACGCTAAAGCTCCGCCCATTTTGGTCATCTGTTATAATATTTACATCTCTTTGCGGAAAATCTAATTCATCAAGATTTAGTATTCTTTTAGAAACAGAAGAAATAATTTCATTTCCATTACGGTACACTATACCAGATATATCTTTAATATCTTGCTCTTCTTCTAATCTTACTATCAGTTCAGGCAAACTATATTCGCCTTCTCCAATTAATATTGTGGTTACTTCTGGATACTTTTGCATAATTTCTTCAAAGTTCAAACTAGCATAAAAACCTCCGAGACATATATGCCCACTATAACCACGCTTTCTAAGCTCTTGAAATAATTCTCTTACAGCAGGAAACCCCTTTTGACTGTGGCTTGATATTCCTACAAATGCTACATCCAGCGATAAAATATCATCACATAGTACATTTGTATCAATTCTATATGCATGAGCATTAACAAATTTATTCTTAATGCCTCTTTTATTCAAAGAAGATACAAGGTATTGAACACCAACATACTCTCTATTTTCATACTCTTTTTTCGAAAATTCGTCTAGCATACAAGGTACTGTTAAATAACATTGCATGAAATAACACCCCTTAATATTATATTTAAAGTATAGCTGCTATTTTTTAATTAAATAATTTTATAAATTTATAAACAATCCCATCTCTATAAATTCATAAACAAATCTTTCTACATCCTTCTTTAAAATTTCAAAATCAACATCATATTTTTCGAACAGTACAACAGAAATATCGTCAATAGAAACATTGTCCTCTACAAGATTCCATATTTCTGAACCTGTTTTATCCAAGTCATACGAAATTTGTTTTTGCACATCAAATAAACAAACTAATCCATCTATATTTTCAGAAACAAGTTTAGTATTTTTTTTAATCATTAAAAATCACCTCTAATACTATATAAATTTCTTTATGCTTTACATCATTAATTTCGTATAACGCTTATACTATTATTAATTATTTCTTTAACCTGAGCTTCAGCTTTTAATAAATCTTCTATTCTAAGCACAATACGGTCAAAATAGATAGGGTTATTAGAAATAATGCCTTTTCTCGACATATTTATGATTAAGCTCCAACTGTCTAGATAGTTTTCAACAATATTTACAGCTTCCGCCATATCAAAATAGTTATATTTAAGACTAAGCTTTAAAACGATTCTATACAACCCATTATACACAGAGCTATAAGTTTTTAAATTTACTAAAATATTTAATTTATTCATTGCAGAAATTTCTGATTTAACAAGCGAATTAAAAAAAGCATTGTTATCTATGCAATCTACATCTATATTATGTATTAAATATTCTATTTCGTCATCAAGAGTACGCTTTAATCTATCATCTTCAATTTCATATATAATTACTTGATAAGATGCACACTCATGAAGTATATCTATATCATGCTTACTTAAATAGCCCTCATATGAAGGAATATCGTCATATACAAGATAACTATCATCATCTCTTTTTGCTTCAATAAGAATTAAATGCCGCCTTGTTGTATGCACTTTCTTGTAAAACTCATGATAAGGCAAATAGTAATTATCACACTGTAAAAATACTGGTATATTTTCACTAAGAAAATAGTCGATTTCCTTAGTTGACTGTTTTGAGATTATAGAATAAAACTTTAAAAATTCTCTAAAATAAAAATTTGCACGAGTGCGATCATATCTTACTTCGGCTTCATTCAAATAGTCTTTCCCTTCATAAAGTTCAATCTTAACATCCCATATATTAGTCAAAGCAACATACTCAGATACATGAGGGAATATCCTAAGTAATTTATCAATGTTACAATTTATTATTAATTCACGCACTATTTGCACCCCAAAAAAATCTATTATATAATAAAAAACACATCATTACTAAGCAAAACATTGCCATTCAAGCTATCAAATGGCAATGTCTTGCTCCAACTCTACAAGGCTATAGTAATAAAGACTTTAATGCCTCATATCTAAGTTGGCATTGCACTTACCATAGGAACCGAAGTAGTTATAGCCTCTGGTCTTGCTGGTGGATTATAAGTTTCTTTAATTTTCCTAGACATAAAAACACCTCCTTAAATATTTTTTATATCCAAATAAACATAGTAATATAAGCATAACACTCTAGTGAGATACTTGTACTAATGCAGGATATAGAAGTTAAAACAACTGGAAACAGCACTTTTTACCCTCGACTTATAGTTGCTGCACTAGATGGAGAAACTGAATTGTCGACAGATATTGGCCTTATCGGTGGATTATAAGTTTCCTTAATTTTCTTAGACATAAAAACACCTCCTTCAATATTTTTTTTATATCCGAAATCACTACAATACAAGCACCTCATGATTATATTTGTGCTTATATGTGTGAAGGATATAGCAATAAAGCTATACTTATCAAAATAAATACCTAAGTTATAATATTTTTTCAACTATCTCTAAACCAATTGTGGTGTTTCTTAAAGATCCCATTAATTTAATCTCTACCGTAGCTTGCATCTTATGTCTGTTAACTTTTCTAATTAAAGCTTCATGCCCAACTAAAGGTCCATCGGTTATTTTTATTAAATCGCCAGCAATAATCCCCTTTGACATTTTGATACAAAAATCTTCACTATAAAGCTTAGAATATGTTTCCTTTTCTGAACTTTTCATCTGGAACGAAACATCGCTTTCATAGTCTCGACTATACCTTAAAAGCTTTAACACATTTTTTGATCTTTCAATAGTAGGATGAATCGCTTTACAAAATTCTGTTCCAGTAATTGCAGATTCAATAAACACATACCCAGGAAATAATTTATGTTTTTCAAGAATAACTTTTCCAAACTTTCGAAATTTGGCATCATATGTAGGAATAAATGGCCTCATATCCTCAACAGTCCATATTTTTTCAATCTCAGATACCACTTTTTGCTCACATCCAGTTTTAACAAATAATACATACCAAAACATAATATCCATATTTCATCTCCATTTCAATAAAAAAGAACATAGCTTCGCCACTTTGCATACTCCTGTAATTTTACAAGGTATGTTACTAATTGCTTCAGCTATGTTCTCTACCTAAAACTACCGCGACCCACCGACATCTAGATTCAGTAAATACTTTACTTAAACTTAGAAATATTCCAATTTCCAAATTTTATTGTATGTGTGCATAAAAACCTATTTTTTATAAAACAGCCTTTAAACTACTTTTAGATAATTTTTATTTAATCAATGATCGTTTGAGTACTTATATAATACTACATTTTTCGCCTTAAGTCAACATATTTTTTAAAATTTTACAAACTTTATACTACTGATATGTTTTTCTACATAAAAAAGCACATTTTTACAAAACATAAGCATGTAAAATGTGCTCTTAATTATCTTTTATTTAATTTAATCAATGCTTTAATATGATTAAGTACAAAATCAAGCTCGTCTTCACTAAGCACTCTCAAAGCCATCATTATCTCACTTTGTTTATCTACTAGTGAAAGACCATGAATCAATTCACTTCTATCATATAGAAGATCATTTACTGTTAATCCAAATGTCTGTGCTATATATACTATTTTTTCAGGCGTTGTTGCTCTTTCTCCTCGCTCAAGTGCATTTATCGAAACATTTGAAAGTCCAATCATTTTTGCAAGCTCATTAGTGGAAAGATTTCGCCTTTTTCGCTCTTGTCGTACCCTATTGCCAAACCTTTCGTTAAAAGATCTCACTTTAACAATGGTACCCATCAGTTTATATTTATCAAGGTTATGCTCTATAACCTTCATTATTTCATCTTCTTCTAACTCGTTCGCCATTTTCACAGCTTTATTTTGAAGAGTTCTATCTTTGTGAAATATGCCTTCCTTCAAAGTTATAAGTGCATGAATCCCTTCATAACTATCTTTTTCAAAGCAAATTTTACGTATCTTTTCAGCATATTCGGCGAATAGATTGTTCACCTCAATTTCCTCATCACTAGAAAGCTCTATAAAAAACTTTGTATTAAGCAATATTTCTGCAAAATTCAAATACGAGTGTAGAATGACTTGCGTTCTAATACTCTCATCAATAGAAGGAGTACTAACACTTTCTTCTAAACGAAATACCAATTCAAGAGCATGACTATAGTCCTTACAAACAGTGATACTACTAATCAATAGCATTTTATTATAATTGCTTTCTAAATTATCAAACTTTAAATTTTCTAAAACAGGCACAATCAACTCATACGAAGATTTTAAATCATCTTTTAATTTGTAGTTAATCCATGCTTTAATTAGGCATAAAGTATTCTCCATCCTTTTATCATCGTGATCTTCATAATTTTCTAAATATTTTTCAATGTCTTTCTTAAGTGAATTTAGCTCTTCAACATCATGATTTCCAGCTAAACGTCTAAAACGTTCCATTAACTTTTCTCTTATATCATGATTTATTGTAGCATTTTTCATAGAGATTCTCCTTATATATTACCCATTATTGTCCTCTTCTGGTAGGTTTGGCTTAATTATTCCTCCAAAAGGTATAACCACTACTGGTGCTTTTACTTTCATTATAACCACTCTCTCTTTAATAATATCAAGCTTAACTATAATAATAACATATATTAATATAATTGTCTATATAAATCTTAAATTATTTCGGTATTAAATTTTCTCACATAATAATTATTCTATGTTTATAAACTTCAGTTATAATAGCTTCACCTTATCAACTAACAACTATACTATGGTAAAAAAATCCTATAGGATTAATAAAACATAAATAATCTACTTTTGTCAAATGAAAATTCACAATATTTCAAATAATCAATAAGTTTTTCCTTACTAGCATTCATAATTATCCCACCCTTGATAAAAAGGCATAATAAACTTTATTTGCAATATAAGTAATCACCAATCTTCATTTTCTATCTGATATTGAAATCTTTTCAGCTGGATTTTACGCTCTTTGTAATCGGGAATTACATTCTCAATAACCGCCCAAAAACGTTTAGAATGATTCATCTCAACAATATGAGCTAACTCATGAATAACTACATAATCAATTATATCATCGTTAGCCATAATAAGCCTCCACGAAAAATTTATGCTTTTCTTCGCAGAGCAGCTTCCCCAACGAGTAGTTGCACCATTTATCTTAACGGCTATTGGGGCAACTCCCATTATTCTACTATATTTATGAATTTTTTCTGCCAAATCCTTTTTAGCAAGCGTGCGATAAATTTTTATGCAATTCCCTTTAATTTCTTCGACTGTCAAATTAGGTGGCATATAGAAACCACTATCATCAAAACCAATATGCTTACCTTCTCGTGCATATATAGGGTATCGCTTACCGCAATATTGCAGCACGCTGTTATAATTAAGTACGAACTCCTCTTTCCGCTTTTCCCTTTGAGCCGAAGCTATAAGTTTCTCTATTATCCAGCTTTCTTTTGAGGCAAGAAATTTATCAATATCAGCTTTTGGATGTTTTAATGGAGCACGAACTTCCACTTTGCCTTTAAAAATATAAATTGCAAGTGTTTTTCTTTTCGAGCGAATTAATGTATATTCAATC
>Ga0131853_10004224_pt1 | contig 25736 bp, 26 predicted proteins | sample TergutLab28metaG_FD_92764 | JGI IMG/M metagenome (GOLD analysis project Ga0131853, IMG submission 92764) | Labiotermes labralis P1 segment gut microbial communities from Petit-Saut dam, French Guiana - Lab288 P1 (version 2) (version 2) | ecosystem: Host-associated > Arthropoda: Insects >... | reverse complement strand
CAGCTTTTAAGCCGAGGAGCGGCAAGTGATTTCAAGGTTATATGCCCTATGAAAAACAAAAAACCCCGCTATTACGGGGTTTCCTGCCAAGAATATGAGTCTTGATACGGTGGTCTTTAATTGCTTGCTAGTACAGGAGATAAACCCGGTCTTTCGCCCAAGACAATAAAAAACATTCATGGTGTGTTGCATAAGGCATTACAACAAGCGTTAAAGGTCAACTACATTCGCATTAACCCTGCTGATGCGTGTACTTTACCACGAGTTGTGAAGAAAGAAATAACGCCACTGGATAATTTTCAGATAGCCAAGTTTATGGAAATGATTGACGGCCATGCTTTTGAAACTCTGTATTTGGTAACGCTTTTTACTGGGATGCGCCAGTCGGAAACCCTCGGTTTGTTGTGGAATTGCGTAGATTTTGAAAAAGGCACACTGCTGATTAACGCCCAGCTTTTGAGAGATTCCGCTAACGGCGGTTATTATTTAGACACTACCAAAAGTAATAAACCCCGTACAATTACCCCTGCCACTTTCGTAATGGATTCATTAAAAAAGCACAAAGCCACACAAGAGGGCTGGAAAAACCATGCTGGTGATGCATGGATCGATAGCGATTATGTATTTACAAACGAGCTTGGCGAACATCTAAAGCATGTAACCGTTTACAAGAATTACAAGCGTATAGTTAGCGACCTAGGCATACCGTTGGCACGCTACCATGATTTACGATATTCATATGCCGTAGTTGCCCTCATGTCCGGGGATGATGTGAAAACAGTGCAAGAAAACCTCGGACACCACACTGCTGCTTTTACTCTTGATGTGTATGGACACGTTACAGAAGAAATGAAACGTAACAGTGCCGCAAGAATGGATGCGTTTATACAAGGTGTAAAATCCTCTAACGCATAATTTTTCATGCATAGTAATCTTGAGTAGACAAAATATTTTGATAGGTATATTAACGAAAGAGGGATAACAAATATGACTAAACCCAGAATATTTATAAGTTCTACCGTAATTGATTTTGCAGATTTGCGTTCAGCTTTAAAATATTGGCTTACAGAAGCTGGTTTCGATGTGCAAATGTCAGAACACGCAGATTTTGATAAAAATTCAGCTATAAATTCTTATGAGGCCTGTTTAGAAACGATTGCTTCATGTGATTATTTTATTCTTCTAATTGGCAGCCGAAAAGGTGGCGATTATAACGATGGCAGTTGCATAAGTATAACTCGAAAAGAGTACAGAGTAGCTTATGAATTGGTTGAGCAAGGCAAAATCAAAAAAATTATTAGCTTTGTTAGGCAGAGCGTTTTGGACGTTATTGAAGATAGGAAAGTATCTAAAAATACGGAGCCAAGCAAGATATTAGACGACCCAGCACATATAACTGACTTTGTTAGAGAAGCTAAAAGAATAGACGATATGAAATGTGGCACTGCCCCATCAAATAATTGGGTTAATAGTTTTAATAGGTTTGATGACATAATAGACGTTTTAAAGGTAGAGTTACGAATAAATTTGAACATATCACTGCGCATTGCGGAGCGAAATGTTAAATCAGCTACAATTAGTAATCTTCGTTGGATTTACAACATCGAAGATGGAAACATTGTCAATTACTTTGAATGTTTTGAACCTGTGTACAAAAAATTACTATCTGAATCTAATTCTAGAACAGTTATGAACAACTGTGTTTTTACTATAAGTAATGACGAACTTAAAAATGCTTTCGATTTTTTTATATTCTTCAGACACAGGATAGACAGATTATGTGAGATGACTTTTACTAATGCTGTTTCGAGTGGTGTCTTTTTGCGCTATAACAAGAAGACCGATGATTTTACGGAGGGTAAGCTGTATAACGCCTTAATTGAAATTTCAAACGAGATACGTCGTGCAAAAAAACTAGCTGATGATATTACAGACGAAGAGTACGGTGAGATGGCTGGTAGTGTAAAAGAAACCCTTAGGTCATCAACTCCGAATTTTGTTTGCAATATATTAACTATGTGGAATTATGCTGCTATCTACGAACGATTTTATAACATATGTGCATTGTCAAAATATATAATCAATTTTGTAGATACCCGAGACGAAAACATATGCTATCCTGTTTTGCTGAATGGTAGGGTAGGAGATACAAGGCCAAGTGAAGACGAAATACTAAAATTATTCTAGATGGATTATGTCTCATATAGTCTTTATAAAGGGTGTAAAAACCTCTAAAGGGTAAACTAAAGGGTAAAAATGAAATTCCGTATATGAAAAGCCCCGAAAACAGTTGTTTTCGGGGCTTTCTCAAATCGGAGATGAGAGGATTTGAACCTCCGCGCCGGTTTCCCGACCTATTCCCTTAGCAGGGGAACCTCTTCGGCCACTTGAGTACATCTCCAAATATAAGCAACTTTGCAGTTGCTTGGGGTTTTAATTTTAAAATATGAGCAAGCCTGTAAGCCGAGTTCTGTCTTGGACAGTCATCTATCTGGGCCATTACCGTCGCCGGTTGGCTCTTGCGACACTACCAAAGCGGGGTGGGGCGCCCTGCCTGTTAAGGCATGCTTTACTTGGTCTTGCATCGGGTGGGGTTTACATAGCCTTTGTTGTTGCCAACAAAGCGGTGCGCTCTTACCGCACCTTTCCATCCTTACCCTTAGTATTTTTGAAAATGCTAAAGGCGGTTTATTTCTGTTGCACTATCCCTGGAGTCGCCTCCGCCAGGTGTTACCTGGCACCCTTGCCCCATGATGCTCGGACTTTCCTCATGGCAAATTTATAAATGTACCACGCGACTGCCCAGCTTACTCACGAATTACGAAATTTATTTTATTCAGATTCCGTACTGGTGTCAACTACTTCTTCAGTTGGAATTTCGACAGCAAGTTCTTCAACGATAGGTTCTTCTACAGCGACGTCTTCCACAGGGGCTTCCTCTGGTGCTGGTTCATCATAAAATTCGACATCTGCTTCTATATAGGCGTCCACGTCAACAATGCCATCTTCGTAAGTGGCTTCACCAGGTTCTGGCGGTGGATTAAGAATTGCGTCTGCATCGCGCTTAGATAGGCTTATTTTTTTGGTTTCAACATCTATAGAAACAACTTGTACGTCAACCACTTGACCAATTTCAAGTTCGTCGGCAGGCTTTTCTACACGCTTGTCGGCAATTTTTGAGATGTGGATAAGGCCGTCGATACCTTCTTCCAGGTTAACAAATGCGCCAAATGTAGCAAAGCGCACTACAGTACCCTGCACAATTTCGCCAATAGGGTATTTGTCTAAAATGCCTGACCATGGGTTATCTTTTGCGTCTTTTAAGGACAGTGATATTTTGCCCGTCTCTGGGTGGAAGTCTTTTACGATTGCGTTTACCGTATCGCCAACGTTAAGCACATCGGCAACTTTGCGGACACGAGTCCAGGCAAGTTCGGTAATATGGACAAGGCCATCTACGCCGCCTAGGTCTATAAACGCACCAAATTCTGCAATGCGGCTTACAGTACCTTCCATGGTTTGGCCAACTTGAATGTTGCTGAAAATGGCGTTGTAACGCTCTTCTGCTTCTTTTGCGGCAAGCTCGCGCCTGCCTGCGATAATGCGCAAGCGTTTTGAACGGTCGAACTCAAGAATTTCGAAATCGAATTCTTTGCCCTTGAACTCTTCCAAATCTTTTACAAAGCGGTTAGAAATTTGAGATGAAGGGACAAATGCCTTCATACCCTGAATATTTACTGTAAGTCCGCCCTTGACCAAGTCAATAACTTTACCGCGCAGGATGGTTTTGTCGTGGAATGCAGCTTCAATATTTTTTAACCCTGCCTGGCTTTCTACTTTTCTTTTCGAGCAGACGACATTGCCTTCCCCATCGTTGACGCGCAGAATCCATACGTCAATAGCATCGCCGGGTTTTACAAGCTCGGCAAGCTCTGTCGTTTGGTTATCTGAGAACTCGCTACGGACAATGATGCCATCAGATTTAAATCCCAGATCAACAATAACCTCGGTTGGGGTTACACGTACTACGGTTCCCCTCATAATCTCACCCGACCGTAATGGGCGGAAAGATTCTTCAAGCATTTCCTCAAAAGACTGTATATTGTCACTCATACGCTAAATGGCCTCCTTTGGCCTACTGTGGTTATTAGATGGCTAAGCCAACGTCTATAAGTCTACCATTAAACAACAAAATCTGCAACAAAAATGTTAGAAATAGTCAAACATTTACACGAGAAGCGCGGTAACACGTTGAGAAATAGTGTCCATGACCTCTTCTACCAGCTCGGATTTAACTTTTTGGCCCTGATATTTGTCCATGTAGATTGGTTCACCAATATGGACCTCTATCTTGCCGCGGAAGCGGAACGGACCCGTAATACCCACTGGCACAATTGGTGCGCCAGATTTTAATGCGAAAACGGCTACGCCGCTTTTGGCATTATCAAAATCCGTCATGCGTGTACCTTGCGAAAAAATAAGAAAGCCGTGGCCCTCTTTTAAAAGGGTCATGGAATGGCGGTATGCCTGCATATCGGCGGTTTTGCGGTCTACAGGAAAGGCCCCTACGCTGCGCAAAAACGCGCCCAGCGGACGAAATTTGAACAATTCTTTCTTGGCCATAAAATGCAGCGGGCGTTTAGAAATTGCCGCAAGTATGATTGGGTCATACGCGCTTATATGATTACCGCACAGCAAAAACGCCCCTTCTTTAGGGATGTTTGCGGCACCGGATACCTTTGCGCGGTACATGATAAAGGTTAAAATTTTTGCTAAAACCACTACAAATCTGTAGAACACTATAACGCCTCCTTTACATGCTCCTCTATTTTTTTGGCGGTTTCTTGTACGGTCATATGCCCGTTGTCGATGTAAATTGCATCGGAAGCTTGTACTAACGGGCTAATTTGACGGGTTTTATCCCTTTCGTCCCGCAGAATGGTTTCTGCCAATACGGTTTCGTAATTTGCAGGCTGTCCCTTGCCTTCCAGTTCCAACGTGCGGCGCTGTGCGCGAATTTGCGGGCTTGCGTCCAGGTAAATTTTAACTTGAGCGCCGGGCAACACTTGGCTGCCAATGTCGCGCCCGTCCATAACAACCGCGCCTGTTTTTGCAATATCACGCTGCTGGGCCACCAATTTTTGGCGCACGGCCTCGTTGACTGCCACCGATTTAGACGTTATATCCGAAATTTCCTGTGTACGGATTAGCTCTGTAACATCCTGCCCATTTAGGAACACCCGCTGCGCACCGTTTACATGGCGCAAGCCAATATCTACATGCTGCAAAGAATTTTCTATTTCTGCCGGGCTGGTTAGGCCGTTTTGTAGGCTGTATAATGCCACAACGCGGTACATTGCGCCGGTATCAATATACGTAATGCCCAACATTTGCGCCAAAAGTTTAGCTACTGTGCTTTTGCCGACGCCCATTGTACCGTCTATTGCTATGGCAAAACCGGGGGGGATGTTTGTCATGGGTAGCTCCTTTGTAAAGCAAATTTGTGGGATAAGTATAACAAGAGTATCTGCATTGGGCAATAGACCTCTTGTTTATCGCAGAGGCACAAATAAAAATCAACAAGTCTACTATGTTTGCGAAATGTGGTATACTCATGGCAGCAAATATTTTATTTCGGGAGGCATTCTTATGTACGACACAATAATAAAAAACGGCATCATAATAGATGGCACCGGCAACCCACGCAGGCGTCAGGACATTGGCATTACCGGCGGCAAAATATCCACGATGGGTAATCTTAAAAACGCGCAGGCAAAGCGCGTCATAGACGCAAGCGGCCTCGTCGTCTGCCCTGGCTTAATAGACGTACACAGCCACAGCGATGTTACTGTGCCGTTAAACCCGCGTTTTGATAGCACTATCCGTCAGGGCGTGACAACCGAGGTTGTGGGTAATTGCGGTAATTCTGCCGCACCTTTTGCAGCAGGGGCTGGCAGCGGCTTCGGCACTTTTGGCGATACTGCCCCGGTGGGCCAAAAAACGCTGGCGCAGCATATGCAGCACTTGGAGGAAAGCGGTTTTTCTGCAAACATGGCGTGGCTTGTGGGGCATAATACTATCCGCAGTTTAGCGGGTGTAACGGGCGACAGCCCAACCGAAGCCCAGTATCTTGAAATGGAACGTCTATTGTGCCAAACATTTGAGGATGGGGCGATTGGCTTCAGCAGCGGGCTGGAATTTGAGCCAGGCCGCACATGCAAGCCAGAGGAGTTGCTTCGTCTTACCGCAATTGTAAAAGAATACGATGGTATGTATACCAGCCACATCCGCAACCGTGATGCTGGCGTGCTGGAAGCCCTTGACGAATTCCTGCACGCGGTAGAAACTCACGGCTTGCGCGCCCAGGTTTCGCATCTTAATATCCGCCACAACACCCACGCACCACAAAACGCGTTCCAAAAATGCGTGGCAAAACTACAGGCTGCGCGGGACAAAGGGCTGGAAGTGCTAACCGACATGACGCCGCTAAACTACGGTATTGGCATGATGAGCGGCATTTTGCCAAAATGGCTGACAGCCGCCTCGCCTGATAAACTGCGCGAAATGCTGCTTGACCCGGACACACGCGCCCGCCTTCGCACAGACTGCGACCGCTACTGGCGTTTTATTACAAACGGCGAATGGGAGCGCGTGCGCATGCAAAATAACCCCACGTATCCAGAGATTAACGGCCTGTCCTTCCCGGAAATTGCAAAGCTGTGGAGCAAAGACCCATGGGATTGCTATTTTGATATCCTAGCCGGTGCCGCGCCGGATATAAACAGTGTAATTTTGGTGTCTTATCTGTTCACAGACGAACACCTGCGCGAAACTATCGCCAACCCACTGTACATGCTGGTTATGGATGGGTACAGCAGTTCTGCCACGGGTGAAGTCGCAAAATACACCCAGTTCCCGCTGCACTATATTGGCATGACGTATTTCCTGACTCATCATGTGCGCACGATGAACACGCTGTCACTGGAAGAAGCCATCAGAAAAATGACATCCATGCCAGCTACGCACTTCCGGCTTGGCAAACGCGGGCTTTTGGCCGAAGGCTACGAAGCCGATATTTGCGTATTTGATTACGAACGGTTGGAATCACCGTTTGATTTGCAAAACCCTGCGCAATATGCGAAGGGTATGGCGTATGTATTGGTAAATGGTACTTTCGTGCTGGATGGTGGGGAGCATACCGGGGCCATGCCGGGGCGTATAATAAGGGGTTAATAAATGCGACTAGATGGAAAAAAGATTTTGATAACCGGCGTAAGCCGCCCTTTGGGCATAGGCGCAACACTTGCTAAACGGTTTGCGGAAGCAGGTGCAACCGTTGCGGTTCATGGGTTTTCCCAATATGATTTGACAGTGGGCGAAAAAAACTCCGCCATGCCAAATGGTACGGAAAACGTGGCGAAGCAGTTGGCAGACAGCGGCTTGAATGTTGTTGTGGTTGCACCGTCAGATTTTACAAAATCGGGCACAGCAGAAAGAGCCGTTGAAGAAGCCGCACAAAAATTGGGCGGGCTTGACGGCTTGGTTCTTAACCATTGTTATGGAACTACTTTAGAAATGGGCGAATGGACGGAAGAAAATTTGGACCCGCATTTCTCTGTAAACATCCGCGCCTGTATGTTGATGATTCAAGCATTTGCAAAACAAGTTGATACCACCAAAGAAAATGCAATTACTTTATTCACAAGCGGACAAGCCAACGGCCCAATGACAAACGAAACACCTTATTGCGTGGCAAAAGAAGCGGTCAGCAACCTGTGCCGCCAAACAATGGCTGACCTAGGGAAACGAAACATAAGGATTAACTGCGTAAACCCTGGGCCAAATGACACAGGTTATTATCCCGGTGATACAAGCGGTTGGTGTACGCCGAATGATGCTGCGGATCTGGTGTTGTTTTTGCATAGCACTTATGCAAAATGTATTACAGGGCAGATAATTGCAAGCGATAAAGGGGAAGGGTTTGGCGGTGAATTTGTGATATAACTATTTTGCAATCTCTTCGTACAAACGCTGTGTATTATTTTGGTCGAAAAATTCAAAGAAATTATCAACCCTTAGTTTGTATTCATCCTCCATTATGCAGCCACTTTTCATGTAATTAATAGCAATTTCAACAAGCTTGTCCTGATTATCAACGACCTTCCCAAAGCCCATCGTATTATAATCAAAATACGACGCTCTAAAGAGATTATCTGTAAACCAATAATATATGACCGGCTTTTTCAAATATGAGAAATCAAACGCTGTTGATGAAAAATCGGTGATAAGTAGCGAGCATTCTGCAAATAATTTCTGGTACGAAACATCATAAGAGACGATTTGAACATAGTCATCAACAAGGAAACAGGATGCCATATGTGCATAGTTCGGGTGTGGCTTAAATAATAGCTCATATCCGAACTTTTTTGCTTCTGCTATAAAATTTTTCTCATTCAACAGGTTGTTAATTGCCTTGCAATATTGTGTTGCACTTAAATCATTAGGGGACATTGCGCCCCGCCATGTTGGGGCAAATAAGATTTTGCGCTTATCATTGTTATATAAGCTATCGTACCGGGGCATACCTGTTAACTTTACCACGCTTTTATCGTAGTCATATTCGCCTTCTAAAATGGAATTGTATTCATACCCAGATGTCGTCACTAGCAATTTTAAATTCTGCGATGTTCTTTTTAGCCAAAAAGCCATATCGTGCAGGATAATACCATGTTGTATAAACAAGGTTTGGCATCTGTCTAGGCCGGCATATAATAAATACTTGTCACGGTCACAAATATCCCTTAGCCTGCCATGTAAATGCGATGAGATGAATTTTTCGGCAAATAAGTATAATAGTTTGTGTTGGCTGGATGCATGGGAGACGACATCCCCTGCCATAGCTAACCTTGCTGCATCAGGAGATTTGTCGTCAATAACAAAGTATTTTTCTATTCCATCGGCTATTTTGACACTGTGCTTGAAAAGATATTCTGCATTGTCGTCGGCTCTATTGGGTCTATCTGACAACAGCCATATCCGTTTATTTGACATATGATGGAACTGAGTTAAATATTGCTGTATTATGTCTTTATCATCGTGATATTGGTCATTGAAATTGGTGTTTACATATAGGTTTACCACATTGCAAAGTTTTTCATATTCCAAAGGTTGAGCATGAAGGGAAGTGCTGTCTTCTATCCTTGTTATGATTGTTTTGTCGCCTATAATGAACGAATGAGGTAAGTCGTTGATTCTTGCAGGGAATGCGTATGTTATGTTGGCAGGGAAGAGGTCACCGTTTTCTAATTGGACAAGAAAATCAATATTTCCTGTGCTTGTGAATGGAATATTAAAAATGAAAGTATTTTTGGATGGGCATACTGCATTGATGACTAGATTATTGTAAACTGCCACAAAATTAGTGCCATTGGGGAGTGTGCTATATGTGCCTATAAGATGGATTATGCCGCTAAGCTCTTCTGTTATGGTGATAGTAGCCTTAAATTTATCGTGATAATCTGTTGTCATTCATACACACTCCTTTTTTTCGATAGTACAATAGAGAAGCACATAAAGTCAATCATTACAATACCCCTCTAAACTGCATAAAGGTATTAAGCAAATCCAATTTTCCATAACCCCATTGATAACTTGGGTATTGGATATTGGGTTCGCGTTTGCAGCCTCTTATTAAAAATGATTTTATGCGGTTAGTGTTAAGGCTTACGTCGTTTTGTTCAACAATGCCCCATTGCAGCATTAAAGCGCAGGCCCCGGTTGTAATAGCGGCGGCTACACTTGTGCCTGTCATTGTTCCGTTGCCTATTGGATAAATTCCTGACACATCGACCCCGGGGGCGACCAAATCCGGTTTTATTTTTGCGTTTCTGGTAGGGCCCCAGGATGAGCTAATATACAGGCTGTTGTCGCTGTCGTTATATGCGCCGCTTGTAATGCCACCGGCTGATGTTCCCGGCACTACAACAGTAGTATAAGGATCCGGGGTTAAAAATTGGACTCCAGGGGATATCAGGCCCGTTATAGGAAGCCAACTGTCAAATCTTCCGTTTACAATAATATCCCCATGCAAAGTTACATCCCATATACCGGGAGTAGGGTAGAAAAATCTTATAATAATTATTTGAGCCCCGGCCGCACCTACTGGAAAGAAGTATCGTACACTTATTTTAGCTCTTTCCAGTACTAAATTTGTTTCTGTTATTGCTCCTGACCTGGCAACTGCACGTGGCACAATTTCACCAAGAGGCGATTTTAAAGATACGGACATTCTGTCGGGAGAATTTGTAAATATGTGCAGCATAAAGCTGTTGGAATTTTCGGGCACTCGTATTTTTATATCATCACTAGAGCCCGTTGCGGGAAGAAAACCACTTGTATGGTGACCGGCATTACTTTCATTTCCTGCTGCAGTACATATACATATTCCGGTTATTTGCGAAATTACAGAAATATATTCACTAAGAGTAGAAGAGCCGTCATGACCTGACATGTTAGAGCCAAGTCCAATACATATTGCTAAGGGCATCCCCAGACTATTTGCCTTATTAATCATATATTCAATTGCAAGCATTACATCCGCAGCGGAATAAGCATTTTCCTGACTCTCTGGAATACAAAAAAAGTCATTAAAAAATTTATTTGCCCTTCTAAGTTTTACGACAAGCAAGTCCGCTTCTGGGGCAGCACCAACATATTCAGACTTTTGTTTGCTTGCGGCTACAGATGCCAGAAATGTACCATGTCCTACCGTGTCTGTTGAAGGGACAATGTCAAATGGAGTTTCGGATTGCAATGCCCGATTAATTTGTTCATTTGTATACTCAATGCCATACAAAAAATCATCCGGGCTATTTCCGTCTATTGTTTGATCCCATATTTATCTTACTTTGCTAGTACCATCTTCATGCAAAAAAGCATCTTTTGTATAGTCTATACCGGTATCTATAATCCCTATTAATGTCCCGCGGCCCCGTAAATCTAAATGTGGCTGTTGTTGTACCCGCATAATGTTAGCGGCTTCTAAACTAGGCCTTCCAAGAAGCGATAATATTTCTGGAAAATGCTCAAAAGCAGCAGTGCCTATGGTTGCAATCAAGTCATTAATTCTTCTGCTATCCAAATATGCAACCGCATAACCGCCGCGAACAATTTTTCCTAATTTTATGTAAGGGATATCTTTTATTATATTTTCAAAAATGGGGCCATCTTTCCCATATAGCTGGATTACAAATGGCAGGTTTTTGAATTCCTCTAATGACATGTTTTCATAAGATAGTGCTTCACCCATGAGTAAGACCCTCCCGACAACTAAATAAATTATCAATTACTATTTTATTCAGTTGATAGCAAAAGTGTACCTAATCATTATTAACCCAAACTGCCGAAAATTTACCGTCCGTTTCGACATAAATGGCCTCTGTTTCGCAATCTTCAAAAGTTGAAATTGAATCGGTAGTAAAAGACACGCAAGTGCCGCATGACGCACTAACTTTTCGTGGAACAGGGGATAATTTAGCAGCTATCCCCTTCTCTTTCATCAAGTTAAAAAATGTAAGTGCGTCAAAATGGCTAAAAAAAGTGGCGATATATTTATTCACACTTTCGTCCTCGCTTTCTTATTGAAAAAGGTATTGTACACGGCTATGCCTATTGCAATGGCAACGGCTATTGCGAAAGCAACCCTGCCATTTGCAGTTGTGCCGGCAGGGGATGATGCCAAGCTAAAATTATGAGCAATAGCTGCCCCAAAAATCAGACCAAACACAGCAACAGTCGAATCAGAATTTCCGCTGCCTGCAAGAACCAATTGCCTAAATGGGCAACCGCCCAAAATAACAGAGCCGAACCCGACAAGCCCCAAGCCTAAAATATTCCAAAGCCACTCTGTATGGGCAACAGGTTGATTTTCAAGCCCCAAATTAAATTGGCCAAAAATAATATTGCCAATGATGCCTACAGCAAGCAATGTAATAAAACCCGATAAAATAGAAAAGTTTTTAAAAATGAAGCTATCCCTTACCCTCCCAACAAAACAAAGCCGCGAGATAAAACCGACACCACCCATAACAAGCCCAGCGGCAAGTGCGATAATCATTGGTGCGCGGGCGGCCCCCGGTCCGCTTTCAGAAAATAATAAAATTGATGGAACAAAAATTAAAACCGCAAGAAGCAGCAAGCTCAAAATTGGTAAAGCAAGCCCATCTGTTTTTGAAACATCATATGTGCGCTTCAATGTGTAGCCTCTATTCAAGAAAAACATGCCAAGTAATATGCCGCCAACGAAACCAACCAAGCCGATAAGGGCATTTATATCGCCGCCTGCAATTCTTAAAATCATTCGCAGTGGGCAGCCTAAAAAGACTAAAGCCCCAATCATGACGCATGCACCCAAAACAAATCTTGTCACTGGTGCCGAGCCACCTTTAGAAGAAAATTCCCTTGTTATCAAAGATACGATTAACGCGCCAATAACTATCCCAATTGTTTCAGGTCTTACATATTGCACAGCTGCCGCGCCATGAAGCCCTAAAGCCCCTGCAGTATCACGTAGAAAGCAGGCAACGCAAAACCCCATATTACCCGGGTTGCCCAACAAAACCAGCGTAATAGATATAACTGCCGTCAATGCCCCAACAAGCGGCAATTTCAACTTTTCAAACATATTTACCTCCAAAAATCTTCATAAGCCATTATAAGGCATAGAAATTAACATTTGCAATATTAATTATTAATGCATACAATAACATTGATTAAGGATATTTATAATGCGGAGGTAGCAATGAAGAAAATTTATGCGGATAATAGTGCAACTTCATTTCCTAAAGCCCCTGGTGTGTCCGATGCCATTAAAGATTTTTTGGACAATGTGGGGTGCAATGTAAACAGGGGCGGATACCAATCCTCATATAATACGGCGTTAGAGATATTGAAAATAAGAAAACAGCTTTGTGAATTGTTTAATTTTAACCAGCCAAGAAATGTAATTTTTACACCCGGCATAACCTACTCGCTCAACATGATTTTGAAAGGGTTTCTTAAAGATGGCGACCATGTTGTTACAACTTCTATGGAGCACAATGGTGTTATGCGCGCCCTACACGAGCTTTCACAAATAGGCGTGTCTTATGACATGGCACAATGTAACAGTGATGGCAGCCTTACCACCAATGCGATTGCAAAACTGATAAACAACAAAACAAAAGCCGTGGTTATGACCCATGCTTCCAATGTATGCGGAACAATCCTGCCTGTTTATGAAATTTCAGAAATATGTAAAAAACATGGAATTAAGCTGATAGTGGATTCGGCTCAAACCGCGGGGGCATTAGACATAGACATGTCGTATATAGATGCTCTTGCATTCACTTGCCACAAGGGGCTTCTTGCCGCACAGGGGCTTGGCGGCTTTTTAGTTAAAAACGATTTTGCTGAAATGATAGACCCAATTATTACAGGGGGAACGGGCAGCCAATCACATGAGATTATCCAGCCCACTGTTTTACCAGACAAATTTGAACCTGGCACAATGAACATACCCGCTATAATGGGCTTAAAAAAAGCCCTTGAGTATATAAGACTTGTGGGCATTAAAACAATTTATAAAAAAGAAATGGAACTTGCAGAAAAATTCCTTTATGAAGCATGCCGAATGAATGGCATTCGCATAGTTGGAAAGCACGGCTTGCAGGATAGAATCGCTGTAATTTCCATTGATTTTATAAACAGAGATAATGCAGAAATAGCGTCCATCTTGGATCAGGATTATGGGATAATGACAAGGTGTGGTATGCACTGTGCGCCAATTGCTCACAAAACGTTGCAAACATACCCACAAGGTACGGTCAGGTTCTCTTTTGGGCATTTTAGTACCCCAGAAGATATCGAGTACACAATTGCATCTATTAAAGAAATTTTAGCAAACGGGGGGTTATAGTGCATGGATTTTAAGCAGCTTGAAGCCTATGTACAAATTATTGAACATGGTAGTTTTTCAAAAGCGGCAGATGCAATTTTTGTATCGCAGCCATCTGTAAGCATATATGTAAACGCGCTTGAAAAAGAACTTGCAACGACACTTATTAGTCGCTCTACAAAAGAAGTGTACCCAACACTGGCAGGCAAAATTTTTTATGAAAATGCCAAAGAGTTGCTTGCATTAAGAAGCAATACTATAGAGCGAATAAAAAACCTATCAGGAAACTTTGTTGGGGAAATAAATATCTCTGCGTCGTCCGTCCCGGCACAATATATTTTGCCGGAAATACTTGCTGGTTTTACAGATATTCATCCCGGTATTTCATTTGCGGTAAAACAAGCAGATACCCTTGAAGTATCCCGTAGTATAGCCGCCAAAACAGCAGAAATAGGATTTTCTGGGGGTATCATAGATAATAGCAAATGTGACTTTATAGAGTTTATGGCAGAGCGAATGGTTATAATCGCACCGCTTGATAAAGGTTTTACCGACTCGGAAGAATATTCTCTTGATACGCTGTTATACGAAAACAGGTTTATATCAAGGGAAAAAGGTTCTGGCACAAGGGCGCGATACGAAACTTTTTTTGCGGAGCAGGACATAGACATAAAAAAAATTAATGCTTGCCTGTGTTTTGATAATACACAAAGTATAATCAATGCTGTAATGGGCGGGCTTGGTATCTCTATGGTATCAGAATTTGCCGCAAGAGCGTTTGTGAAAAAAGAAATGGTTGTCCAATTAAAGCTTAAATCAAAGCTGCCAGAAAGGATGTTTTACTTTGTACTAAAGAGAAATTTCCCCCATTCACATTTGGTTGACTTGTTTGTTGAGTTTTTGACCAATAAATTCCGTTGTAAAGGACTTTAGTTTGTAGGCACCCCATATAAATCCGCATCGCCTTCTGGCTCGGGCATACCTGGCAAAATAAGCCCGCCGTCCAGTTTTATCGTATTTCCTGTCATATATGCCGCTTCGTCAGATGCTACGTAGCGTACTAATGCGCCAACCTCGTCTGGTGTGCCCTTGCGTTTTAGCGGTATGCCGTCTGCGTATCCGCCGGTAAGTTCCTTCAATGTAAAATTGCCGCGAACGGCCGTAGCACCTGGGGCAATACAGTTAACACGAATGCCGCGGGGCGCCAAATCTAAGGCCATAGACTCTACCGCGCGGTTTAAAGCGGCTTTCATGCTGCCGTAAACGGCATCGTCTGGGTAGGCGCGGAAACTGCGTGTAGACGAAATAAAAATAATATTGCCCTTTGCGCCGCGGGTCACCATGTCGCCTGCCGCTACTTTGCTGCACAGCATGTAGGAACGGTAACTCAAATTATACATAAAGTCCATGTATTCGCCTTCCAGGTTTAGTATGTCGTTGTAGCGGAAAACGCCCGCGTTGCATACAAGCAGGTCTATACCGCCCAGGTCGGCCAATGCATTTGCGGTAACTTCTTCCGCAACATGCGGTAAGTGAAAGGACGCCTGATAATAAAAACTGCGGCAGCCCTTTGCCGTTATTTCTGCATGCAAAGTTTCGGCCTCGGCTTTGTTGCGGTTATAAGTAAACGCAACATCGTAGCCCGCGTCAGAAAGTACGCGCGCTATTCCACGGCCTATGCCTTGGCTTCCGCCAGTTATAAAAGCAGTTTTGTTCATGAGGTTGCTCCTTTGTATTTTTACTCGCTTTCGGTCAAAACGTTCCCAGTATTGCAATCGACAAGAATTATATCTTCGCCAATTTTAGTAATTTTATCCCATGGGATGCGATATTCTTGGTCGCGGCCAAAAACGCCCAAAACCCGACCTGGCCCGGGGACTATTAGCGATAGTATTTTGCCATCTGTTGTGTCTAATTCTAGGTCGCTGACAAAGCCATAACGCGCACCGTCACTTAGGTTTATTATCTCCTTCTGGCGTAAATCGTACATTCGCGCCATGTTACATAATCTCCTTTAAAAAAATTGGTTCACAATGAAATAGTCAACGAGGATTAGCGCCGCTAAGCCCCATACATAGAACGAGAAATACTTCAACTTGCATTTATTGATAAGTTCCAATAGCAGGCGGATGGAAAAATACCCAACCACTACCGACGCCACAAAGCCAACAATCATTGGCATTGCGCCAATATATGTTGCATCTGCAAACCGTTCTTCATAACCGCTGCCGCGCAGTGACGCAACAAGGTCCAACAACCCTGCACCAGCGATTGCTATAATCGCCAGCATGAATGAAAATTTGGCCGCTGTTTTGCGGTTTAGCCCCCGCGAAAGGCCGCCCATGATTGTTGTGCCGGAACGTGATATCCCCGGCGGCAACGCCAATGCTTGAAAAAGGCCGATAACAATCGCGTCCATGTAGGTCATCTCCCGTTCTTGCCTTGGTGTGTCAAGAATTTTATCGGCAAGTAGCAGGAAAAAGCCCGTTACGGTAAACGCACATGCAAGCCATAGCCCGGAACGGAAACTATTTTCCAAAATGCCCCTTGTATACATGATAACGCCCACTATAACAGCAGGAATAGAACCCACTATCAAAAGCCCTGTCATTTTACTGAACGGGTTTTTCAAAATTTCTAAAATGTCTTTCCAAAACACAATTACTATTGCCACCAGTGAGCCTACATGCAAGAAAATATCAAATGTCACATGCGGTTCTTCTATGCCAAATACCCGCTGCAAAACTATCAAATGCCCAGACGAGCTTATTGGCAAGAATTCTGCAATGCCCTGCACAATTCCTAAAATTAATGCTTGTAAAGTTGTCATTAGATTTAAAAACTCCTTCTTTGGATACTATTTCTTCAAATTTATCCCCAATATACCGCCCAAACCGCCCCCTGCTACTCCAAGAATAGTCGTTAGCAATGTGCGTCCATCTACGGCAAAAGAGGGAAGTACCGTTACCATAATTATAGCCAAAATAAGTACATACGCAAGCCCCGCGCCCATTCCCCATAGCCAGCCGCGGCTTTGCGCACCCTTTGCAGCATCGAAACCTGCCACCATTACAGACAGTAAAGTAGTAATTGCAACTACAGTTGGCAGATTACGTTCGCTCATATTTGTGTAAGTAACCAGTAATGCATACGCTAAAAATGCTATTGCGGTTATCGCGTATGCCATTAGTACGCCTGTAATCATGTGTTTGATTTGTTGTTTGTGAATGCCCAGTTCCATGATAGACCTCCGTTTAGCAGAATACTTTCATATATCACTATATGGAGGTCTGGGATGGATTATGACATGTTCTATCGCCAGGGTAGTGTTCCCCACAACGGCAAACCTGGAAACTCTTCAATCATCCTAGTTCTTGTAATAGGGTATTCATACTGCATATACTCAAGCGGAACAGGCTCGCCGGAAAGCATGTGCGTCACATCCCTGTGCACCACGCGCATACGCTCGATATCTTGCGGGCGCAGGTCTGGTGTAGGGCCTTCGGCTACACGGCGCAGGGCAGGCGTCACTGGCAAAATCGTAAAACACTGCCGCGGCGCGCGGGTGGGGTCGTGTTGACGCACCCAAATTGGCGTGTATGACGCGCCAACCAATTGCGCCTGACCGTCGCCAAGCCGCTCGAAGTCCAGATAGAAAACCGCGCTGGCCTCCCGCGGGTGTGTGCGCTGCGCAGAAACAAAATTGGCCATAGAATGTGCAATAAAGCCGCGCCGCACAGTGCCGCAAGGGTCTGTTACATATACAAATTCCGCAGGCAGCAATGTGTGCGCGTGGTGGCTCATTACGATGTCTGCGCCGGCTTCCAGCATAAAATGGTGAGTGCGCATCCAGTTAATCCAGCGTGTATCACGTTGGTCGAAAAAGTCCCACTGGTGACCGCCGCCGGCACGGTTCATTGTGCCATAATATTCGATACCTATATGCGGCAGCATTACAATAAAATCCGGCTCAAGAGCACGGGCACGGGCAATACTGTCTCGGATAAGGTCATAGTCTATTGTAGCTTGCTCTACCAGGTCGTGATATACGATTTTTACCATGTACATGTGGTCACGCACTTGGTAATGGGTGTGCAGCCCATTAACATGCATTGTCATATTAATTAGGGCGAATGTAAAGCCGTTTACTTCTACAATTGTTGGTTCGTAACGGCATTCGTAAGTTAAAAACGTACCGGTAAAGCCCAGCCCTACATCCTCCAAAATTTCTATTGTGGAGCGCACGCCACGCGCAAATGCGTCAAAACTATGGTTGTTGCCGGTTGTAACATAGTCAAACCCGGCGTATCGCAACGCCTCTGCCAATGCCCGAGGGGAACGGAAAAGCGGCCAGCCGGCATACCTAAATTCGTGCGGGTGTACCAGCGTGGTTTCTAAATTGCCAATAGTGAAATCTACCAAGCGCAAATACGGCGCGATATAACGAAAAGCATAGTGAAAATCATATTCGCCGGGTGCTGTGCGTGCCGCGTTCATTTGCTCCATGTGAAGCATTATGTCCCCTACAAAGGCCAGACGGGCTGTGTGCAAAATCGGCTCTGGCTCTGGTTCGGGTTCAGGTTCTGGCTCAGGTTCAGGCATGTAAAGCAGCTCCGGTTCCGGAGTTGGGTCGGGTTCATACGCAGGCTCTTCTTCTGCTACAAGTGGCGGGGCAACTTCGGGGCTATTTTCCCAATCCATTCTTAGCACCCAAAATCCACCTGCTGCCAATAGCACTATAATCAGCAACGTTATCGACAGTGATAAAATAAATTGTTTTTTGCGTAACATAGTGTCCTCCTAATGGGGTGCTGCCCCAAACCCCGCTGCGCTTATCCAAACACTTCTACCGCAGCTACAAGTCGCAGCATATCTTCATTAACTTTGCTGCGTCCGTATGCATCCAAGAATCTTTCGCGGTATTTATCCGTTTTAAAATTATATTCAAGCGACCATATCATCCAGAATATGTCGACATGCGGGTCGCCCACCCCGCCGGCGTCCAGGTCAACGAAACCGCTAAACCGCCAATCGTCCAGCATAATATTTGGCAGGCAGTAGTCCCCATGCAAAAGCGTGTTGCACTGCAACAAATGTCCATATGCCTCTATAACCGCCCATGCTTCTTCCGGGCTTTTATAGCCAAAACTGTCTGGGAAATGGTCTTTATTAGACTTCTCCTGAAGCCAATTCATGCGCGCGAAAATGCTCCCTGATTCCGTAACATTTTCGCGCGCTTCTGACAGTTTCAGGAGAAGTTTATTGTAGGTTCCGTTTTGCATATTGTGTTTCGCATTTGCAAGAAATAGCTCTGTATGGTTTTTAACCGGGCAGTCGTAAAAATTGGTAGCATGCAATAATAACAACTGTTCAGCAAGGAGATCAATCAATCGTTTAGGCTGTTGCATATACCTTGCAGTGGTGCAATCGTCACCTTTGACTTGCTCTGTTAAAAACCAGTCATGGTCATGGTCGCTTGGCGTTGTAACATGCCTTTGGGCGCGGACTTTAGAAAATAGCCATCATCCTTTTGAATGAATATTACGCGCGCCTGGGGCGAGCAACTGCTGTCATAGATTTTTTCCGCACCGGCCAGCAAATCGTGGAACTCTGCCGGGTACTGCGAAACATCTACGGTTATTAGTGTTTGCGTCATGCTGCATCCCGTTCTTGCTTCTCGCGCTGTACCATTTCAAGTAAAAATGGGGTGCTTTCGTCATCCACCAGTAAAAAGAAGCACGCAATGCGGCATTTTTGAAAATGTATGTCTCCAATTTTAAAGTCGTAGCCTAAGGCGCAACGCGAATTGCATTTTTCTATGCCTAAAAGCCGTGGACAATCGCCGGCTTTTTGCATTTGGCTAACCATGCTTTGGGGCAGGCGATTTAAAATGTCCAAATATTTATTGCAATTGGCACCGTACAGCCTGATATAAATGCCGTTTTTACGAAATACAAAATTCAAAATGCTGTGCTTCGTTTTTGGGTGAGCGTATGAAACAAGAAACCCGCTTGCTTTGGATTCGATTTTTATATTATAGTTGTCACTTGTCAACAACTTGTGAATTTCGGTAACGAAATCTTTGTTTTTGTCCGGGACTTCCAAAAAGAAGTCGGAAAATTGAAATTCTGATTTTGGCATGATATTTCCTTTCTGAATGGCGCGTTTTTTATTTTATAACCAGCCCAACCGGCAGGCAATTTTTAAGCCGCCCCTGTACAAGCCGCGCCCAGCCAAGCGGAAAGCTTTGATGGCAAAGCATTACATAGGGTTTGTCACTTGTGGCAAATTGTAGGCCGCCTGCATCCAGCGACTCGCCGCGCAAGTAACGACGCGCGTCTTCTTCTGATAACTCTACTGTGTAGCGAACATCTTGTTTGCTTAGCCCCATTGCCAATGCCCACGATGGTACAAATCGCCCTTTTGCGCATTCACCCAAAAACCAGCCGCTGCGGGCTACACGTATGCCGCGCAAGTCCAACGGCTCGGGCTGAAGGTATAGGTTTGCGCCATGGGCAACAAAATGCCCCGGCGGTAGGCAGCATATCAGATGCATCTTGCAAAAAGCGTAAAACTCTGGTGGATGCGGGACGCCGAGGGCGGCGTCCCCTACTGTTTCCGTTTGACGGGCGCAATTCTTCTCCAACAACGCTACAAAATGCCCTTCGCCAGTTGCCCTGTGTGGAAAAATCCTGCCCGTTTGTGGCAAATCTTTTAATCCCGGGCTTATTCCCAGTGCTTTATGGTCTATGGGGACAACGAAAAAGTCCTTATTTTCTTGCAAAAAGCTGCAAATCACGTCTTCATTTTCCTGCGTATTAAATGTACAAGTGGAATACACAAGCCGCCCGCCGGGCCTTAGCATTTTTGCGGCATAACGCAGTATTGCCTGCTGCATCGCCACACATGCGGCGGGCTTATTGGCAGTGTAGGCCTTAACTGCGTCTGGGTCGCGGCGGAACATCCCCTCGCCGGAACAAGGCGCGTCTACCAATACGCGGTCAAAAAATTCTGGGAAGCGTTCTGCCAGCTTTTTTGGCAGCTCGGTTGTTACGACGGCGTTTGTCACGCCCATTCGCTCTATATTATTAACCAGTGCGCGGCTGCGTGACGGGCTTGCGTCGTTGGAGACAAGCAGCCCCTTACCCTGCAAATGCCCTGCAATTTGCGAGGACTTGCCACCAGGCGCGGCGCAAAGATCCAATACACGTTGGCCGGGTTCTGGTTTTAACACCTCTACCGGGCACATAGCGGATGGCTCTTGAATGTAGAAAAGCCCTGCATTGTAGAATATGCTTTTTGCCGGGCGTTCCGTATCTGGGTAAAGTGTGCCGTCCGGGCACCAGGGGATGGGGTATGTCACACATGCTTGCCCTGCCTTTAACCTATTATACCTAAGCCCACGCACGGTCGGTTCTTGATATGTCCTGCAAAACGCTTCAAACTCCCCGTCGGGAAGCAGTTCTTTCATTTGTCGCAAAAAAATCTCTGGTAGTGAGGTCAATCTTCTCGCACCTCGTTTACATATTTTACAATTTGGATGTAGTGTTCCAGTTCTGCAATTTCGTAGTCCAACAGCATTTTTGTTAGTGTATCGGGGGATTTAGCTTCACCAAAATAGCTGTTAAAACTGGAATAATATTTGTCCCTGTCCGTAAATTTAATATCCACAGGCAGGTAACCATGCTTAATTAGTTCAAGGTTTATAAGCAGCCGCCCGGTACGCCCGTTGCCATCTATAAATGGATGAATACCCTCGAACCGCAAGTGAAATTCCGCAATAATTTCTATTGAGTGGCGCTTGTGTTCGCTAATTTCGCGGGCATAGTCGGCAAGCAGTATTTCCATTTGCGGGGCTATAAGGTATGGCTGCGGCGGGGTATGTGCTGCACCACGGATTATCACGGGCAGCGCGCGATACACGCCACGGTGTTGCGGACTTTGGGTTAAAACAAGACTGTGAATGTTTTTTATTGCCCGCTCGGTTATGGGTTCGCTCGCCTCCGTAAGAGTAATCATATACTCAAAGGCCTCTTTGTGGCCGACTGCGTCTATGTGATGGCTAAGGGGTTTCCCTGCAATAGTCATATTATCCATTAGTACAAATGCCGTTTCCCGCAGGGTTAAAGAGCTCCCCTCGATTGCATTTGTATTGTATGTGTGTTCAACTACAAAATCTTCCCTAAGCCGCTGGACTTCGCATGGGGTAAGCGGCCTATAGCTTGCCAATTCCGCCTTCAACGCATCTGCTTTTTCAAAAAGTGATTTTAACATGCGACACCTCCATATCACGGTTTGCTAACGTAAAACGAAACTGATTGTTGCTTCCCTAATTTATAGGTCACAAACTTGTTTCTCAAATAGAAATTTTCCACTTTACAATAAGTTCTTTCAACTCCTGCGCGCCTTCGTCGCCATTTTCGCGGCTGCGCACGGCTACTTTGCCCTCGGCAATTTCGTTGTCGCCCAAAATAAGCATGAACGGCACTTTTTGCACTTGTGCTTCACGAATTTTGAAGCCCATTTTTTCGTTGCGGGCGTCAATTTCTACGCGGATACCTGCGGCAAGCAGTTCCTTGTATACTTCTTGTGCGGCATCGTGATGGCGTTCGCCTATTGGGATTACCACTGCTTGCACAGGTGCGAGCCAGAACGGCAACGCGCCTGCGTATTTTTCGATAAGAAGAGCCAGAGTGCGCTCGTAGCAGCCAATGGACGAACGGTGGATAATATATGGATGTTTTTTAGAATTATCGGAATCCACATACTCCATGCCAAACCGCTCTGCCAGTTGAAAGTCTATTTGAATTGTGATAAGGGTATCTTCTTTGCCATGGACATTTTTAATTTGAATGTCAAGCTTAGGGCCGTAAAATGCAGCTTCTCCATCAGCTTCTACATAGTCTATGCCAGAATTGTCGAGGATTTTTTTCATGAAACCCTGCACATGTTCCCATTCGTTTGCATCGCCAATATATTTTTCTTTGTTGGCAGAATCCCATTTTGAAAAGCGATAGCTAATATCTTCCGAAAGCCCGATTTTTTCTAATAGAAACTGTGCCAAATCTATACAGCCCTTAAATTCATCCTCTACTTGGTCTGGGCGGCAGGCAATATGCCCTTCGGATAATGTGAATTGACGAACACGAATAAGGCCATGCATTTCCCCGGATGACTCGTTGCGGAACAGAGTGGCGGTTTCGTTATATCGCATTGGTAAGTCCCGATAACTGCGGGTTTTGTTCAAATATGCTTGGAATTGGAACGGGCATGTCATTGGCCGCAAGGCAAGCATTTCTTTGGACTCGTCAAGGGCGTCCGCTTCGTTGCCAAGCAAGAACATTCCGTCACGGTAAACGTCCCAATGGCCAGAAATTTTGTAAAGGTCGCGTTTTCCCATAGACGGCGTTTTAGTAAGCATGTAACCGCGGCGGCATTCTTCGTCCTCTACAAAACGCTGCAATATTTGCAAGACTTTTGCGCCCTTTGGCAGCAAAATTGGCAAACCCTGTCCTATATAATCTACTGTCGTAAAGTACTCCAGTTCGCGGCCTATTTTGTTGTGGTCACGCTTTTTGGCTTCTTCCAGCATTGTTAGATGTGCATGAAGTTCGTCCTTTGTGAAAAACGCCGTGCCGTAAATGCGAGACAGCATTTGGCGGTTAGAATCCCCACGCCAAAACGCGCCTGCCACAGACAGTAGCTTGAACGCCTTTACCGCGCCGGTTTTTGGCATGTGCGGCCCTGCGCAAAGGTCCACAAAATCACCCTGCTTATAGAAGGACGCTTCTTCTGTAAGGCCTTCAAGCAGTTCGCGCTTTAGGGGTTCGCCCTGTTTGTCCACGTACTCGAAAGCTGCTTCGCGATCCAAGGTAAAATGCTCCAGCGGCAGGTTTTGCTTTATTATTTTTTTCATTTCCTTTTCGATTGTGTCAAGGTCTGCCGGGGTAAACGGGGTTTCGGTTTCAAAGTCGTAATAAAACCCGTTTTCTATTGACGGGCCAATGGCTAGCTTTGCCTTTGGGAATAGGTTTTTTACAGCATGCGCTAATATGTGCGCGGCCGTGTGGCGCAGTGTGCTAATGTCGTACTTTATTTCGTTTTCTTGCATGATTATCGTCTCCTTTGTTTTTTACAGATACAAATTCATTAGAACTTCATCGTAGTAGGCGCCATTGATTTTGAAAAATTTCGGGTATCGACCAATTTCCTGAAAGCCGAATTTTTTGTATAATGCGATGGCGTTTACATTGTCTGCACGTACGCCAAGATGCACTATTTCAATTTTGTCGGAATTTTTAGCGAAATCAACCAAGGCGTTCATCATGTGTGCGCCAACACCTACGCCACAGAAGTTCTTTAGGACAGTTATCCCTAAAGTGCTTTGATGAGCGAGTCTTTCCCTTTTGGGTGACATAATGCTACCAGAAGCGATGATTCTGCCATCAACTATGCCAGATAACAGAATAGAGGATGTGGATTTGCTCCAGTCTTCCAGCAGTTTTTCTTCCTGCTCCACTGTATAGGGTAGGCCTTCTGCGCCCATGGTTAGGTTATCGGTTTCACCACCGACTTTTTTTATATAGTCCAAAAGTTCTTGGGCATCTTCCTTTTTTGCTTTGCGTATGGTTAATTCTTTGCCATTTTTTAAGAGCATAATCATCACAATCCCTGGAAAAATTCAAATACCAGCTCATTTTGGTCTGGCAGTCCCTCGTGCCCATGGTTGGGGTAAATTTCGCAACGCTTTTTGGCGGTTATCCTATTGTATGACGCAAACTGCGTAGACGGCGGACAAATGGCATCCATTAGCGTCAAAAACGCGTATGTTTCAGCCTTGATGCGTGGTGCCAGATTTACAACGTCGATGTAGCCTAGGCGTTCAAACATTGCATCCACGCGCTGTTGGCGCGGGTCTTTGCTGCGGATATAGTAGTTAAGCTCGTCATAAGCGTCTTTGAACAAATCCATTTCCCACACGCGGCGGTAGTCGGACAAAAACGGGAATGTGGGCGATGTCATTTTTACTTTTGGCTCAAGCGCGGCACAGGTTATTGCCAATGCACCGCCTTGGCTGCCGCCCATTGCGCCCACACGGTTTTCGTCCACATGTGGCATGTCCATTAGTACACGCGCCGTTTGGGATGTGTCCAAAAATACGTTGCGGAAGAATAGATTATTTGGGTCTTGGCAGTCCAGGCCGCGGATAATATGGCCACGCAAAGTGGTACCTGTGCTGTGGACATTATCTTCGGAACGGCCCATTTGCCCGCGAACGTCTAGGGCAAGCACAACAAAACCCGCGTATGCATATGGCAGCTTGTCTACCCACCCGCCAGAACTGCCGGAATACCCATGGAACATGGCCACAGCAGGCAGCTTGCCTTCAATTTTCTCTGGCCTAAGGTATTTGCAGCAAATTTTTGCGCCGCCGGTACCGGTAAAGTACAGATATTCGCAAATTACGCCAGGGGCTTTAAATTCTGCGGGTTCGGTAGTATAACTGGTCCCCATCTGGTGCATTTCTTTTACTGCGTTGTCCCAATAGCTGTCAAAATCTTTTGGAAGCGGGCTGCTTCCGGTGTAGGTTTTTAGTTTTTCTAGCGGGAAATCTAATGCTGGCATGTAAAGCCTCCTTTGATTATACCCGTCATTGCGGGCTCTAGTTTTGTCATTGCGGGCTCACGTCAATCTAATTCTCCCGAGGTGCGAAAAAAGTTGACAAAATCAGAGAAAGCATCAATATCAAGAAGATTAGTCATCAAGATGCTTTTGAGTGAAGTGCTGGGTTTATGGTTGGTAT
>Ga0131853_10004221_pt1 | contig 25740 bp, 8 predicted proteins | sample TergutLab28metaG_FD_92764 | JGI IMG/M metagenome (GOLD analysis project Ga0131853, IMG submission 92764) | Labiotermes labralis P1 segment gut microbial communities from Petit-Saut dam, French Guiana - Lab288 P1 (version 2) (version 2) | ecosystem: Host-associated > Arthropoda: Insects >... | reverse complement strand
CATCGTGACATACCCATACCAATCCTATAAAGCACTACCACCATATTTTCGGATGAAAACCTGATGATGGCCCAATGGGCCGAAACATGTAGTTACTATCACCCTTTATTAAACATCTTTTTATATATTGTTGTGTTATAGACTGATACCTACAACTATTGTTTAACAGAAATGTAAGATTACAATAGCATGTAGTATTACTTACTGTAATGGAGCATGCTGAGGATTTAATAAAAATAATGAAATGAAACATGTCGTATTATACGAATTACAGTTTTTACAAGCAGTGTGAAGCACTAAGTTTCGTTTGTCTGCGGAGATTCAAATTAAATTCCATGTTATTTTTAAAACGTCTAAATCCTTATATAAAAATTAAATACACATTCCTCCTGCACTTTATCGCAAGTAGGCCGTGCAGTGAATAGTGAGAGGGACAAAGTAGTCAATCATACTGCTCTACACAGAGTAGCATACATTACAACTTTCCTGCAGCGCGGATCTTGCATCGTCTTCACAAAGAGCTCGTGATACTAAGAATAAGACACTTTTGTTTATTACTCAATTACAGTTGTATTTCTTGTTTCCTCAATTACGTAACTTCAGAGAAACAATTTAGATCTGCAGGCAAACAAAGACAACGTACCCATTTAGTTAAAGCTTGCTCCCTCTAGCTATACTTTTTGTAACTAATTATTCAGCGAAGAATTCGTGGCACTCATGTAATTTAAAGGTAATTACCTGGTTTTTGTGTGTTTTATTACTTAATGATACGCAATTATACGTTCACAACAAAACAATTAGCGAAGCTGCATGTTAAAGTCTAGAAACGACACTCAGACTGTGTGATAAAGTACCGAAAGTGAGTTAGAATGTATTAAATTGAAGTTGCTCCTATACCTAATTAAGCACTGTACCATGAAACTTTATGGGGGAGCGGAGGTAGACTACAGATCTATGTATTTTAACATCGGGAATAGACATCATTAAGAGAACACAGTACTTGGGAGACGAACGTTCGTATGGAAACATAATATTATGATCACTTTAATTATCAACCAACAAATGCACTTACGTAAAATTTCACATTAAAACACTTAAAATCGGTCCGACATGTTTCGATCCTAAAATCATTTTCAGGGAGCTACGCTGTTCCTTGCTAAAGTCATTTTAAAAACATTCACAATTTAATTATGTTAACAGGGTGTTGTGGCAGCATGTCATGTTGTGTAGGAGTACAACATGACATGCTGCCACAACACCCTGTTAACATAATTAAATTGTGAATGTTTTTAAAATGACTTTAGCAGGGAAAAATGTAGCTCCCTGAAGATGATTTAAGGATCGAAACATGTCGGAGCGATTTTAAGTATTTTAATGTGAAATTTTATGTAAGTGTATTTGTTGGTTGATAATTAAAGTGATTCTGCGAAATGCACGGTGCAATAATAAGGATAATATTAAAATGCCTCTAAAATATAGTATTAAGAGACCGATTTATCCGCTGCAGGACATACACTACTGGTGGGCCCGTGTGAACACTGGTTATGTATAAGACTGGGAACTGTATCAGCTCATCGCATGTCAGCTTCTCAACGACCAATCCATGCAATGAGTTAGCTGGATCAGATCTTCTTGCAGAAGCAGCAATATGACTGTCTTAAATGGAGACTGTGGATTTTATAATTTTTTCATGTAGAAACGTTGTTAAGTTTGCACAAGTTATACTATAGTGTCTCACATGGGCGGCACCTTTCAAGACGTATGCTGCCTTCCATGTGTGTAAAATCGGTATCGAGGAAAAGGTACGTATCAGCGTTTGTTTGTTCGATATGGGTAGAAGCTGCTCAAATCTCCCTTTCATGAAGCCCTCCCAAATAACCCTAAAGAGATTTAAGAACTCCAAAAATTGGACGTCTTGGGTCTCAGTGATCTGTGTTCGTGACTGAAGAAGAAGCGGAACGCCTATAATAAACGTGAAATTAACTAACAGGCATTTAAATAGGAATGTAACTCCAGAGAGAAATGAGTACAGAATAATTCAGATTATGCAGCATTCTAATATTAGACATACGCGAAATTAAAGCCCCGCTGTACAAGCGTCTCCTTCCAGGATGAGTTTCCAATGTTGCCACACATCACCCACAATAAACCATACATTTTCTTGAACGAAATTTTCTGGTTTTTAATGAATGTAATTTATTTGTAAATGAAACTTAAACGGTTACTTATGTCTCCTGAAAAACAAATTCCACGCTCAAACAACAGAGTGTATAAAACTGTAAAGGATTCTAGTTGCATCTCTTTTCAAGTAGGTTCTGTCTGCTCATGGTGCAATTTGCTTTGCCTGTAAGTTAGAAGGATTTACGAAAGGAAGAAGTAAATAAATTATGTAACGTTGAGCTCTAAATTAGCATTCTTCACAAAATATTTTTACAGTGTTTATTTGTGGGAAGATGAAGAAGGACAACCTTGCATAACATATGAGAAATATAGGCGAATAAAAAATTGTAATAGGAAAATCTGAAGTACTAACACCGTGTATAAATCATATGAGAATATGGGAGGTTAAAAACAAAGAATTGAAATAAATATGTTTTAAGGGCGTGAATTTAAAGGGTGTGGCTCAGAATAGGGTCAAGGAGCGGACATGAACCTGTTGTAGTCCATAACTAGCAGCTAATATCTTGACAAAGTTCTCAAAGACTCTGTTTAATGAAGTTCGTATAAAACGCACCTCCCATATTTCCTGGGATTACAGCTGAGTCAACGTAAGAATCGACACGTAGGCTTATATTCTTCTATTTGTATACTGATACCTACCATCCATATGCCTTACACAATCCTTCTAGTTTTGTCACCTACAAGGCGGGGGGGGGGGTTGTTTAACCCTTTAAACGCCGAGTTAAATCCCATCTGTCCTTTGCTAGCGTTATTCGGAGCTCACTATATTCTCCACGTTAGCAGGTAAAGGGTTAAATGTAACTGCCACAATTATTTCAGTGATTTAACTGTTGTCAGTCTACAAAGTCACTTTATTAATGATTCCTCGGTGAATTGTCCAGTTGTCAGAATTCAAAAACTGCATAAGTTTCAAGTTTATAGAGCTACGTCCTTGATGAGCGATAAATCCGTTACTAATCCCCACTGCCGGTAAGGGATGGTTTCCTTTGACCGTGGTGTCCATATCGACTCCTATACGATGGGTACCGGCAGCTCTTCCCCGCACTTAGAACGACCGGATCGTGGAACAAAACACTTGCGTCCATCGAGGCCTGGGGTCGCCAATGTGTAGATATACACCTGCGCACTCTTACACGTCTTTATTGTGTGCTTCCAGTTCAGGAACAATTTTCCCTTCTCTTTTCCACACACAATTGCTCCTTCGGAATAACAATTTTTCATCATATTGCCCCTCACGACAGCAGCTATTCAAATTTACAGTTACGGGTTCGGTATCTAGCATTTACAAGAAAGAATTGTGCCCATGCTGACTGTAATTTCAGGCGAACAAAAGTTCCTAATTAAATAAAACATTTAATTAGACGTCATTTATTTGCATATTTAATTGAATTTTCATACGAACTGTACTATTAACAGATGCATATGTAAGTATGATGTCTACCAGGCAGTACTATTGTTTGGTCACGCGTGCTAAGAACTCGATACGAGTGTCAAAGTGAAATAAAGTACATCCTGGTCTTTATTTAAAAAATCGCAAAAAAAAAAAGAAAGAAATGAAAAGTGTATCATTATATAATACATGTGCGAGGAACTTAACAGTTCAAGCGTACAGTTCAATGGCGTTTTTTGCTGCTATGTTCAAATTGTAAATACTAGGGTTACCAACATACTGCAAACATATAATCATATCACTGCAGAATAGTATGCAATATCTATACGTAAGTGTAAGAGAGCAATGTGAAATTTTTGAAATCATTCACTATTTTTAGTTTGTTCGTTATTCGTTCTTAAAATAAAACTTTAAATATATAGAAATTTTTGGAAAAAAGGATCAGTAGCCTTCCACAGAAAGAAGACTGTTGCGTGTGTGTTTTGTAATAGCACGAACTACGATTTTGGGATTATGTCCGATATACAATTAATCGACCGCCATGTCAGACCTAGTCCTATATAAACAGTATGAGAAGTCGGACGTTTTTCTTTAGGGCGGTAAATTTCTTCAAAATTCCGGAAAAAAATAACTCTGCTACTCGGCGAAACAAACCAAGAGACCTGAATCCTCAACCAAAATGTGGAAAACTAAATTTTTTTGTACAAAAATTCAGCTCATACTTCACAATAAACACAACCTTTATTCATTACAAAGACCAACCGGTTAACGTTGTTTAGAGAAATTTCTACGTATATACACTGGGTGGTAAAACGCAGAATTTCCTAATGTGGTGTGTTTAGTTACCGCTGGAATTTAAAGGTTAATCTTCCAAGTTTTTTAGGTATCAATTAGCTCAGTACAACACAAGGTATTACGTACGCCATGTATTGTACACAAACGTATATACATAATTTGTTTATTTGTTATGAAGTTACGATTCATTTCACAACGTTTTCAACAAATAAGGTTAGCGGCATAGAGCCGAATAATGGAATAATTAACCATTTAAACGCCGAATTAAATCCCATCTGCCAATTGCTGCCATTATTAGGATCTCACCATATTCTCCACGTTAGCAGGATAAGGGTTAATGCATAATAGACTTTAAAGAAAGTGAAGTGGTAGTGGCCTGACTTGAGGAACAATTGCAGCATGGGCTAGGTGTGAATGAGTGTATAAAACAAAAAATACCAGCCAGGATAGCCTGCTTAAGACAGGAGCCATGTATGTGTGTCTTGATGCTGCATTATGTTTGAATGTCCACGACTTGTGTGGTCTGCTTCAACTCTTTCTCTCTCTGTTTCTACCGGGGGTCGACCCCGTCCGGAGGTGTGGCTTGTTATTTCTCCCCATTCATACAGTTACTGACGTTGCCACAGCGATCTCAACGCCATCAACGTTTCGAAACTAAAAACACTATTATGCTGTGTATCATGTACCAGTGAATTGTGATTGTGTGTGTTTGTTATGAATGAAAGCTCCACGTGGATCTAGTATGCAGTGAATACGTGTGTGGCATCAGACGAAGCCTTCTGGATACGCCTATTCGGTACCGGCTAATGGCTTGTAAAATAAACAGCTAGTTTACTGAACGCACATGCTGACATCTAGTGTACATGATTATTACTTACAGGACATGTCTACAACCAAGTACAATACAACAGCAGCAAATCGTGGCGTATATATGTTACTGTTATTGTGTAAAGGAGTTATTTTTACCGAACACCTACGCAGTACACGCCTTCAAGCGTTAAAGCTTACCATTTCTCTATAGACTTTAACTGCGTAATCCATAGAATACATTTTCTGTTACACTCCCTACAAGATTTATTTAAATTTCTTGCAATAAGAAACTGATATTAATGTAAATACATCGATCCTTGTTTACATAATTTATTGATGTCTTATTCATTATTATGAATTTTATGCTTTATATTGGATTCCTCGGTGTACACTTGTTTCTGTGCAATGGCTTATCATTTTACGCCGTAACTGCTCTGTAGCAGTTCCCGCAAAGGAACACCTCCTTATTTTGAAACGTAAATCTTTACAGTGGTGAAGCGCCTTCTCGTAATATAATTCAGCTAAACATTCCAAAATGACGGGTGGAATGCCCAAGTATTTCGTGAGATAGCAGAATTACACAGTAACGGTAAAATACGTACATACGCACAGGGGTATACAAATTTTACAAATTTTCCAAACGTCTAGGAGTTACTTCAAAATTCCAGGAGTCAGAAGGATAACAACAAATGATTTCCGTACTGAATACCCACAAATATTAAGAGACCACAGTAAAAATTTAGTCCATTGGGATTTGTGCACCCTTGCATATATATAATATAATATACCTAAACCAAAGCTATTGACTGATAGGTCGTGTGTGCAATGGTATGCGAGTTTTCAGCCAGTTGTAACATCTTATTCCTTCTGCTCATTTGAATTACAATTTTCACAGAGGAGTTTCGCGAAAAAAAATTGCTACATTTAACATGTCATCGACGTAACAAAGTTTTTTTTAAATTAACTTTCGTAAATAATTTTAGGGCTAGTATGTCAAAATATTTAGTGCGGAAAATAATCTCCTGAAATATAATCTTTGTGTGTAGGTCAGTTACTGATATTTTGTGCTGCCTTCTAACTGGCAGAGTTTGATTTTGAACACGAATGTGCAGTGTCTTAGTTTCTGGCTTAACTAGTGTCCGATCTCCGAAAAAACATTTAATTGATTTGATTGATTAATAATTACTCATTAAAAATTGTTTTTTGGTGACAATTTAAGTGCTGTACAATATTTTCCTAGCCCTTATTTTACAAATGTTTTTAAAAATATTACTGGACACACAAATTATCCGCGAACGATGTTTGCGTTAGTAGGACGCTAATCCTTCTTAAATTTATTAATACCTCCTACACAACTAGTCTCTTAATTTTCTTGTTCGTAATGTTTGTTTCACAATCATTAATTTAACCTTTCAAATACTTCCTGCTGTTAGTCCTAAAAAGTTTACTGTTTTTCTTCTTACATTGTTCTGTTTGTCTACATCAATTTCACTCGGATCCTGTGACAGTTACAGTTTAGCTTCATGCCTTTGATCTGAAGGCTTTTAACATTTTTCATCAAAACATAATTTATGATGCTTCCTTTCGTAACGATCTGTACACGCTTCAGCCGAGGTTTTGGTGTTCACTGCAATATTTTGTCAGACTATAGCTTTTTCATTCACTTAAATTCTCCAAAGCCGAAAATCTCTTTAAGATTTTAACCCGAACTTTTACTATAATCTTAGTAATTAACCAACTTAATGCACAAATTCTCGTTTTATAATAAGTTTATTATAATATATATAATAAATATATATAATATATTTCTTCTTCTTCTTCCATTGGCACTACAGCCCACTGTGGGCTTTGGCCTGTCGAAAAATGTCCTTCCATTTTTTCTTGTCTGCCACCAAATCTCTCCATCTTCTCACTCCCAGCACTTGAAGATCTCTTTCTACTTCCTCTTTCCGTCTTTTTCCTAGGTCTTCCCCTTCTCGTTCCTTCCCGTTCTTGAGTGAAGATCTTTTTGGGCATCCTATCCTCCTCCATTCTCTCTAGGTGACCTAACCAGCTTATCCTTTGCCCTTTTATCCATTTTACTATATTTTCTCCTTTCCTTATATCTTCTAGTTCTCGATTCGTCCGACTTTTCCATTCCCCGTTTTCATACATTATATATATATATATATAATAAACTTATTATAAAACAAGAATTTGTGCATCAAGTTGGTTAATTTTTAAGATTATACTGAGATGCACGGTCAGCAAAACGTCAAAATTTCCGGACTTTTGCTGTAACATCCACATGTTTTACCTTCATGATATCAATATCCGCATGTCCAAATTCGGCGTCTCTCGTTTGTTTACATGCATGTGTGTGTCTAACCCTTTCAACTACCGTACACTAATTAATACAACAGTCAGCTCCACTGAAAGAAAACACATCAGATATGCCTGAGCTCCATAAATCTGTTATGAGCCTTCAGAAGGAGAAACTAAAGTATATTTATGAATATTGCTATCTAAGAACAATGTGCTCTTTGCAAGTAGATTTTTATGCGGCAACGTTTGCTACCCTAAAACGATTATCTTTATTGTATCATAAAAACTCTCGTTCCCACTCGTCGGTTTAAAAATTTCTGCCAGTGGTTTAGCGGTGGAGTCTCCCGACAGAATATCCATGTGGTACTGAGCTAACTGAACAAGTACATGTTGTAATTCCTCATAGAAATAGGCCTGCGTAACCTCGCTGTCGGAGCATGCGCATTCGCAGCAATAATATCACACCAGCGACCTCTTATTTCTACGTAAGATATTCTACCAACAACAAATTCTACCATCTTAACCTTTTGGCGCCGGAATCATTTTTTTTAATTTTAGCACATCCTGTGTATAAAATGTGAATAATACAGGAATAAAATACGTTAGAATTATGAAACAAACTGCATTTTGAAGAGAAAAAAACGGAGAGTATGTACCATGTTTAAAATATTCGGTACCTATATTTGTTGAATAAATATATGAAATGCAACTTTGGAGGTTAGCGGTGCGGTACGTCAACTATAGTTGACGTTAGGCATCTAAAGGTTAATTTCGGATACACTTCCCTTACGAACAGAAAACTCTGTTTGTAAGTTGAAATTTCCACTTCTTTTTCCTTGACATGCTGACTCGATCCACTCTTATTACACAGCTGGAGATTTTGTCTAGATCAGGACTGGCGAACCTTTTTGGGAGCCGTACCCAAATTTTCTGTAAATTCCGAAAGAATTATTTCGAGTGTCCATGGAAATTTTGAAGAACAAAATAAGGTATTGGGGTGTTCCGCAATTACTATTAATTATTGCATGATTAAAACTATTAATTCATATTATATTTAATGAATAATATGATTATTATATTTCAAATAAATTTCTTTCTCGAGAAATAAGACGAGGAAGAAAATGTCGGAGTAAATGGGGCTGCTATTACATTCATTTTGAAAAGATCAGAACACTTTCTGTCCAGTGTGACGTATTCGTCTGTTTACCACCAAGTCAGAGTCCAAAGGACGAATATCCAGTCAACATTTTGTACCGCTGTCGATTTGTGTAAAAATGTTTCACTCGCAGCATTATTTGGTAGCATCGTAGTTCATATACAGTGTTCAGTCAGATATGTGTATATATATACACATATATATTCTTCACAATATAGAGAAGCTGCTGGGGCAAAAGAAATGATAACCAACTGCGGTAGCAGTGAATGCCGCGTGCCATTTTGAGCACGCGCACCATAGATTCGACAGCCCTGGTCTAGATACTAAATAAATTCCACGTAATGACCCACAATTGGCTTATTTGCGTCCAACATTTCTCTTTCTTACAATACCTAATTTAGGCCGAAACAGGTCTGTCAAAGTCTAACTCATGACGGATGGTGGTGATGATGACAGTACTTCATTTCATTTACATTTTCTCTCCTGTGTTCCATTTCATACCGAACCACTGCAACATGACTTTTTTTTGCCCCCACCTTTCCGTTGTGTTCGCAGACACTGAGATCTGCACTGTCTCCATGTTACCACAAGTTACATTACGGATTTGAAAACAGATTTACGTAAGGCAGCAATATGCCACTAGGCCTTATTCTCCCTGTGTAGAACAACAAACTCGAAACGTTCATTACCTTATTCACAACATCCCACCAGCACACTTCTAACCCTGAACATAACACCTTCTGTATTCATCACTAATATTCATGTTACCCTCCCATTCGCGCTGATAAATTGCGTGCTTTTTCTTTTAGGCCACAATTTCTCACCACCAGGCAAAAGGTTTGTCTTCGCGTATTAAGTAAAATGCAACTTAAAATTTGTCCTTACCGTCTTGGCCTCTTTCATTTAATCACCCAGTTGATAATTCTGAAGCCTACAGCGTCTGATTTTCCTGGTTATGCTATTTTCTTAGGCCTGCAAGTTCTTTCAATGTAAGTGCAAGATTTCTCCGTAATGTCTCCTCCCTACACGCACGCAATGAATTTTTTGTGTGATGAATCAAATTTAACTGCCATAAAACCATAAGCATAATTATAAATACATATATTTTAATATATGCGTTCTTAGACAGAAATCAAGAAGTCTACGTTTCTGACCTAATTATGTATTATTTATTTGCTTTATTCAAGAATAAACAATTTTTTATTATATTTTTATTTCCATATGCTTAAAATTCGACACATGTTCGAAGAATAAATCTTTTCGTTGTCATTTTTCTCCGTTCTCTCAATGAAACACGCACGTACTTCGTTTTATTTGCATTTAGGCCTACGACTAAAACAATATTTTTCTAGTCACTCTAACAAACACGTGCTATTGTAAAGGACAGCACAGCTATATCTATATCATCGTACATTCTTTTTCAACGCATGTGTTGACCCCAAGATTTGTTGCAATACAACACATACCTACGCCGATAAACAAATAACAGTCACTGAGATGCAAACCACAGTGCGGTATGGTATTAATTTGAGCTTCTAGCTTTGCCTGTAATTTCAGCGATTCGTAAAACATGCATAATCTAAACAAGGTTTCCGCCCTAAGCTGTACTTCGTTCTCTCTCTTTTTCACGTTCTCCATTCTCCGTTCCTTCCGTATTGCATGTTGGGTTTAAGTCCATAATTTGTGTGTTCTAAATTATACCTTCAATCAGTGATATACTGACAGTAAATTATACATACATTAATACAGTCACAATAGAAAAATCTGTTCAGGTGAATATAAATTATGTGCATGCTATTTTAATATGATTACGAGAATGATATTGTACGATTGAGCAATTTGTGTAAGTGTCTGTGTTTAATAAGTTAAACGAAAATGTCCCACACATGATTTAACCTATCTGCAGTATAAGAAATAGATACTTCACCCTTACATTTAATTGATATTTCTACTCTGCCGAACTATTTTATGTCGTCGGGAGGAAATCTAATCTTTCCTTGCACGTATCTGCTGTAATTATTTCGAGAACTGGGCACAAATCATGAAAATCCTGAGTCAGAAGGCCAGTTATTTTGAGTAGTGTCCGTGATGCAGCGTCGAATTAGCTATGTAGCTTCGAATTAGCTACGTAGCTTATGCTTATTGGAGCGTGCAACTTTGTAATAGTTGAAGAATAAAAATACCAACTTGATGTCACTATTTTATTTAACTTCTTATGTACTCAACATGTTTCGGACATTAATATATCCATCATCAGGAGCTTGCGACTGTGCTGTTGAATTACCACATCGGTCGTTTTGTTCTCGGTTTGTTGTGTGTTGGAGATGGCTTCAGCCTGCAACACGGACACTACTCAAACCCAACCACATCAAATCTCCAACACACAACAAACCGAGAACAAAACGACCGATGTGTTAATTCAACAGCACAGTCGCAAGCTCCTGATGATGGATATATTAATGTCCGAAACATGTTGAGTACATAAGAAGTTAAATAAAGTAGTGACATCATGTTGGTATATTATTCTTCAACTATTACAATGATGCACGGTCCAATAAGCATAAGCTACATAGCTAATTCGAAGCTACATAGCTAATTCGAGTTACTTACAGTGTACTTGAATAAATTACAAATAAATACGCACATAAAAATATAAGCAAATTGCAGAGAGTGAGAGAGTTGCAAAGGTAAGCGTTACGAATCTACAAATATAGACCTGCGTTCAGCCTGGGTGGTCTCGGCACACTGCACCATACACAGCAATAAACATAGCGGTCACTCTCTTCAGCATTCCTGATTGGTGATGTGTGTGTGTGTGTGTGTGTTTGGGCCTGGGCTATACTTTTAATTATTTCAAGTTTGTAAATTTTTTTGCTTCACTGCACGAGAAAAATGCAAAACAACCACTCTTAATTCCCCTCTCCCCCACGTTTCGGTATGTGTGGGATATTTTTAAACATTCTTATTTGTTTTTTTGTCCTTAATGGGAAAAGAAAGTAGATCGCGTTTGTCAGATGGCCATCCTGTCTGTGTGAGTGTGTGAGTGAGAGTGCGTGTACATTTAACATTTCAAACCACCTGACCGAAACTAACAAATCTTGGTATAAATGTTACCTCATTTGAGACTGCTTAAAAGTCGTCCTGGACATTTTCCCATACTTTTAAGGAAACCTTGAAGGTGTTCTAACTTAAGGGGTACAATTTAAGCGTATCTTAGTATCCCAAAATGATATGTGGTCGGTTTAATACGAAATAAGCACATGGCAGCCGGCAAAGATTGTCTTGAGCTGTCGGTTTGATGGCAATAACAAATGAAACCTACCAGTACCCACGTAAGATTTGGTATGTAGGTAGATTATAAATGTGCACACACAGGTTGTTTGTTTGAATGATTGATTGTAAAGCAGTAACTGCAAAAATGAAAACGACGTCAATTTACGAGGATATGTCCGACTGATTTAATGTAAGTCAGCAGAGTATCCGTATGTAAATAGCACGTTACACACAAACCTTTTAAATTCTGTTAGCATTCCCTGTTAAAAGATGGCAGTATCTGACGGTCACTGCGAACCTCCATATATCATTCTAGCCTCATTTACTTTCATCAAACAAATAGTACTCAGATAATTTCTTTGATAATTAAACCGTAAAAAGCACACGCTTGTTCTTTCAGATTCTTTTAATATTATCATCACATCTACGTGTACGTGTTCTAAATGGCGTCTTGGCTCCATAGGTTTTGATTAACATTCTATATGTGTTTTCTTTGTCCCTTATGTGCCTTTGAATTCACAAGATTTCAAACAAATAAAAACTATATTTTGACATTAACATCATACCTTAGATCTTAGGTTATGTTATTGAAGGAATAAATCAAGACGTCTGGTTTTCATAATTGTGGTTGACAGTATGAGAAGGGAAATTTAATTATACGCCAGAATAACTAGACGGCCTGTGAGAGGAAGGCAGCCTTGTAGCACAGGGCCGGTATGGTAGAAAGGAGCAATGAAGGGAAACTTCGACTGCGAAACCATACTTCGAAAGAACTCGAAAGAGAGGGTGGTTAGTTCAGAGCGCCTCTTCCCTTCTCTTCGGTGATTAATATGAGAGATTCGTGTCCATTTAACAGGGCGTTGTTAGCTGCACAAGTCATGTAGGGTTATCAGAATTTAAAAGCATTTCGATTCGCCAATAATTTACTATATTAAAAATTGTTTTAACAATATATTTATGTAAAATTGAACACATCTGTTGCTAGAAAATTGGTGCACCTGAATACATTTTATGTGCAGTTGAGGAAAGCAGCGGAAGCGTCATATAAACTGGCACTCACCCGGGCTGGATCTTCAGCGACGGAAGTTGCATGTATCATGGTACTCACCAGTGCTGGATCTTCGCTGTATCGGTGTGTTGCTCCAAGTCTCCAAATGTGTGTCCTGTAACATAAGACCAATTAACCGTTAAAATCTCCGTTTGTTGATAAAATTATTATTTCTCAATTTATCAAACATTCAAAGGTTCCTCACAATCAGACGAAATAAAAGAAAGGCAGTTTGCAAGTTTACGGATATTGGCAGAGGATAGAGTCATGTGGCTCTCATGCCGAATGATAAAGAATGTGATGAATAACCTAATAACAGTTCGCAGGAAGTGAGGTGCAGTTGCAAATTTTCGCTAGCAAGAAGAGAGAGTAGCAGATGCTGAGACTTCTTGGGTGGTCTCACCGACCGACCATCAAATGCGAGTACGTACAGGCATACAGGACTCTTCTGTCTTCTTCAGTTACATGCCATGTAACAAAAGGCTTTCTCTCTTACACACACACACACACACGCAGAGTGAAGAAAGAGTTTTCAGTTCATGACGTCAAGGCAAGAAAAGGGCCAAAACAAATAACAAACAACGACCATAAGATGCATGTAAATTATATCAACAGCTGCAGTGCTTAAGCGACATATGTCAACGCGCATAAAATTTTGAAGTCCAGTGGTAAATATATGTACCAGCTGTGATATCGTTAAGAAACTCTGCATTTTACCCACAGAGTGTATGTGTGTGTGTGTGAATGTTGAATGTGCTTGTCGCAATCAACAACAATTGCCCGTATTTCCCCGAGCAGAAGTAATTAAACTGTCTTGATTATCTTAGCGGAATTCATTCTCTGTGAGGTAGGAACTGAATTTCTGCGTGTCATTTAGATCAGCGTCAGTCTTAATAGTGTTAAATCGATAGGGTTTTATTTTTGTGTTTGTTTTTTTGTCATTCAGGCATTTACCGTTTCTTAGTTGCCCGAAATCGAGAAAAACATAATTAAAATATGTTGTTTTTCTTTCACGTCTAAATTGTATCATCTATTTCGAAAGCTTCGAATTATGATACAAACTGCATCCTGTGTGGGTTTTGTGTTCACTGCTGCTACTAAAGTCTCCAGTGGATGTAATACATAAAATTTAGTGTAGCCTGCAAGCAGCAGATAGTGCCTTGTATTGATTACACTAATACAATAATTGTCGAAGCCTTGCAGCACTCACATATTAATTATTAGCCGCTTTATATTTTCCCCACTATGATTTTCAAACTTTATTTCTACGTTCTGAAATTACAAAGGTTCAAAAAACACTGTAAATTATGGATGAATAATGTTGTCTGTAAATATATTGTACGGTAACGGACTGCGCCGTTTATGTGAATGTGAAATTACATTTTACGTTAGGGAAACGGCAGAGGATAAGAACAAACATAAATTATGTTGGACCTTGTCCAGGGTGCATAATTTTTTAAACAACCTTTCGCAAACCCAATTTTTTTCCGTCAAGAATTATAGGCCTTTAGGTTTGTAACTTTTAATAAGTTAGACTAGCCTCAGTTACTGTTCCTGCAACTGAGACGAGCGTTTCCTAAGAGGCCCAGCTGATTAGATATATTTATATCTAATAACGGGAGAAAAATTCGGTTTCGAACATTTTGTTTGAATAAAATAATGGGCGATAGGCTATGTCCAAGCAATAGCCGTGACGCACCATCATCATAAACGCATATATTAGGATGAATAAAGTTATTTGGAAAGACGGAGCTGAGGAAAATATTTGGACTTAGCAGAGGAGTAGTAATATGGAATCGAAAAGACACGGAGAGAGGAATTTTGTAATTTGTTCGCGTCGCCATAATATAATAATATTAAGGGACAGGTGAAATATTTATAGAAAATTCACTCCGTGAAATAAAAGCAAGAGAGCACTTCTCAGGCTGAGGCTCAGAAGCTAGCATAGTACTAAAATAGGTTTAAAGCAATAGGGTATTGGAATAATCTGGCTGACGGTAGGGATTAATGACCAGCTTCATGACCCATTTGAGACCACCAGCCATTTTAAGGACTCTGCTCCAAATAGGTACTTACTAGTAGGTACGTACCTACAGATATACAAATTTATGAACATAGTGGGATACATATATAAAACCCATGTGGAATTTTTCGTACTGAAACTAAAGAAAGTATGAATATATCTGTCTTTTGAAATGTGTCATAGTGTGGAGCTGTTTCAGAAGAGCTTGTTATTCATACTGCGGAAACCTAACGCTGGAAGCACAAATTTCCACAGCAGCAGTGACAACTACTTATTATCAAATTAGACGGTGTCATAATCCAAATGACCGCAGTCTTTTTGCAGTCTCCTCCATGATAGCCTCAAACAAACGTGCTCAGACTTTGCAATGATAGTTATAATTGTGCGAATAATTTGCAGGTATATTGCAATAGAATATCTATTCAAAAAAACATTACAGCTTCTTAAGTTAAAAAAACTTTAAACGTTGCAATTAAGTAACGCCTGATGGTGCGTAATTACTTTCGGAGCTCAACAGAACATAAAATTAACTGGCAAATAAAGAACAAAAGCTTCCCAACACGTTAAATAAAAAAAAGAAGATGAGATCTGCAGTACTGCTTCAAACGGAGGGCAAGGAAATTACCCGAAACATATTATATTCCCTTGGCCTCCGATTGAGGCAGCACTGTCAATTCAAGACTTTTTTAGGACAATTTTTGAGAATAAAGGAATAACAACAAGTAGATCACATTCAATGCCGAATCATGTACATGTTGTAAAATTCTAATTTGTTCCATGTGTATTGTTGCTAGTTTTAAGTGGTCTTATGTGTAATTGTTGTTGGTTGGTCGTGTGTATTGTTGTAGTTGTCTTGTGTGGGTGTTGTCATCTTATGTGTATTTGTTGTACCATGTGTACATTGTTGTTTTTTTTTTTACTTTAGATGCCGGACTGCCGGCTAGAAGCCAGTATTCGGAAGGTCCTGCGACCGGCCATCTCGACACAGGTTTTTCTTGGTTTCCTTGTGTCTATAAGCAAATGCTGAGATGGTTCCCAAGATTCCAAGTTGCCACTACATGCCTCTCATGTAGCCCTCCCGACTTAAATCTAGTAGTAACCAATTTCATATTTTAAAATCAAGAATTTCATATTTTGTTTACATGTAAAATAACCACTGCCACCGGGTGACAACCCAATTGCAGTAAATAAATAAATTATTATATTATAAGCTTTCTATAAATGTCTGTCTTCAACATACCCTTTCCACAGTTCTGTAGGTCACGATGTCGCAATACACGTACTAATATATTATATATTTACATATATGATGATGATGAAAAATTTCGTCACTTAATGACTAGTGCAGATATTATCATTTCTGGACAGCTGATGTATAATCCACACAGATAGATATAAGAGCAAATATAAGAACATTTTGATTGAACTGATTCATATCTTAGGCATATTAAAGCTTAATGACTTCGCCATTTATCCGGTTGGGATCACACGTGGAGTTCGGCTTAAAGGTTTCATATTTTATGCTATCAGGGGTCCAGTCAGGCCGTGACCTCTCGACAGGTGTTCGAAGCAATGTGAAATATAATACTGTGTATGTCAAGTTCCAGAGTATTAAAGCATTCGCTCATGTCAGACAGTATTATGATGAGGTTAAGCGCACAATCACAAAGAATGTAGGATACGTTTTGAGAAAGCTGCTGAGAAATAAACTTGATATAGTTAAGGATAAAGCACAATGTATCAAATTAAGTAGAATGACTCTTGCAACAGCAGGAAATAAAGCGACATTCCTACCAGACCATACAGCATAACCTCCCAGAAGACAATAATCTTCACGATAAACATGCAGGCTAAATTATACTTCGAGTTAAGTAAGATGTATGGAATTATTTAAATGGTTTGAACAACAATTCTAATCCTCTAATAAAGTGGCAAGGACTTAAGTGTCGAAATATGTACTTTAAAATAAAATGAAACCTGCCTACAACTAAACCGCAAGTTACTGGAAGTTTTTCCATAGCAAGAAGGTTCCGTCTCACACAGGTACTTGGATTCGGATCCTCGGGACTGAAGAGTTTTCCGCTAATACAAGTGTTCTTTATGCCCCAGGTTAATTTTTCACTGTATATATATATATATATATATATATATATACACACACACACATAGGGTGTATATATATATATACATATATATATATATATATTTATTTATGTATATTTTTATAATGCGTACGTCCACGAATGTTTTTACGCACGTTCGCAAAATTGCGAAAAGCGAATATTAGCTTCGTCATGTCTGTGCGTCTGTCTGTCTGTCCGGGCGGAACAACTCAGCTCCACTGGACGGATTTTCACAAAATTTGATATATGAATATTTTTTCGAATATCTGTCGAGAAAATTCAAGTTTCATTAAGAATAACCGGTACTTTACATGAAGACCAATATATATTTTTGATCATATCGAGCTCAGTTCTTCTTAGAATGAGAAATGTTTCAGACAAACGCTGTAGAGAAAATAAAAAAAAAAATTATGTTTAGTAACTTTTTTTTTTAAATTGTGCCGTTTATGAGATAATGTGGAAAATATCGTAGAGCCGGCCAGGCCACAGAACACAATATGGTGGATGCACATTGCATGTTGGATACCTAAGGTTACATACACACATTCAGAATATGCAATACTTATTGTTTTTCACCGCAACAATGGTTACACGAAAGCTTCTCAGTGTTATGTCATAAGTACAGTGTCCACCTTGTTATAATCTGTATACTCAGTTCAAACAAAAACGTGTGTACTTTATACGGTAACGGTAAGAGTTCTTAAGACACTTCGCAATTAAGCTTTGTTAAGCCGTCATTACACATTATTTTGTAAAGTCTGTAAATTCGCAAGGAATTATACCCAGCAGCATAACCAGCTCTGAGGCTACATGACTTCTGTCAGTCTTGTCTGTTGCTACGCTTCGTCCAAACCCCAAGATGGAGGAGCATGTCTTGGCTGCTGCTTGTGGCTGTTCATTCATTACATTTTCAGGCACCCCTACATAATGGACAGAGCAGTCTGAAGGACAGAGCCTTAAGATCTAAAGATAATATTAAAAATAATTTTCAGGAAATAGCAAATTAAGACGTGGACTGGGTTAAACTGGCCCAGGACACTGTAATTATCCTATCTGTTTATTTACCAACTGTCTTGCACTACGTTTGGTAAGTAAAAAGAGTAGAGTGTAACATGGTGCACGGTATGTACAGTATTAAAATAGCTATAACTGTACTGCAGGTTCCGTAAGAGGTGGGACATCCGTGACAAAACTTTGCTACATGGAGATAATGTTTTTATTCTGACGTGCAATATTGACACTTTATCTATATATTTCCACATATATACTGCCAGATTGGTTCTATACCTGTTAAAGTACGTACCTGTATACATAGAAGCAATCTGGGGAACGTGCCGTAGCGATAACAGTTCTGGCGCTTTGGATTCATTTTCTTTGAATTACCTTGAAAATGGTGAAAGTAAGGGCAAATTTCATTTGAGATAAAATGTAACTTTATTTCTCCCTAAAACTTTCTGCAGCAGCGCTTTTGATTAAATAAATATTTAATGAGTTGGGCAAGATAATGCGTTCGGTGTGAACACAGAACTCATGTAAGTCTAGAAAAAGGCTCTAATTGTTTCTAACGGATTTCAACCACATTTTAAATTTCGTCTGTACATTTTAGAAAGACACTTAGCTGTAAGGTTTTAAAATCCTTCCAGGGTTTTTATAATTGTTACGTGCACCACACAGATGAACGGTTGGAGAGTCAAATAGATAAGGGCAAGCTACTGTTGGTTACTCAGGAACATGAATTTAGCCTTGACAATGGATTAGACGATGCAGCTAGAATGACAGGTACTTATTACCAGCAACCGGAGTATACCAGAACAATATATCTGACTGAGGTGCAGTCATATCATTTGTGTGAGATACAATTATATTATGCGAGGTAAATTCTATGTTATATTCTACATCGTTAGACCTGCGCATAAATTGAACTTTGCGCTTGTTATGTATTGAAAACCTAACAAATTGCGGCCAATGTAAAGTGACAGAATTCATGTTTTTAACAAGACGGATATGTTATCTCCTCAAGCTTCGCCCAGCAACAACGGATTCCCACTCTTGCTTTCGAGTTCAAAGATAGGTTCCCAAGACATCATCAACGTTGTGTAGCTAACATGGATTTGGACCACTTGTTGACCCGTTCCGGTCTCACACATCCAGAAGTGTTTAATTGTCGCCCCTGGTACCTTCTGCCCTCTGGTCTGTGGCTCTTTATTTTCCTCGATAATCTGCAACGTGACATTCTGTTTATATATTGCAACAAATTTCTTCTGAAGTCCTGTATTTTTTCAAAACTGGGGTTGTATTTAGTTCCTTTGCAATCATTGTGTTCGTTTTATAATCTGTCCAAGTGAATCCCATTGTTTTTCTCATATATTTCATCCCTGCTGCTGTTATTCTTCCTGGGTATCTTGCTTTAATGGCCCAGTTTTCATTGCTGTATTACAAAGTTGGAGGGACCAGCGTGTTGTATAATTTTATTTTTGTTTCTTTAAAGTTTTCTGTATTCTAAACTTATTGTTTATAAAGCGTGTTATTTTCAAATAGTTATTCAATCTGCTATCAATGTCTACTTCTTTTTCATATTATATCAAATTTCCTAGGTGGTTAAAGCAGTTTACTCCTTCTGTAATTTTGTTGTCTATTACAATTTTCCTTCTAACTGCGTCTCGTCCTTTAAATTCCATCAGTTCTATTTCTGTGCAGACACAGTCAAACCGCGTTCTGTTCTTATTTGATTTAATTTACACTCAGCTTTATGCGAGTAATTTTCTGTGTTGGATATTATAACTTGGTCGTCAGCAAATAACAACTTTAACACTTGCTGAATGTACGCAAATTGGCTTTGCGAATGTGCCCAGAATCTATGATGGCATACATGGGGCCTACACGAAAATTACACCCAATTTTGAATGCACATCCAAAACCACCTTTCAAAACTAATATACTCTAAAATGTATCGGCGTGATGGACAGGTAAAAACACTAGAGTTTAGTGCTGAACACAGATCATCTACTATAGGTGCTGATACCCTCTGTGGGATATGAGCGTGAAGGAATAATATATTTGTCCTTCAAACCTTTGGTATCTACCTACCCAATTCCCTGGGGTCGAATCAGCCTCTAACAGAAATGAGTACCAGGAGTATTTCCTGAGGGTAAAGGCGGCCGCTGCGTAGGGCTGACAACCTACCACCATCCTGTGCCGCTGTCACGAAATCTGGGAACCTTAACTTCCTGGAACCCTCTGGGCCACTCCAGGCCTGTAACGGTATTGCTTTTACCTACCCAATTATGAGGTGTCGTACCCCAACAGTCATCCCCGTGAGAACCTCTCGCCCCTAATCTAATGCCTTTCGGCTGGTAAATTAGGCCTACCTTTTACTAATATTTCAGGCCTGCGTGCCGTTCTTTTGTTCTGCCATACAGGAACAATTCTACAACTCCATACCTTACAAATATTCCTTTTTATTGCCTTTACGCATAGTAAATGTCCTAGTCTGTTTCCCAAGAAACGTTATTCTTTATATGAAAAGTTCAACGTATGTGCGACAGCAAGTGTAATTTCTGTTCATAAAACAACAGCGACTTTTATGTCCGAAGTGCTGTGACAGTCGTTACTGCTATAAACGGACATTCGTTATTTTAACATCTAGGCCACACAGAAGTATCCCGTCTCGTGTTTAAAACAATAACCTGGGGAGAAAGAGGAAGGACGTGACCACGTAACATTAACCGTACTAAGTACCTATAATTTTGTTATGCCCGTACCAATAAAAGAATGCCTGGCAGAGGTAGCAATGATTTGCTTATTAAGGTCCTCTGTGTTTTATGTTTTGGAATCCCTCTTGTTTAGAGGAAAAGGTGAAGGAGATATGAAGAGCTGGCAGGAATGCTTGAGGAATGTGCCGGCTAATGGGGATCATAATGGTCTCTGAAAACAATGGGACAGGCTCTTTTATACTGCAGAACAATTGAGCTATGCTTTTATGTTCTTGTAGCGAAGACGAATCTGTCAGAAAGTTTGTGTGTCGCAGTTGTAAAACTGATACACGTTCGAAGATATTCGAGGATGTTGTGACATGTTACATCGTTCGAAATTTGTTCCACCTTCCAGTTATTAGGCAATTTCGCAAAGGAATTTCGGGAAGCGGATCTTAGGTTTTTCATGTCTTTATGCACCTCGTTCCGTCGCCTGTCCGACTGTCCGCATGGAACAACTAGATCCCCTCGGGCGGATGTACCCGACAGTCGACACGGCGGATTCTTACTAAAATTGTCGACGCGTCCCAACTGCCGTTGAAATCCGACAAAAATAACAGGCGCTTTGTATGATGGATTACAAATATTCTACTAATGATTTTCACATTCGTGCCGTGCATCTTGATATTATCAACCTTTTATTTATTCACCAACTAATAAATTAGCGAGTTGTCTAAAAACCAATATTAAAATTTACATTAAAATTTATATTAACCCTTATCCTGCTAACGTGTAGAATAGGTTGAAATCCTAATAATGCCAGCAGATTGCAGATGGAATTTAACTCGGCATTTAACGGGTTAAAACAGCTCCGACATGTTTCGGTGTTACAGTTACACCGTCATCATCTACTGCAGAACAGTGCAACATACAGACACCAATAAGGACCCAATATAAGCAGTCACACCACCACCATATTAACCACACACCTACGTATTTTAATGGACTATTTTAATTACTGTAACTTTAGTAAGCACAAATTAATACACTGCGTGATGATGGTGTAAATGTAACGCCGAAACGTGTCGGAAATGTTGTAATATAAAATTTTAATGTAAATTTTAATATTTTTTTAAGACAACTCACTAGTGCATCAGTTGGTGAATAAATAAAACTTTGATTCTACTAATGATTAATTTCGTTACTGAATTTTATCGTTATTACCGTATTTCCTATTTTTCCTGTGTTGACCTTCGCTATAAAGGTGACCTCAGTTACAAAATTCACATTGTTGCCCAATTTCTATGTTTAAGCAAAGACATCAGAAGGCTTTCGTTCTACGGACATTAACTGCCTTGTGTACAAAATAAACATAACTTGTGAATCTGATGTTTATTGTACCGTGCATCATTGTGTTAACTGAAGAATAAAAAATCAACTAGATGCCACTTATTATTTTATTGCACTTCTTATATGCTCAACATGTTTCGGGCACTACTATGCCCATCATCAGGAGCTCGCGACTATAATGTTGATTACCACATTGGTAGTTTCGTTCTTGGTTTGCTGTAGGTTGGAGGTTAGGTGCGGGTAGGCTGGAGTGGTGTCCGGGCTGCAGGCTAAAGCACCACTAGTGTCGTGCTTTTAGCCTCCAGACCGGACATTAATCCAGGCTAACCGCACCTAACCTCCAACCTACAGCAAACCAAGAACGAAACGACCAATGTGGTAATCAACGTCTTAGTCGCGAGCTTCTGATGATGGGTATAGTAGTGCTCGAAACATGTTGAGCATATAAGAAGCACAATAAAATAATAAGTGGAATCTAGTTGTTTTTTATTCTTCAGTAACCATAACTATTTCAGATATGTTAAGTATATTTTTGTCTTCAGGTGTAGAGGATACGAATTTCTGCGTTTATCCCTGGAATGTGTGATTATAGTTTGAGGGTCGCTACTGCGACGTGTGTTAAATTGATAGGATTCTTCACCATGTTGATACACACCACACTCACAGTATTCAGGTGGGTGGGTCAGAAGGAAGATGACACACGATAGGCATAGTTACAAGGTCACATGACAACACTGTGCTTCACAACCCGACGCTATCATCTTGATGAATCCTTCTGACTCCCTACCCTGAACATGGCAACACGCCATAACATTGGAAGCAATTCAGTTAGCCAGCGGACGCCGAAAATACACAAAACATTCCAGTTTTTTGGGGCCTATAGATAAAGCCGCAGTAATAATAATAATAATTTGTAAACTTACCCTGTAACATGACATGAAGGAAGAGGGGGGGTTGAGGGGTACCTATACCCTTTCATTAACTTCGGTGTTAGATAGGGGTGGGTTCTCAACGTCACGCCCCGGCCGCTTTTCTCCCGGGAAAAAGGTTCGCTATTCATTGTACAGAAGATTGCGTGGACCTGGGGGCCGGTGCGGAAGGATTCTGAAACCCTCCACACTCCCTTCAATCGGGATTCGATCGCCGGACCTAATAAGGTAGTTGGGGGTACCAAAACTATTTGTTTTGTGCATGGCTTACTATATAATTATAGCTAGTCCGCTGTTCGTTATTCTTCAGTGGAAATATAGAGATGAATTACCCTCACTCCTCAGTCTGTGCTGTTTTGATAGCAGCAGTAAAACGGAAGACTATTAACTCAATTACTACTGCTATTAGGCGTCTGATAATAAAAGTCAATATTAAATAAACAGACACATAAGAAGAAATGCAAGAGGGGTCATTATGCAATGCATAGAAATACAAAAAATACGTATCCATGATTAGTTTATGTCACTCAGCCGTTTATACCGACATGGAAACGGAATTCTCAACAGACGGAAGCTTAAATGTTTTTTGCTCCATAGTGACGTCAGCAGAGCTGTCTGTTCCATCAATACGACACATCCATAGTGCACCATAAAACACGACGCACGGTATAAAGGTGTCTTTGTGCTAAATTAAGCGACATGCCGTCAACTGTGTAGGGAGATGGCTATGGACATCTGGTTTATTTAATTTTTAACCCTCATCGGTCCAACGTTGAGTCAAACTCGACAGCCCTTTCCGTTTTACCACGTGAAATGCCAAAAATGTTGTGGGGATAGAATAGCCATTTAAGTCAATTCATTTTTTAACCCTCATCCGTCCATTGTCGAGTCATATTCGATTCCCTTTTCGTTTTACCATGCGAAATGTCATGAAATGTATAATGATACTGGTACAGAGATCTAACTTGATTCATTTTTCTTCAATTAGCCCGATTTCTAGTCAAGCTCGACAGTCCGCTTCCTTGTAGCAGGTCCAAAGGCGAGCTCAAATCGACTTTCCAATTTACAATATTTTATGTTGATTTTTCCTAAACAGCTGCTTTTGAACTTCGAATATTATAGATTTTTTGTAAAATTAATTTCGACAACACTGTTGCAAGGTAAAAAAAAAATAATTAGGACTGAAAATTGTTAACGCCGATAGAGTACGGAGGCGAGTGTTCAACCTAACGCTCAGGTCACTCGATCTCATAGGACAGGCGCTCTGTATTCATCCAAAGCACATAAGGCTGAGCAGATACCAGTGGTAGCTTGGACGTGGTGTGGAAGAACGCCTGTCGCTGTTGGGGATCGAAGCCGATTCGTCCTGGATGCACTCTAGATAATGTATGTTCTCATATATTCCGACTATCACGAAATATTATGGAAGTGATTTATCCGTTTATGGTTTATTTAATCAGACACTTAGTAAATCATAAAAAAAACTTACAGGTTACCATCGAGTATTTTTAAAATTATTATGCAAGAATTATAAAGAATGTGGGAAGAAACTTTCACGTTCTAAAATTCCGACTGCAAACACGAAAACCATCATCATGATGGCCGGTTTCCGGTCCGAGATTTGAACCTGGTTCTTCCCGTTTACGAAATAAGAGTACTTTTTTTTACCATCTATGATATTCTGGATATAAATACTGGCCTATAAAACGTTTTTCAATTGTCGAAGATTTGTCATGTGGCGATAGTCTGACGTCAGAATCCTCGCGCCATTTTATCGACATGCACCTAATGTACATGAAATGGATGGCGATTGATTCTGAGAAAAATGTTTACATAATTACACATCAAATTTCAAGGCTTTTAGAATGGCATAAGTATGACTGAAAATAATGGGACAGTAAATAAGATAGAAGTCTACAAAAGAAACGAAAGAAGCAGTCGGACAGAAACTAATGGTTTGTGGTTGTATGACGAGACAAGTAGCTGGCAGCCATATATATTTAATTCCTAAAATTCATTGTATTTTTATTTACCCTGAGCAAAACAGAGCAATAAGTGAATAAATCATTTTCAGAACCAGTAAAAATATGTGATCGCATCAGCTAAGTCAGTATGTACCCAGGGAACACAAGTTATATATTTCTTCGCCCCCTCCCCTCCATAAGCTTCATAATTTCATTGAACAGGGTCTTCTTTGAGAATACAACAGTTGCTCAACTTTTCGAAGCTCTCATCTTCCACGGAACTGGAAGTGTGGACGTTTTGCTCACATAAAAGCAGCTTGCCGCAACACCTGACAGGGCCACACAAATCCACTCTACATAAGCCTTATACCTGGTACATAGTATATATGTGTGTGGGTGTGTGTGTGTGTGTGTGTGTGTATATATATATATATACATGCGTACATACATACATACATACGTGCATACATACACACATACACACACACATACATACATACATACATGCATACATACATACATGCATACATACACACATACACACATACACACATACATACATACATACATACATACATACATACATACATACACACATACACACATACACACACACATACATACATACATACATACATACATACATACATACATACATACATACATACATACATACATACATACATACATACATACATACAT
>Ga0131853_10004218_pt1 | contig 25772 bp, 10 predicted proteins | sample TergutLab28metaG_FD_92764 | JGI IMG/M metagenome (GOLD analysis project Ga0131853, IMG submission 92764) | Labiotermes labralis P1 segment gut microbial communities from Petit-Saut dam, French Guiana - Lab288 P1 (version 2) (version 2) | ecosystem: Host-associated > Arthropoda: Insects >... | reverse complement strand
CCTGATGATGGTCCTAGGACCGAAACATGTCGGAGCGTTTTTAATGTTTTAAGGTGTAAATTTTATAAATTTATATAAGTGCAGTGGTTGGTAAAATAATTGAGTGACTTGACAACATGCACGATATAACAACGAAAATTTAAAGTTACTTTTTCACAAATCATAATGTTTAGCCGCCTTTGTTCACTCTAAAACACATTTCATATTCCATATAGGCTAGCTGTTCATCTGTCTCCAACAAAAGTTTTTTTCAAGAATAATAAAGAATAAAAATTTGACTTTCTGTCTTGAGAGTTTTGAATTTTATCTCATTTGTAAACCCCGAAGTGAGTACGGTCTGGCATGAACATGATAAGACGGTAAGGAAGTTGTTCCCTTTCCTTTAATCTGTCATCATCTTTTGTAGAAACAAAAATAAAGGGAGTCCAAATTATACTGCGCAACTTAGTTCTTGCCGTCACAAAACTTGACTTCACAAGAAGTTTTATAGAGCTGGAAAAGAGCAGACTTTAAGGTTAGATTCTTGGTGCTGAGTGAAACGAATGGGTTTCGTCAGTCGACTCATTGTTCCTGTCGCGGCCCGTTTCCAAGGTAATCCGTCACCCTTGCTGGCGGTCTGTCAGTAGAATGGAACTGTTCAAAAGCCAAGCAGGGTCGGCACAAGCTTCAGGAAATGAGTGCCAAAGAGGCCTGGCTCACCGTGTGCTCTTCTGTTCCCTCATTTCTCCTCTAACCTGTCCCTTAAACACCCCCACCACCGAGAAAACGACTATTTGTCATTTCGTGTTTTATATATTGCGCAGCAGCAGGGGTGAACATGAGCAATTTTTGGTTTTGAGAAAAGTAATGGTAAGGAGTTTAGTCTACTGGATGATGACGTGTTGTGTGTATGTGTGTACACGTTTGGGAGAAGCCTACTGGTTCTATCTTTATTGCAGTCTAGAGTAATCCTTAGACTATCTGAAGAGTGGTGTTTATCAATCGACATGGCGTCGTATACCAACAGAGTGCAATCTTCATCAGGGGTTAAGATGTATTCGTACTCGGGGGTGGTTATAGGACTGCACAGAAAAGAGTCCTGCTTGAGACAGTGTTGTGCAAGATCCGTTTTAATGTTATCCTTTCATCTAGGCCGAAGTGATCTTTGTCTACCAAACATTTACCATTTCTCACCTTTCCCACGCGTGTTACTACCTCATAGATTGTGTTCTTGTTTCATTCAGCTCAAATTACGAATTTCCTTGTTCTGTATTGTTCTCCATTAGCCTCAATGATATAAACAACCAACTAGATGCAACAGTAACAATTTATTAGTAATTTCAATCAGCTCAACATTTTTCGGGCGATAATTTCTCCCATCCTTGGGAGCACCAGTCCGTGCTTGTCACCAGCAGGCAACTTTTTCGGTACATTATACCACAAGCTGTAAATACGGACTGGTCCTCCCAAGGATGGGCGAAATTATCGCCCGAAAAATGTTGAGCTGATTGAAATTACTAATAAATTGTTATTGTTGCGTCTAGTTGGTTGTTTATATCATTGTATCTAAGATGCACGGTCACACACACGTCAAATTCAGTAGCCTCCTCTGTCTTCCCTCTACGTCCAAACACTTCTGGGCTTTATGTTCTCAAACACAGTCGTACCTTGATGCCAGAAAATGAGAACTGGAAGTTCGAAACTTATTTTATTCGTACTGTATAAATCACAAGTTTAAATTTTGATGTAATTCATTTACGAATGACGCGAGTGAAAACTGTGCGACCATATTCGTCATCGCACAAAAGGGTGGTGTGGATCGGGAGAGCGTAGTCCGTATAGCGATTCGGTATAAGCTGGACGGTCTGGGGATCGAATCCTGGTAGGGTCGAGATTTTTCGCAACTGGCCAAGCCGCCTTGGGGCCAACCCAGCCTCCTGTACAGCGGGTAGCGGGTTATTCCCAGTGGTTAAGCGGCCGGGTCGTGGCGTTTACCACCCACCTTCTTCTAGTACCGAAGTTAAAGAAAGAATAAAGCTCCCTTAGTGCCTTCGTGGTGGATTATACGGTAAACCTTACCTTTACCTTTACCATCAGCTGTCTTTCTAAATACATGTCATCTGCTGTTTGTGGGCCTGTTAAAGGAAGAGGTGCGGGTTGCGTTTGCACTTATTTAATGTTGTAGATGTGTGAGAGTGACATTTGACTCACAAACTGCACTATTCCGAGACCAGAGTTCCATAATTTTAACGAAGTACAAAAGACCTGTTTCCTGAATTGGAATATTTTCTCTAACCCAGTTTTTGTGTTATGAGTGGCACACGACGTATCTTGCAGGCCCTCAATGCAGCCTCAAAACCGACTATCCTGAGGCACTCGAGGAAGAGAACCGGAGCTTATTATTGTCTCTCTTTTGACGTAAGAAACTCTGTTCGTTTTCGTTTCCCATGCAGGAACAGAGGGAAAGCAGAAGTATAGCTGTACTCATTCTTAACCTGGACAATAGATGTGGTTAGTTGTTCAAGGCCACGTCCGGGCCTGTTAGCCACGGGAAAGAGACCCGGCACCTGTTGCGGAAGAGGACGAGTGGACCCCAGGACTGGTCTGGAGATGAGAAAATATTTTGCCCCACCAGGGTTCGAACCCCGAGCCCTTTAGACCGTAGCGAGCTTCCATACCGACTGCGCCTTCCGCGCCTCGTAACTTTGTAAGCCTACATGTAGAGGCAAAGGTAAAAGTAGAGCTATCCCTTTACATGCTTGAACAGGGCGTTAATTGTGTGCAGGAGGTTGAGGCTGCCAGAATTTCTGGACATTCGGAACATGAAGGTGGTAATGTTGTCAGCCCAACGCACCGGCCACCTTTACCCCCAGGAGATGCCCTTGGTACTCATTTCTGTTAGAGGCTGAGTCGCTGCCAGAATCATAGTGCGGCCGGAAGGATCAAGTCAATAAAAAATCCCAATGACCCGATGGGGAATGGAACCTGCAACATTCAGGCTTGCAGCTCAGTTCCTCGGAGGCGTACACGTAATTATGAAGTGTCTTTTGCGTTTGTATATTTAAGAAAAAATTAAATACGATGGTCGGAATGAGGAACTGTATTGTGACGTCGTATCTGTTGGAAATCTACCTGTTTTTTTAGAGGGACCTGTTGCCTCCTCCTTCGAGCCTGAAGAAGGAGACAGCATTATCCTTCAGAACGGCCATATTCTACCAGAATTCACGGCGTGCCGTTCTAAAAGACAAGTCTCCCCGTTCCGTGCAGTTAACACCTTAAATCTCACATTTGCACGTTCGTTTCGTACCAGGTGTAGTTGGCTCGTGGCATTTGTTCATCCCTTGACTGAGAGCTTTACGGGAAATGTAAGCGGGCGCTTCCGTGGCTTTCATACACCACCCTGTTGGCCGATCCTCTGTCAGACGGGCTCAATAAAACTCCTTCCTCTCCTTTCTCAGTAGGGACTCAGCATAATTAAGTCTTTGCTAGGTGATGACACGGGACGAATGGGATTTGTAAAGTCTCTTGCAGTGTCAAGGTTAGTGTACAGTTAACCAATAAGTGATACGTACGCCGTATGAGCTGATTTCATACGCGCTTCGCACAGCGGTGTTGAACATTTCAGGCTTCTGCAGTTGACATAGTGTTGATTGATTGGTTACCGACGTGAGAAGCTTGCAGCCGCCATCCTTAATGTCTATGCAGTCCGCGAACAGAAGCATACAACTTGAAGATGGAAGTAGCAAGATCCTCCGAAACACGTGCAGACTTCTGCCAAACATCACGCCATCGTATCTCAGAGGATTTTATTTTCATGTCTTCATATGTTATCAGAAATCTGCTGCTGTCTCTTAATTGCACTGGTCAGCAACATTTAACTTCTTTTTGTCCCACGAACTTCAATAGATGAACTTAGCAGTACTTTACTCAATTATTACACCAACCACTGCACATATATAAAATTTAAACATTAAAACATTAAAAACGCTCCTACATGTTTCGGTCCAAAGGCCATCATCAGGGAGCTATACATTCCTTGCTAAAGTCACGCTAGAAATAGTCACAGAATAATTTCGTTGTACAAGTTGTGTGTTGTGGCAGCATGCCGTGTTGTGTAATGTTATGTTGCGAAGGGTGCCCTGCTACGGATGTGCATTCTGTGCTTTGCGTATCACGCAACGAAGCACAGAATGCACATCCGTAGCAGGGCAGTCTTCGCAACATAACATTACACAACACGGCATACTATAAGAGATCTTGAATGTGATGTTTGGTGGGTGTCAAGACGGCTTCCATGTGATTACATTTCATTGTGAAGAATCATGGAGTAGCACATTATTCTTGTGGGAGTAGTAATGCATCCAAGTTTCTTGTTGTGAGACATTGTCCATATTCCATAGAAGGGAGGGGCAATAGATGACCCCCCCTCGCTGGTTTCCATTTTGTTAAGTAAAGGCTGGGTTCGTTACGTATGCCTCTAGCGAGTTTAAAGTCAAGTCGCGGAGTGACTGAGCCGAGCCGTCAGATTGCGCGCGTGTAGAATCGTTCAAGCGTGTTTCGGTTTGTATAGGACGGGGGTTTGGGGAGGCCTGTGTGTAGGTCTGATCGTGTGGATTCTGTTTTGACTCGAGCGAAATACGTAGTAGATGGATTTAACTGGGAGAGGTGCCCAAATTGAGGAAAATCCTCTATTTTGGTGGATGGAATAGAAATTTCTCCCCTTTCAGAACCCCGCCATTCTAAATAAGGTTTCAATCCTTTGCCAAATTCAATAAAATGTTATCATTAGAAACTGTTGAAGCGTGACATTGAATACTGGAGAATGAACGATTTGCGTTGAGTGTAGAATGTTCAGTAAGATCACAGTCCTTCCAGGGGGGGCTCTAATATCCTCTCACACACTTCTCCGATCATCGATCGTAATGTGGTTACTTCAGATCCCTAATCGCAGGATTCTTTGCACCCGCCCACGTAATTCGTATGACTCATTCTTTGTAAGCACCGCTTTGAGTGAATTTAACTAGCGGAACCGATAAGAAAGAATCCGTAATTGCACTATGTAAGCCGCTTACAAATTTGTTTAGGGCAGGGGGCACTAAGCCCAACTGTTACAGTGTAAGACATTTCCGTCCATTTTCCCAGTTTTGTGCTGATATCGGCCCAGCGCAGTGTGTTATTCGAAATAAACGTAGACGGACCCAAAATAAATAATAAGTCACCCAGTAACCTACCGTTGGACAACAAACCTGGCAATTACATACCTTGGTCGGTGTAGATAAGCATAGTGTGCTTGGAGACAAATCTCGAAGTGTTACCGAGTTGAAAAGGCAACATTACCATTGAAACTGCTGCAGTTCTTGAAGCCCTGCTGACTGCAACACACGCAGACGTGGAACATCATGCCCACATGTGTGTCCTGATGGGGAGAAATCATTTCAAACGAAATGCAGTATCCGCACATGATTGTAATCACAAACTTGGTACCTCTTCCGAGTGAAGCATCCACTGTATCTGATACAGCGATACGCGACGTTTAACGGATGTCTTGTACTCTCAGCTACAGATGGCTGGGTGTGTTTAGACCTGTCCTAACACAGTGTACTTTCTTTCACGCCGGTATTCATAACCATCTTCAGTTTCATACAGTCTGTATGAGAAACGATTTTATTGAATGGCACAAAAATAAACCAGTATAGCCAGTTCGCGGCCTTTTCTCTGTTTGTCTAATTTGCTATAGTCTCCACCCTACGAGCCGTGGCACTTCTTAACTACCCTTCATGCTAAAAAACTGTGTTCATGGAGCGGAAGCCTACAGAAGCTGACATTCGCTCAGTTACAAAAGACCCTCCCTAACCTTTCCGAAATCCAGACCTTTCATTAGCATTACTCCCTCCACCTAGGCGGCCCTATTGTTGTATTACTTTGAGGTTTACGGACGAAAATTGTGTACCTATTCCTTTCTCGCTCTTCCCATGCGTGCTACATGTATAGGCCTGTATCCAGTACGATTTCTTAACGTGTTGGTTTTTGAGATAAGGAGTTAGTGAGCCCCACCGAACCTCCAGACTCAAGGACCTTCCCGTATTGACTGTCACAGTGGCAAGGCTGGGGGCTAGATGTCTCAGGAAACGTGGTTCGATAGCCGGCAGCGACAAGAGATAAATCTCATCTCAGAGGTGTTCGTACCTGCTCTGGGACCCACCCAATCTTGTATTCAATGAAAACCGGGGAATCTTTCTCTGCGGTTAATCGGCCAGGGCGTGTAGCTGACTACACGTCCCAGTCTCTTGTCTTCTGGTACCTTCATGGCATGCACGGGGGCAGTTTCACAATTTACTCTCAGTATGTATATGCGATCTATTCCGTCCCTGACCTGAGGATGCCCCGTGCCTCTGTGATAGGCCTAAGGGACCCAGTTAACATGGACCTGCCAAACTTGGTGAGAAATGAAATTTAATTACTAGTGTTTGTGTGTGTGACTTAAGACGGATGTAGGACACCACATGAACACAGGGCTCGTTGTAGGCAGGACACTTACCTAGCCGTCGAATTCGTACCGACGTATAATTGGTTATAATGCTTCGTACAGCCGGAGACTTGACTGCGGCGAATTATTGGAAGGGATTAAAGTGGATTTTCCCTTTCGCCGCACCTGCAGTTCGGTCCTCGCAAGTGAGCAATATGTGTGACCCCTTCGGTAATCCAGATTGACCCTTATTGCCCCCACCAACCACAGTAAAATCAGTCTACTATAGTCTAATTTGGATGGGGGGGGGGGGCAACTACACTAGGGGTGCACAGTGGCATATGCAATGTGTAGAGTGTCTGCACATTGTACACCTACCTTGGACAGTCTATCGGAGATGCCGTGCGAAGCAGTAGCTGAAAACTTCGCAGAATAATAATATTAAGTGAAATTGATTGATATTAATACAGAAATTGCAGGTGTTGCAATGGTGTATGCATGTTATAATGAAGTCTGTATAGGCGCGTGCCTGTGTAGAGAGCTGGCACCAACATTGCCTCATGCTGATTCAGTGACAGGATCTAACGGTTGGAAGTATCTGACGTTTGAGCAGCGCAGGGTAATTTTGAAGTGATACTGTATGTGGGTGGTAAAAATGGGTTAAAGTTCCCTCGTGCCTGCACTTCTCGCTGAGAAGGGGATTTGGGCTGAGTAAAGTTTCACATATTCTTGTTCTCCAACAGTAGCTACATGTAAGAGAGTCTTACAGTGTGTCAGATATATATATATATATATATATATATATAAAGGTAAAGGTACAGTGTGATGATACCAGAGGCTGTGTAATGCAATTTTGACCTCCTGATGATGAGCACATGTACTCGAAACATGTAGAGGCATGAAATAAAACTTATTTTGAAACAAATTTTATGCATCTAGTTGGTTAAATACTGAGATAAATAATATGTTATGTTGTCAGTAGTGCAGAATTTTACAAGTTTTGGTAAAAACTGTGTACATAAATATAATATTAATGTTGGCAGAACAGTAGTAACATGTTTTGTTTTTAAAATTACTAAAATCCTTAATTCTGCACTATTGATAGCACAATATATATACGTTTATTGTGGCCTGTTTTATTGCTGTGTGTTTTAAAGAAATGTTGATGTCATCTTCCTGAAGATGTCGAGATAATAGCGCCGGAACTTGTAGAAACTATGTAAAGATTGTACGCATGAATTATAGAACAGTGCATTTGTTGCTGTTGCGTGAGTTATTTACTTCAACACAATCCACGGAATAACAATGTAAAACCGTGGGTCGGTAGCTCAGTCGGTATAACCACTGACTACGGACTGGACGGTCCAGGATCGAATCCCGGTAGGGACGAGATTTTCCGCCCGTCCAGACCGGCCCTGGGGCCCACCCAGCCTCCTGTACAATTGGTACCGGGTCTCCCCGGAGGTAGAGGCGGCCGGGGCGTTGGGCTGACCCACCATCTAGAGTGCCGAGGTCCTAGAAAGAATAGAGCTATACCTGTATTCACACTAAGGGCCTTCGTGGCCTGTAAAAGGGTGAAAACCTACCTACAATGTGAAACCACAATTTTACCTGCTATTTTTTATGGTTGTGAAACTCGGTTAAGGGAAAAACATGAATCTGGGGATAAGAGAGAGCGGAGGAAGATGGAGAAAATTGCCTAGAACTAATTACCAATTACAGTAAATCCCTTTCTGCTCTTAATTAAACACCAAGCTGTTGAGGCATGTGGGGATTTGAGGTATAGCCATACGCATTTTTAACCACGCCACTGGTGGGCCACTGCCCAATCCCTCACTTCCAACATCCCTAAACTATGTATAGTATTATATAAATTTTAACATCCTACTTCCCGGATTTTTTTAAAGGTTGTTTACCACATGTATAGGCGTAATGTGTGGTAGTGTTGGAGATTTGCGGCATGGTGCAGAGACAACGCAAACCTTGTGCGATCGGAACGTCGACGCTATAAATCTGGTTGCAAATGGGAACCACATAACAGGCTTGCTTATTATATTGTTTACATGAAACATCCCTAGGGGCATGTGGGTTAGTTATGGACAATTTGTGCTCTGTTGCACCTGAATTAGTCACTGCCTCATTGCAGTTACGTTATTCGAAACGATTGTCATGCTTCTGTACTTGTTTGTGTCTAAGAACATACATTTGGGTTTTCCGTCTTCACAGTAGGAGACTGTTCTGCGCTGAAGATGAGTGTGACAGTTTTGCACCTGTTTGCTGAATCAGGTGACGTAACTTCCTTCTGCACCGTAAATTAATTGATAAGCGTCGATTCCAATGAGATATGTTCTTTATTAAGAAGCTAGGGACTCTGCGTGAGACCAAAATTCCTCCAAAGAGATAATCGTTTCTTGTGGGCTCTTAAGGAGGTACCAGGCCGTTCACAGACTTCGAGTTGAGCTCTCATTTCATGGGTCACTACTTTGTGACAAACATCTAATATTCAAAATCGCAATTCTGGAGATACAGCCGAACCCCCGTTATAGCGACATCCGTTAATACGACACCTCGTGTATGGCGACAGATAATCTGTGTAACCAGTGAATTTCTTACTGTTAACCATAACATTATTCTCCTCGGTTATAACGACACCCATCTATAAGACACAAAATGTTCCTTTCATGATGTTATAACCGATTTAGACTGTGTTAAGTATTACATATTTTTCTCCCAATGTGCGTAAATGAGACGTAGTGCAGTCGTGTAATTAGCCTGCGATTTTTTTTTGCACATCGCTGGCATTTTCCAGTCAGCTGTTGTTTAATTTAAGGCAGAAGTTAGTGTGTTAACTGAATCAAAATGGCGTAGGCAGAGAATGGAAGGAACATCGCGTAAGGAACTGTCGTGCTTTCCCAGAATGTCAAGATTCATGTCAGCGGACATGTGCCTCGTGTTTATGTCACATTACGTCACTGGATTTCGGCTGAGCGCACAGTGTTCGTCACCCCTATATTGCGCATTGCAAAGTGAAATCGCCCGGATATGCCGACATATTACGCTTGGCATGCTGCTGCCAAACATTACAGCAGTGTTATGTCGCTGGAAACAGATGACTGGCGGGTTGACCCCATGCGGTTCCCATGGCTCTTGTTTAACGTAAAAATGTACGTTGTAAATATTCGTAAATAGATCCTTAGAGGGGAAGGGTAATTGAGGGCGTTGCTTTTGTTCATTTATATTACATCTGTACATTGAAATTGCAACCCCTGCTCCTGTATGTAACTCGTGTAAAATCCATGGATAGCTCTTGGAATTTATGTTTCACCGCGCGATGTTAATATTTTATTAGACAAATCGAAATGCAATTTACGGCTCTACATAACTGGCATTTATTAAATTGTTCTCCAGTTCGTCTGCCTGTAAATACCTATTGACTCATTGCAAAACATTCTAAACTCCCCACTTATAGTATTTTATCGCATGACGAATTACGCGAGTTGTACAAACCAAATCATCCTCGCCCCCACCCCGCCCATTGGCGCAAAAGCCCCAATTGGGCCAGGGTTTCCACATTATCGAGGCTGCACGATCACACTCGGTAGGACTCCTGGACGAGTCATCAGTCCGACGCAGAAACCTCCACCTGACAACGCACAACTCCCACAAGAGACAAACATCCATGTTTCCTGCGGGATTCGAACCCCAAATCCCAGCAAGTGAGCAGCCGTAGACCCACGCCTTAGACCGCGCTGCCATTGGCATCGGCTAAACGACGTCATAGCCGTGTGAAATCTCTAATTCAGAGAACATTCACGGAAATGTAATTCCTTACAACACATCTTTTTAACAATATTGTACAGGTCGTTTGATATCCATTTAGTTCAGTTTGATATCCATTTAGTTCAGTTTGATATCCATTTAGTTCAGTTTGTTATCCATTTAGTTCAGTTTGTTATCCATTTAGTTCAGTTTGTTATCCATTTAGTTCAGTTTGATATCCATTTAGTTCAGTTTGTTATCCACTTAGCTCAGTTTTACACCATTACACATTTGTCGGATATTTTAATTATCAAATTAGGAATTTCTCTTTCGTTTAAAGTTTCGTAGCCTCATAAGTATTTAGTTAATTGCTGTCATGCTGTAATGTCTGTGAACATTTAATGTTTATGGTTCCATGCATCGCTGATCTATATCAGTTATTTTCCAACGAGATGAAACACAAAGCAGTCTATTCATTATTCTGCAAGAACACTCTACATGTTTCGGGTGTCAACCAAACCCATCATCAGGAGTACACAAAACTGTAACTACAGCCTCCCTCCCTCCAACGTGGCCAAGCTAGCTTGGCCACGTTGGAGGGAGGGAGGCTGTAGTTACAGTTTTGTGTACTCATGATGGGTTTGGTGGAGACCCGAAACATGTAGAGTGAACTTGCAGAGTAATAAATAGACTGCTTTTTGTTGCATCTCGTTGGACAATTATTAATATAGTCTCTGAACATGTTTCGATGTATTCCGACTACATCTAAACTTGTAGCAGCGATGTATATGAGGTAAAATTGTGTAGTTCTGGTGAATTTCCGGTTGAAAAGGTAAAGTGATATCTGTACAGGCCTGGACAGGCCGTGAGGCTTCCAGGAGGTTGAGGCTTCCAGATTTCATGACAGTCGGCACATGAAGGTGGTAAGATTGTCAGCTATACGTACCGGCCGCGTTTACTCCCAGATTTTCCTGGTACTCATTTCTATTAGAAGCTGATTCGATACCAGGGCCATTGGACGGCCGAAAGGATTATGTCAATGAAAAATTCCAGTGACACCATCGGGAATCGGACCCGCGACCTTCTGGTTTGTAGCGTAGTGCCTCAACCGCGTACCCCTTCCACGTAGCTGAACACTATGATGATAACAGTAGACGGATAAGAAAAGAGTGTAGAATGAAATATGAAAGAAGCCATAACGACTCTGGGAAGTGCTCGGCACTCCGCGTTTTTCTTGACGTAACAAAAATCTGATTTTCCGCATATTCTTTTGCTTTAATCCCCTTACGATTAACAAATTTACGACACTCACTTTCACGTCCGACCAGTTTTGAATGCCACGCTGGTACATCAAAAGCGAATGCACGGTCATAGGATCGATGAAGCGGGGGGGGGGGGGTGGCGTAAATTGCAGCGTGATAGGGTGTTCTCGCACTTTACGGAAATTTATATAACGTCACGCATCTTTGAGAGGAACGGCTGCTTGTCGTCAGCGACGCACTGCACCAAGTTTCCCTGCCTGTATCTCGATGCAGTTCATATGTTCTGCGGAGGCCAGGCTGGCCGCTCGCGGTTCGGAAACATTGACAGGATATGTGTAAATCGTAATATGCTGGCCCATAATTTTGGCCGACACATGAAGGTAAAGAAGGGAGTACACATATAGCTATACTCTTTCTTTAACCTCAGCGCTAGAAGGGGATCAGTGATTGACGCCATTCCCCGGCCGCTGTACCCCGGGGATGACCCGATACTCATTTTGTATGAGGCCGGGTGGGTCTCAGGACCGTTCCGGGCAGATACGGAAAATCTCGCCCTCACCGGGATTCGGTCCCCGGGCCGTCCAATCCGTAGCGAGTCGCCTACGCTATCGCGGCCAACTTTGTTCGGTGTATGTATTGAAATTAATAGCTGCCTTTCGAAATGCGCATAAAAACCCGTTTTGGCGCATGACGCATAGGCAGAAGTGCAAGCTGTGGGTACCGGAGTTGTGACTGTTCAGTGACTGTCATGGGTTGAGTCGTCAGGTCATCAGTTTAAAATACTGTGCCTTGTGATGTCGATGATAATGACGACACGACCTGGCTGTTATGTTTCACGTTTTCTTGTTGTCGGCAGTAGACAGCCTTATCATCCGGCCGACTTAACCCGAAGTTAATGGCTACCGATACCAGTTTCACAGCTCGACTGAAGCAGGTGGTGAAACAAAAATATCACAATGCCTATGCTGGGAGTGGAACACTGGCCGTTCGTTTCGAAGACCTACGGACCTGTAAGTTTGCTGACTCGTCAGCTATTGTTAGACAGCTATCAGTTACAACAACAGCTGCTGTAATACACCATTGGAAACATGACGAACTCTAATTTCGGTGTGTGAGGGGCAGTAGTTTTGGTGTTGGATGGAGATCTGTTTTGTATGGGTGTGAAACTTGGTCGTTGACATTGCGGGAGGAAAGGAAGCTGAGGGTGTTTGAGAACATGGTGTAGAGGAGAATATTTGGACCTAGGAGGGACGAGGTTACGGGGGAATGGAGGAGACTGCATAAGGAGGAGCTAAATGATTTGTAATCCTCACCCAATATTGTGCGGGTGATAATATCTAGAAGAATGAGATGGGCTGGGCATGTGGCGCGTATGGGTGAGGAGAGGGGGTGTGTAGGGTCTTGGTGGGGAAACTGGAGGGAAAGAGACTACTGGGGAGACCTAGGCGTAGATGGGTGGATAATATTATGATGGATCTCCAAGAGGTGGGATGTGGGTATATGGACTGGATTGGGCTGGCCCAGGATAGAGACAGGTGGCGGACGCTTGTGAGTGCTGTAATGAACCTTGGGGTTCCGTGAAATGCGGGGAATTTCTTGACTAGCCGCAAACCAGTTAGCTTCTCAAGAAGGACTCTGCACCATGGAGTAAGTGAGTAAGTTGGATGGAGATCATGTTAAAATGCACCATAAAGATACGGTGTGACCTTGTGGACCGGTTTCTTCTGGCTGGGGACAGGACGTGGCGGAGGGCTGCTGTGGGCACGGTGGTCTTTGTATTTCAAAAGACTGGCAAATGAGTGAGCTACCATAAGCTTCTGAAGGAGAACTCTTTGTCTGTTGTAAGAACAACGCATTGAGAGGTTCTGAATTTCTACAATGATTTCATATTAAGCTATAGGATGAAGAATTAGCAAGGATATGATTTTTTGTACGAGGATAAGTAATTTAGTATCTCTGATTGGTACGTCCATAAACTCTGTTTCAAAGTGGTCGTATTGTGCTTTGGATTACAATCGGCGAGAGATGCCAGACTAACACACAAAATGAGGATAGGAACTCCCATATTTTTAATGTCAAGATATAGTGGTCCTTTTGTAGGTGGCCCGAAAGTTCTCCGATGTTCATTAGTGTATGTATGACCCCCTGAACAACACACACTTCACACCGTTAACTAAGCGGCCTGTTAATTTCACAGCACGATTCATTCTGTTCAGTGTAATCCCTCAGAGTTTATCTTTCTAGCAATGCTGCTTGTACTTTTTCGTGTCTTGTTCTTAGTACTCTTGACCCAATATTTGTCTGAAAATCGTGTTCAAGAATAAAATTTAAAACTCTAATAAGAGTGTAGTTTTTCGGCGCAAATAATGACAAGCGACTGTTGGCTTCTTCGTGACTGTCTGTCCGCTCGTATCATCGTGACTGTCTGTTCGCACGTATCATCGTGACTGTCTGTCCGCTCGTATCATCGTGACTGTCTGTCCGCTCGTATCATCGTGACTGTCTGTTCGCACGTATTATCGTGACTGTCTGCACTATCATCGTGACTGTCTGTCCGCGCGTATCATCGTGGCTGTCTGTCCGCACGTATCATCGTGAATGTCTGCACGTATCATCGTGACTGTCTGTCCGCACTATCATCGCGACTGTCTGTCCACACTATCATCGTGACCGTCCTCACGTATCATCGTCGCTGTCTGTCCGCACGTATCATCGTGGCTTCCCCCCCTCCCCCTACGAAAGGATTTTAGTGATATGTTATATTGGGGACTTTTAGAAAACGTGTCGACAAATTTCAGAGTTGGTTAAGCCGGACTACAATATCGGGTACTTGCATGAAGACCGAATTACGTTTACATTGTTGCCTGCAGTACGCAATATTTTGTAGCTGAGCGACAGTGCAAAGGGAAGCCGTTCTGGCGTTTCTGTGGCAACACTCAGCGGTTTTGTGTAGTTGACAACTGCACGTAGGGCAACAAAAATACAAAGAAAAAGCATTGTTTCGTTTGTATAGAAACAATGGTTACTCAAACGCGGCACAGTATTACATGTTACGTACGTTACCCATCTGGTTTACTTGTGATCAGTGTACTCTTTCCGCATGTTGAAACACGGTATTCTCGTTTGTGGGTCCTGACATTTGTTGTTCTTTACTGTAAAATTAAGTGTCACCCCGTAACAGACCATGAAGTCCTAGAAAAGGAGTAGAGTTATATCTATACCCCTTCCTTAACATAGGCGCAATGGGGTGGGTGGTCAACGCCACCGCCTGGCAGTTGTACCCCCGGGAATAACCCGGTAACCATTGTATAAGGAAGCTGGGTGGGTTCCGTGACCGGTCTGGAAGGGTGCGGAAAATCTCGCCTCTACTGAGATTCGAACCCGAACCGTCCAGCGCGTAGCGATTCGCTGTACAGACTACGATATACTGACCCACCTTCTATGCTAAAACTGCAGTCATATTTATTGTAATAGTAATTTGTACGTCAGCGCAACTGTTTTTATTACATAAGGTAATATGTAGGCTACATGTTTCGACTAATAAATAGTCATCTTCAGGCCTCTTCTTTACAGGTTAAGTCACAGGATGCTGTGCACACATTGGGATCCCAGTGTGTTTACATCAGTGAAATATTTAAGCCAATTAGTGTTTCAGTACGAATCCATGCACTTCGTGATGTCGTCATTCAAATGCAGCCATATTTCCCTTTATGCACCTATACTTAACTTTCTGCATTTCCCTGTCACATTATGATCCTTTGTTTTTTAGAGTTTGCTATGACCTTTAAAGTTATGTGCAATATGTAAAGAAATCACATGTTCAAATAACTCTGACCAGCAAGAAGCTCGACTTCCTGTTTGTGAATTCGAAGTGGCGTAACGCTTCTATCTGACAGTCCGACCCTGCTGTGGGCGTATATTCAGGTGGACCGCCTCTCATGCCTGCAGCTTGCAGTGTGTTCGAAATGCCCCCAATCTGCTCAACAAGAGATCCGGGCACGTTTCTACTTAGTCTGGGGGTGAGTGAACCCCGTGGGTGGATATGGCAGGCAACGGGGTTAAATCCCTTGGTCAACACAGGAATATCATGGGGGACCGTTCTTCAAAAGCCTTCGGCTGGATTGCATCTTCATGCGCCGCCCCTCGCGTGGTTATGCTGCTTTCAACAAATAGTAAACTGAATTAATGGCAAGACATACAGCTGCATGTCTCGAATTTCGTACCTCCGCGCCATTTGGTAGCGTCCATATCAGTTAATTGACACAGTGGAGTGAGTCGAGAAATGTCTCGCCTTTTACGCAACCCGTAAGTTTATTAACGTATTAAAAGATGCCACTGCTGTGTTAGTAAAATGGCTAACTGCTACGTAGAATGGATATGGAGACATTTGAAGGAAGCGCAAATAATGTGCTAGAATTTTTAAGTCGTTACAACACAGCATAAACCTTGAACAACGTTTAATCTTGAAGAGCGAAATTTTTCGCTTGTTCAAGTAAAATAATTATGTGCAGTCGAACCCGGTTATAACGACGTCGGTTTATGCGACACCTCGTCTATAACGTCAGATATTCTGTGGTGCCACTTAATTCCCTACTGTTAGCCATAAAATTATACTTGGTTATAACAACACTAGTTTATAACGACACAAAATATTCAGTCCCTTTTATTACGTCATAACCGAGTTCGACTGTATATAGAAGAAAGTCGGGAAATTAGTCGATGCTAAATGACTTGTAGATTATGGGAGTGCGTAGGCTTTAGCACTCACCTCTGTATACTCCCCGTATTGAGTTGTACCGGCATGCTGCTTTGGACATTCGACAGTTTGAGATGGGAACCACCACTGTGTTCCGAAGAGTCGGGAACCAGTAGCCCATTGGCGGGGCATAATATCCCACCAGAAAGGGGAACTCGCATTGTAAATTGTATTGTTTCCATTTTTGTATTTCGTATGTACTTTAATGTACCTGCTGTCGATGCCCGTCGACTCGGTACGGTGTTCATTCTTTCACTCACACTTCACCCCCAATTCTTTGATCCCTGTATATTCCCGAATCAACGGAGGTCGAGTTTGGGCCACATTCGTGTTTCCCAGTACCGTCATGTTCATGTACGAGTAGAAGATGTGATGGCACACGCGCAGAAACCAGCTTTCGTCTTTCGGCGAAACAGACGAGTCTATTTAAATCAGCGGGGACGTCAGTTCAGTCGACTACTGGCAGCCGAAGTGTGCGCATCAGCGGTAGTAATGCTGCGTACACCAAGTTCCGAGGTAGTGTGAAAAGTACTGGCTACCCACTCCATTCGCCAGTTTCCCCTTCACTTCCCCTCCTGTGCGTCACCGTGTGCCATCACATTTCAGCTGGACTCTAAAACGACGTGAAGTGCCTCGTGAGTGCAACAAAGTGAATGCCTACGCAAAAAAAAAATAGTAAAATTGTGTTCAATGGAATTTGTGTCAAATATTTCTACGGTTAGGAAAGTTGTATATTGTGAACCACGTGGCAAAAATCCCCGTTTACGAGACGTATGCTACAAATACGACATCTAGACGTTCGCTAGGTTTTGATCATGATGGACTGTACATCTGTTGCTAAGATACAGATAAATCTTGTATGTTGTTTATTTTATTTTGTACTATGGCCAACAAATGCACAATTATTTCACAAATTATCACACTCTTACCTGTTTCGACACTTTCTTGCTTGTAATCAATAACTTGCAAGTCACACAAGTATTTCAAATGCAGCTGTTGGTACTACATATTTGACGTTCAGGTGACCGTGCATCGTGATATATTCTTATAATAAAACCAACTAGATGCACCAATTTCTCAAATTTATTTTTGGAATAAAACTCTACATGTTTCGGACAGTTCCTCTGTCCATCATCAGGAGTTTTTCACTGTGCACACAGCAATGGTATATGTCATACAGGTTTACACAGCAATGGTATATGTCATACAGGTTTTGCTGACAGCTGCGAGCAGGATCCCGCTCGCAGCTGTCAGGAAAACCTGTATGACATATACCATTGCTGTGTGTACAGTGAAAAACTCCTGATGATGGACTGAGGAACTGTCCGAAACACGTAGATTTTTTTCCAAAAATAAATTTAAGGAATTGGTGCATCTGGTTGGTTTTATTATAAGAATGTTGGTACTACAGTTTACAATTAAGAAGGTTCACATAGGTTTAATGCACGTTCTCATATTACATTCGTTGAAATTGTGCAATTGTTGGTCATAGTACAAAATAATAAAAAATGCACGGTACATGTATTGAAGTAATTAAATAAAACAAATCTTGCATGTGTTTTGTAAAATGTAAAAGATGGCACATTTCGATTCGTATTTTCAGAAGTTAACGAACTTAACTCTAAGAGAGGGCTTGAGTGCGAACGTCCAAGTGTTACGCTCTGGACTCATTTCCTAGCATGTTTGTTATTTCCGACAGGCCATAAAGTCACGCTGCTGGCACGGACCTGTTGCACGCTGCCTGCGGCTTCGAATCCCTCTTGAGCGTTTCACTTTTTTTTCCCCCGTTGCTGTACTGCCATTTCATGATATATGCGGACAGTGGAGGGAAATGAAATACGCAAAGAACGGGTTTAGAGGGATGGACGAACAACTCGGAGTATATTCACCATTACGCAATAATCCCTTGTTGTTTTGCTGTGTAGTAGCTCAGTCACATCACAACCGGCTTCGAGTGTCCCCTTTACACTGCAGCATGTCAGATTTTGCCCGTAACTCGGCTTTTCTGCGACCGAAGAATCTGGGGGAAATGTAGGGGAAGTTGGAGTGAGATAGGTCTGGCTCGCACTTGTTAAGAGTTGCAAAGCTGGGTCCCTAGCTGTGCCGTTTGGTCCAGTCCACACGAAGCACTTGTCATAATCTCAACTGATGTGTCGCTTTTTTAATGATGTGTCGCATTCATTCCCCTGTGTTCGGTGCATGCTTTGTGTGGCGCCCATCCAGACTCCGCTCGTATCTTCTGTGTGGTAGACGTCGAGCCATGAGTCGTGGCCTGCACTCAGAAATTGTATCCCGTTCTTCTTGTTGGAGTCCCCCAGATGGCTGATTTCACTTTGTCGAACGGTGGTCAGATAGATGTATTAAAGTGGCATTATTACTTTCATTTTGTGCAGACCGAATTCCCTGTCAGCGGCATAATGTAGGTAGACCGTATGGTCCTTCTTAAAATCGATACCGATCGACGCAGTGCGTGTTTTAATCAGAGAGGTGGCAACAATAGCATTACCACAGTAATAATAATAATAAATAATAAACTCACTGTGTCCATTACTGGCAAAAGAACGATGTATAAAGCAACAGGATAGAGTGTGGGCCCAACTACACTTAACGTACGCGAGGAAATAGGGATAAATGTAGATAAGTAGCTTTTGTATGAGCACATAACAAAATTAGTAGAAACAAGTCATAAAAGTGAGGGTGCACATGATAAAAAAGTAACACGACGGGATGGCTGACTTAAAAATTGAGGTGACAGTATTGTGGAATCAGCAGGTGCAAACGGACAGAACAATCCCTACGGACTAAACCGGACATCATAATCCGCGATAATGAGGAAGGAACATGCGTGTTAGTGGATGTTGCAATTTCAGGCCGGAAAATTTTTGAACTATGAAGAGCTTGCAATAGAAATACAGCGCATGTGGACAGGAAAAACAAGATTGATACCGGTAATTCTAGCGGCAACTGAATCCATCTCAAAGGCATTCAGATAGTACCTGAACAACTTAAACCTACCGGGAAGGCACGACGTCATGAGCTACAGAAGAGAGCCATACTGAACTCTGCGCGCGTGCCGAGGAGAGTACTAATGTAAAGGTGCAAAACATTTCAACATGGGAAATAATAATATTTACTCCAAAGATTTGGTTTGTTCCAGGTGTATATTAGTAAATGCCCTTTATGAAAGTGACAAATAAATAAATAATAATAATAACAATAAAAATAATACTTAAGTTCAAGTCTTATTATTGGAGAGCGGAATCAACGGCTTGGTGGTGGTGGTGGTGGTGATACAAGTAATAAATACTCAGGAGAGTCCTTGAAGAACTAGTCAAGAAATTGCCTGCCTTTTGTAGAACCCGAAGTTTCATCTCCCGCCACCCGTTCTTATCTTGGTCTGCGTCAGGATGTGCGGTGGCGTGCTAATGTTTGTCATGACGACGTGTGCGCGGTGTGAATTTTTTAAACCTCCAGTACAATAGCACACCTTTGTTAGTACATCGAATATAAGTTATTTTTCCAAACGCCTTAGCATCTCGCTAGGGTACGGCGTATTTTAAGTAATTCTCTTGGCTGAGTTGCATTGCTGAGAGAATTTCAAGCGTTTCAGATGCAAAGACTGTTCTGTAGAGAATATTTGCGGATCTTTCCTCCCTTGCCGTGAAGAATTCGAAGCTAAAGGAAAAAGGAAATACCTGTGGGTAGACCCTCACAGCTCAACAAAGCATCTCTTCCTACTTTCAAGAAATAAGTGAAAGTCTTTTTTTTCCCCCGAAATTTCTTATGTAAAGGGGGATGATTTCCACTCCACTCCACTGTGCTGTCGTTACCTGGAATTTGATCTCTCAGTACCCACACAAACCAACGGATCCTTCTGGAATGTTACATTCATATTTTTTCGGGCGTAAACATGCGACCAGTTGATGGGAAGTACACAGTTTGGGACAAAGATAAACTTTTACCTCTCATTTATTTATTTTTTTTATTATTTATTTTACATGGCTGTCTATAGCTCAAGTAGCGTAACGTGGAATGGCATGGTGATAGTAAATAACGAATTGAAATGGGCTGGGAATAGAGCGGTCATAGCCTAACTTGGTGTTCCTTTAAAGCTGCAAGTCTTCTGAGATGTTAAGCCATGTCATCTGCTAAATACTTACTGAGGTTTCGAAGAATCGTAGTGCCTTCATCTTCAGGATCAAGCAGTCGTGCTTTCTACCAGTCCGCACAGCATGGTTTTCCAGAAGACTTTATCTTCAGCAACATCGCTCTGAGAACATCGAATCTCGCCCTGGTTTCCCTGTTCGATCCAGGTTTTCCTGGATGAAAAGGGAAACCAACATATACCAGTTAATATAACCAGTTTTCTGGCCGATATTAGAAGCGATCACCTGCCCGCCTTAACAGACTCTCTGAACTGCGTATTGCAGTCGAATTTATGTGTTTAATTAATGCAGTTCGTTTTGTTCCAGCCTTAAGGTTGCAATCGTTCCGAACTGCTGGATATGTAGTCTGTGCGCTGGAAGCCCGCAATTCTAGAGTGGTGTGCTGGTGGTTGGCGCGAACGAATGTGCCTGCTGTAGCATTGACTCTCTTTCTGATAATATGGCTTTGTGCGCCTTCCTTAATACTATATTTCTGTTACATTTAACACGTCTTCTGATATTGTACCCTATTTCATGTCCTTGACTGTCGACAGCTGTGTGGTTTCGTATTTAGTGCCGCTTTATGGTACGGGTGGTCTGTGAAGAGCAGTACCTTTGTTCATTTGACAGAGGGCAACAATGAACTTGCTGAGCTAGGTTACTTACAGTGTCTGTATAATATATTATGCACCGTCAATACACAACATACATCAAACAAGATGCAATAATTACAATTAGGTGATATTTGGCTACATGTTTCGGCCGTGACCGGCCATCTTCAAGCCAGCTAAGAACAACAATTAAGGTACAGTCAAAATATTACTCAATGGGATCCCATTTCATTCACATTAAACCTTGATAAAATATGAACATTCTTACTTAAGATTAAAACAGTGGAATAGTATAGTAAAATGGTAAAACTAAACCTTCATGCTCTGTATTCAGGCCTCACAATGGTTCATACCCTAATAGTATTGTGTATATGTCAACAACAAAGTGGAATTTATGCGTCGTATCACGGTAGATAGATACTTTTTTGCCTGTTGCGTCTCGTATGTATATGTGGGATCACACAGTTGTGCAGACCAAGAGTTGTTTTTTGTGTTCACCGAGTCACTATCTTCCAGTTACTTTTCTACTCTTACAGTGTCTATTGGGGACGAGTCCAAGAGGAGTGACGGAGACCGGTTCGTTGCGCCATGCCATAATATTGCGAGCGGGCTGTGCTAAGCGTTTGTCGACGTAATGTAGCTGTCAAAATTACTGCTTTTAGTGTTGGAGGACTCCGGTTGAGTTTTCAGCATGGTGTTCCGCTAATCAGACGGGAATGAGTAATTGTGTTCAGGTCAAATGCCGTAACGCTGTTAAAACAGGATTTAGAATTTGAATTTTCTGCGCCCCTACTTCGCCCATCTCCTGTTGTTCAGTTCTCGGTCAAAGATTCCTGGCTTACCTACCTGGTGGGTACAAGGTACATAGTGTATAGGTCTATACAGTGAACTGCCGCGTCATTCAGCATTTCGGTCCTGGAGGATGAAGGCGAACAGTGCCCAAAAACTTTGACTGTTATCTCCATCTTGACACAGCTAATCGTAAAGACTTGATTTTATCTTAAATAAGGCCAGAACTTCTTTCACGTCTTTCTCAGCCACACACTTGATATTTATTCTTCAAGTCGACGCTATATAAAGTGCACAGTTGAAAAACTGTCATTAAATACAGAATGAAGGCTGAAATTATTTTTGAAGCGGGTCAGCACAGTCGCCAAGCATTTTATTAGTGTTTGGTAGTTATCAGTACGATTCCCAGCTGCGTTTACTGCCTTCAGTAAGATTATCCTAATTTTGCATGTAACATTTCATTTTTTATAGTTAGTGTTTTTTTCTCGTTATTGGCATATTATATTGTTTATTTGCCTACATGTATTCGCTGTAATATCTATTCTAGAATTCTATTTATATCATCAATATATAAATTGCATCTTTTGTATAAAGTTTTTCCATTCAAAAGTTTTTGAGCCCTTCACATTTTTATAAAATCTCAGTTAATATTTAACTGTTTCCTTCTGACGCAATTTCAGTTACAATCCACATTTCGAACTCACATTCAGGAACACGTGTTGTGTCCACTTTGACAAAGATTGAGTCATCTTCTTATGATAAAAACCAACGATGCACCGTCCTCTGAATGTCAAATTGAGTCGTCTGTGGGAAACATGCAGGACAGTGACCTTCCAGTCCTGGGTTAAACCACTGTAGACGAAAGTCGGTTAGTCTCGGCACTGCAATTTAGATACATTATCTTTTCTCTTTCGCATATATTGTATCGGTTTTTTTCCGTCAGTTTTGTGTAACCAAACTCAATTCATGCTCCTCATATCACGTTGTGTGAATTTTTTCGTCACTTCTGATTTCATTTCCGTTCATTTGCTGTTTAATTGCCATCTGAGCGCTGTGACTGCCATGTAATGCTTTTCTTCTTATCATTTCTGTGCTCTTGACTGACGTCCATGGCGCTCTGTTGGTGTAACTAAACAGGTACCAAGGAAGGTGTTTTACTATAATCTCACTAGTAGAAGAGAAATCAGGAGACCAGAGAAAAGATGATCTGATATGGCAGAAGGTACGATTGACTACATGCAGTTCAGCTCTCCTTAAGAAGCCAACAGTCGCTCAGATGATCAAGAAATTCACCGCTTCTTGTAATAAGCTGCATGTGTCCATTGCATGTTCTGAAGCTCCAGTAGTTGTCGTTATTACAATAAAAGACGAATATATTTAGGCTTTCTGTGCGGGTGGCGTCGACAATGATGATGATTAAGACTTCATGGAAATGATTTCAAAGAAGTTCGCGGTATTGATTGATTACTCTCAATGGCAACACTAAAAAATACACCGGTCTAAAGAGAAACCTCTCTTTCTGATTCATTGGTTTCATCACATCTTATACCGCTGGCTGATTTCCATCTTGTTATATATTCAGTTTTCTTATGTCGGACACAGGGTGCTCGTTATCTATGCAGGACCTACCCATCAGTAATTTCGCAGACGTTTGTAAAATGGAACGTCAGAGTATAGAAGTCTTACAAATACATAGATACAACAAACCTTTCCTTCGGCGCTTCTTTAGCTTTTGTTGCCACTATCTGTCTTTATATTTCTCGTGTATTAATAATAATAATAATCTCCCGTGCGGATTTCTTCAACACATGCAAATTGCACGTAACGTGAAATGCCGAACTGTATTACAGACACACATACGTGTTTCTGTTGGTTCTCACAGCAAACACTAACGACTTTCCTAAGCAGCACTGACTGGTTTGTCCAGGTGCCACGGACTATGTTCACGAGGTCTTTGAAACGAAGGGTTTTGTGTGTCTGCGCTATAATTTAGATGAATGTCGCACTTCAAAGCGTTAAATGTGTTTCCTCGCGCGGTATTTTGTGTAGCCGGCCTTTGTCCGATTTTATGCTGAAGCCACTTATATAGACAAGGTCGGGGATGCGTGCAATGGTCGATTTTCGTAATTTGGTGCCTTTCATTGCGCTCCATGTCTGCAGGAAACAGTTTGCACAGCCACATCACCACGTAGACAAAAGGAAAGCAAAATAATAAAAAAAAAGTTTAAACTGGTGATCATGAACAATAAGTTGTTAAGGAATTTATGTGGCATAATGCGGGTTGAAATTGCTGCCATTAACTTCTACTTAAAAGTTATAGATTTCTTTTTCTCCTCTCGCCTCATTTTTCTCAAGACTCTGTTTTGTGTCTCCCCCTCTCGTCTCTCGAAGACAATAGAACATTTAAACGTCTTTGTCTTATAATGCACCCAACCTTAATTTTTCTTCGTTCTCAAGAATTAACGGCACTTAACAGAAATGAGGAAACTTCATTTTGTATTGTTTTAGACAAATTCTTGTTTCACACAAAAAAAGTACATTTTCTCTGCTTTCTCGCCCAGTCCCTCTTCTTTCCTCATGGTTTTTAAAGCCCATTTCGTGGTCCTGTGGGCACAATACCCTTCCTACAGTCTCCTATTGAACTTCGTTTCCCATCTTCTAGTATTGGGGCGTTTATGTACGTACTATTTATCTGAACGTAGGAGCTTCCTCTTTCTAGCGAGTATGTTATTGAAGGTTCAGGGGTGGAAATGCGGCCGTGTTTTTGGCGTTGTGATGTGACAATATGCGCGTCTTTATTAAATTCGAATTGTGACATTTCAGGTCATGGGCCAATCGGTAAAGTGATTGATTGTTTTTTTAATTCTCTACGATCTGATTAATTAATTAATTAATCTGTACGTAGTTTATTCAGCGGTACTGCTTATACAGCACCTTAACCAGGGGTGCTCAAAGTCTCGGTTCCGGGGTCCTTGGACGACTAAATTTTGTACGCTGACGCAGTTGATATTTGTGGTCCTGGGTATGGAACTTGCTACGTATTACCTGTCTGGCACCTGTGATGTTGAAGTTTCTCCGAGATTTGTTGAATGTTTCTGCAACCCTGACATTAAGCCCTTGGAACGTGGACATCGTCTCTGAATGACCATTCAGAAGTTTATTTTCAGCCTCACAGAGGACACACTGCAGTTCCCTTACAGGGGTCAAAGCAGTGTTGCTATTAACGGACAAACATAATGGACTGCCATACTGAGAAACACATGAAACGCAAATTTGGTCAAAGCGAGGGTATTTTAATCGCAAGATGTACAGGAAGCAGGCCAAACCGACGTTATTAGCACAGTGATTCTCAATTGGCGGCCCGCGAGTTGAGTAGAATCTGATTTTTTATTTATTTTTTCTTAATCTTAGTTTTATTGTCTTGAAGCCGCCCGTTCCTGGTTCGACCCCAGGACGAGCCTTCCCTGAGATGTAAAGGGTTTATTTAAAACTCGTATAATTCTTTTTATAAAGGTTTGCATCAGCAAGTCAACGTTCGTTCTGCTCACTCTGTGAATTCCTGCCTTGGGCTCTCCGCTTAGCAACCGTTGTTGCAGGTGCGGGGGTTCGTATTACAGAGCGGATGTCGGCTGGTCAATAGAGTGACTTACTTTGTGGCGCGGCGCATTTTAACCAATCAGCTTCGACCTTGCAATCAGGCGATACCAGCCTGACTTTGAATTTTGGCAACGCGTGACTAGAGACAAGAAAACGTTATCCACGAGACCTTTTCGGAAGTATCAAGGCAGCGGGCAGGATGTGTGTTCTCTGAGGGGAATATCAAGTGATTCGACTACAATAAAGGAGGTTGTTTTCTGTAACTTCTGTAACGTCGTCTCCAACCCCCCCCCCCCCCCCCTATTCCTTTGGGAAAAGAGGGGTGGGAGAAAGAGGAAGAAAAAATTTAAAAAAATTTTTTTTTATTTTATTTTTTTTTTTTATTTTTTTCAATTTTCTTTTTTTTTT
>Ga0131853_10004217_pt1 | contig 25772 bp, 10 predicted proteins | sample TergutLab28metaG_FD_92764 | JGI IMG/M metagenome (GOLD analysis project Ga0131853, IMG submission 92764) | Labiotermes labralis P1 segment gut microbial communities from Petit-Saut dam, French Guiana - Lab288 P1 (version 2) (version 2) | ecosystem: Host-associated > Arthropoda: Insects >... | reverse complement strand
TATATATATATCGTTGATCCTTGTTTTTTCTCGTGTCACATAAATATTCAGACATAAAATGATAACATGCGTATAAATTATTACAGCATATGTGTACAATACGTGATACATTATAAAATCTTTCACATACTTTCGTTTTACACTGAGTTGATACAATTTTCTAAGCCACAGATACAAGCAGTCATACGGTGATCGATTTTATGTCCATCAATCATATACCCCGGGCTACAATATACGGTCAAAACAAAACAAATACGAGTATAGGAGGTCCATGCTGTTGATGTGACCTGCTGAAGACATAGATAACGAAAAGGGGGGAGAGGGATTTCTCGTTTGTAAATGTATTAATATCCATAAAACAGCAGTTAATCACAGTGAATATTTAAACCTACTTCCGCCTTCGGTGCGGTGTTCGTACGCTTAACACGAGTGCTTCAACGTAAGAATGACACTAGCAAAGCCTTATTTCATAGATGTTTGTTGGCACTTCTGGCCCGTAGATGCAAGCGAAAAGGTGATGGCGCAGGCGCCGTGCATGTTGCCTACCAACCAGGGGCAAGAACGAGCCACTAGACCGGCTAGGGCTTGTATCCAATGCAATACACGCGAAAAGCTTTTTGGCGATGACTCTGAACAGTAACGGCGTCCGTAGCAGCATTACAGCACTACTTGTAATGTGTATTTACACAGCTTCCTGATAGGTCGTTGTGAATATACATGGTGATAAGTGTCTTTCCATGCGTGAGTTGTGTGTGACAAACTCCACGTGTGTACACGTGGAAAAAGGCGGGAAAGACATTCTCTCCTGCGAAATTGAGTTATTACATCTATAACAGTTCACAGTCACGTGACAACTGACTACATTCGGGCACTTTTGAAACGAAAGACGATAGCTGCGATCTTCTTTTGTCATTGTTCGAACTACTTAAACTGTTAAAGAATAGGCTAATGCCGTGATTGAGGGATAATCAATGTGATAAGCTGTAAAGTTTCATGGCAATCATTATTGTAACCAATCCGACACCAAGAAACTGTAACAACGACTCGGATCAGCGACATTGTTCGTTAGGATCAGCACGTCACTCAGCGACGGTAACCAGAACAGTAACATCGGCTTCCCCGAGAACTGCTGGAGGTGGTGGGGTCTCCAGCAGTAAGGTGTGCCCTTTCCTCTGGAGGTGTGGATCCGTCTCAACTGTCAGCAGCAGCGTGGTAAGGCACAAGGCATTTGCGGATCCTTAGCCGGAGGTCAGGTCTAGCGAAAGGGGACAATCCCTCTTTGTGTGCTCTTCCGCTAGACCTGACCTCCGGGTCAGGATCCGCCATCCCCCTAATGAAGTGAAGAGTCAGTAGTAACGTTAAAGGAGACGAAAGCACGACTGGTAGTTAATACGAAAGTAATGCGAGCAACGTGTTGTGACGCATATCAAGACACGATTCCACATGCAATAAAATATTGTACGGTGGGTGTCAGGTCTTATTTGAAGAGGCACAATTTTGTGTGACAAAAGGAGCATGTAGGTGGAGAGGGTATCATACCTGAGTTGTATTCGAGAGCTGTCTGTGTCCAGTTTCGTCCAGGACACGGATTTTCCTGAGTGGGGTTTTTATGACTTTGTTTAGTCTCCTTCCAGAAAAATACCGGCTTAATAATGTCCATTTGACTAAGACTGTTCTTTTTAAATCCATTTAAATTTGTAATTCATTAACATCTATTCTTTTAATGCCATATTGTTAGTCACTGAGACTACTCGAAATTACAAATAGAAAAACAAAGCGTGTCCTAACAAAAGACACATAGAATTAAATGAAAAAGAAAATGTGGTAATAAGGGAAGAATATAATGCGTTCAAAGAGTTGAAGGTTTTCTGGTTTTGAAAGAGCGCTGGCAGTATTTATAATAAACGTATTATTTACATCTCCATGGAAAAACTTGTAAGGTTAGAAATACTCGATTTTATAACTTGCGAATTGTAGCAATGTCTGAAAGTTTAAAATGCTTATGTGTCCTATATTTCCTGCATATTGCCTGACAATAGAAAGACATTAAGTGTAACCGTTTCTAAGACAGCTAACAATGTATTCTTCAATAAACATAACAAAATGTTTGAGGACGTTATCTTTGGCTGTGTGTAGTCGTGAACATAGTTCGAAAATAAGGTCCGCTTTTTGCGGTTTTAAAATATTTCCTTCTTTCTTTTTTGATAATTAGTATCTGAAATTCTTACATGAAGAAAAATAATGTCGCGTTTGCTACCACAATTTTGCCCACAGTAGAGCACCAATAGGCTTACTTCATTCACTTCTGTGGGCACTTTTCGAACAGATTCATGGACTTCACTAGTTAGATGGAACTCATTCTCCTCACGGGTCACTAAATTAATGTAGAGGGCTGTTTGTTGATAAACTGGAAGTTTTTAAGCTGGTCATTAAATTCACTGCTAGCTAAGGCAAGAGTATTGGCATAACATTAAATGTCTACTGGGCTGTGACATCATGGATTCTGATAGATATTTACCGACAGCCAGGGGAACCTGATGCCCTCATTATCATAGTCCAAGAATTATCCTGTCTCCCCACCTAACCATCCATGTTCCATCCACACTCTGACATTGTTTCTTTAATATCGGATGTAATATTCAACTCCCGTCTGTCTTTGATATTCCATTATTCACTATATTTCAGGAATTCTGATAAATTATTTTATTACTTCTAATTTCTCCCGCTGCACATTACATTTTACATCAAATTACACTTCACAGTAATAGAAAAAAGTTGAGCTTATTTCCAAATCTTGATAAAATTTTGAATCATATCAAAGTTTTTGAAAAATACTGTACTGATCGTTTTAATATGTTGCCCTGTTATGGAGTAAGCATCATTTATTTTTTAGCGAATTTAGGCACAGCTTGCGGATTACAGCTATGAATTATATAAGAATGTTGATCGTATAGTTATTTGTTAATTTTTTTCAATGACTCGACATCCCTAGTGGGCCTAGGCCTTCGCACTGTTGAAGTTTCGAGATCACTCTCAAACACTCCACACTCTGTAGGACACCTCTGGACGAGTGATCGGCCACTCACAAAGTCCTCTACCTAACGACACACACCACTCACAAGAGATAGAACCCCATGCAGCCGGCAGGATTCTAACCCACAATCGCAGCAAGCGAGCGGCCGCAGACCCAAGACCGGACAGCGTGGCTAACGGGATCGGCGAATAAGGGTTTATTCCCGCTCAAGTATTCAGTACTTTAAGCCGCGTAGTTACTGGTATGCTTGTTCATCCAAATGGCACGAATATGAAAAGAAAGGAGACACAAAAATTGCGTGTTCCTACTTTTGACAGCTTTCTCTTGTATGTGGGTGTTCAACGTACCATATTACTGAGAACCTCCTTAATATCTGCTTGCTCACCGTTGTTTTGTGCTACGTAAATCTGAAACCAGTGATAGTACACAGTCTGACTGCCCAAGTCTGGCGCGGTCTGTTCTGTAATCAGGAAGTGTTTACCATCTGGGAATATCCAGACTACGGAATTGTTTACGAGTGCTTTGTCGGCTTCGCGGATTGAAGAGACGTGCACAATCCGTAGTATTCTTTTCATTATTCCGAACACAAAAAGCACCCAGGACAACAAAGTGCTGCCCTAATGAAGGATATAAGGAAGTACGTTAGATTGTGACGTCACTATTTTGCAGTTAATATCGATAGCTAAATAAGAGTTCATCAGTACCAGTCTTTTGTTCTTACATAATTTTCTCCTTTGAATTTTCACATGGAGTTTAAGTTTAACAATGAAATTATTATTAGTAGTAGTATAAGTATTATTACTAATAATTATTACATTATAGAGGTATTTACAATTATATACCTCAAACAAACAATTTTCTAGATTATATAATGCTGCTGTTGCTGTTATAATTATTCGTTATGGCGCTGTATGCATGTGTTTATCATTACATACCTTAAACAAACCATGTGTCTCGAGTTAATAGTTTTGCATCTATACTCCATTTACAAAGCCAAATATTAAAAGAAGAAAATAAAAAATTAGAGAATAATACCTGGCCATTTAACTTGTAGAAGAAAAGGAAAAAACGAAGTAGGCAACGAAAGAAAGTATGAACCGTGGTCATGGTAGTAAGAATACAATACGAATTGAATAAAACAGTGTTAGATAAAATTAGGTAACTTAGTGAAATGCCACGGTTCCATGGTGGTGGTAATTATTAAAGAATGTATTATTATTATTATAGCCTGCGGTATATATCGCCAGGGATGCCCCTCCTAGCACTTGGTTGCAACAGATTTTTCGGCAAAAATTTCGTAGCCATTTTTATACGTCCCACCTGCGCTACATTGCTCACGATCATTAAAAACAAATGTATAGGTCTGTAATTTGCCAGTAGACTATGAAATCCGTTTCCTTAACAGTAACCAGAACTGTCACCGTATCCATTTCTTCACTCACAAAAACATCCATAAAAATTGTTAAGTACTCTTCCAATCTCATAAAACATGCACGTGCAATTAACTAAACCATCAAATCAAAACCACATCGTACTGGTACTTTGTTATTTAAACAAGTGGCCTAAATATGTTTTGTGTATTTTATAGCATTTTTATCGTTCAAATGTTTGAGGATCATATGTAGAACATAAAATTTACACTCGCACCGTAACATTTTTATAACGCTGCTTTTCTTGAAACTTTAAACGGCGAAATATACAATATTTGACACCAACTTTTTGTTGCACATTCTCTTTATTCGTTATTTATTACTTCTACGTGTTTCGGCTTCAACTGTTGGCCATCTTCAGGGAGCTCGAAATTTTTGCGACATGTGCAGCTTATGCTACCTACACCTTTACAAACATCAGAGAGAAGTTCTTAAGACTAATGCAGCTTTTCAAACTTATGCAAATGAAACCAACAAATGCACATGTATAACAAATGTTTTATCAAATATTATTGTAATAAATATGTAATATATAATAATAATTTATAATATTTAAACTAAGCAGTGCAACCAAAAATGCACTACAATATATGTTATCACGTACGCAACCAACAAATGCCTATATATATATATATAATACATATGTTTTATCACATATTATTGTAATTAATATTTAATAATAATTTGTAATATTTAATATTTAAACTTTTGCAGTTCAACCAACAAATATTCATGTATAACACATGTTTTATTACATATTATTGTAATTAATATTTAATAATAATTTATAATATTTAAACGTATGCATTTCAACCAACAAATGTTCATGTATAACATATGTTTTATCATATATTATTAATTAAAATAATGTATGATATAACATGTTACACATGCGCATTTGTTGGATGCACTGCATAATTTTAAATATTCCTTTAATGCAGGGATATCAGATATATTAATTTCACTAATGCAGTTATTTGTTTCAACAAAATATATAAAAACCACCATCCAACACTCAAACCATGCATAAGCTGTACGCGTCGAAAAACGTGAGAGTTCCCTGAAGATAACCAAAAGCGGAAGCCAAAACATGTCAGAGAAGTAACTGACAAATAAAAACATTGTGCAAAAAGTTGGTTTAAAATAAATGTATATAATATAGTTGCAAGGAAAATGTAAAATATTAAAGTTTAAGCAGTGGGTTTGTATTGCTAGCCGGAAAAAAAACCTAGTACACTTCGTTACACCTAATGAAATTTATTCAGATAAACTTAGGGTAAACACACGCCGTCCACAGACTATTATTCCTTCTTTTCAGTATCCAGCACGTGGGGTATTCCTGGACGTAGTGTATCGATTTTACCAAGGCCTCTCTTGCTTTACACATACCATATGATCTAATGGTACAAGCACAAGTTCCATTTCATTTACAGTCGTAAGAAAATTACGTCCTTCTCTGCTCTAATTTTCACATAACACACAAATGCCCAAGAGTAGTATGTGGAGATCTCTTTTACAGAATTTCACCCAAACCTTATTCTAAACGTGGAAAATATGGATTGAAATTCGTTTACGATCCTAAGCTTCTACAATGTTAATTCTCATGAAATTCAGTCACTCAATAAATTTTTAACATTTTTTGTGTCGAAATTTATCTAAATCTCACAACAAATGTTGAAGTTACTGGAAAAATTAAATTGGCCCCTAAGTAAATTACGCCGTTCACTGCACCGAAGTACATGAAATTCGCAGTTACTTAACGGCATTACGTAGAGAACTTCTGCGCTGCATTTCGTCTACTTTGGTCAAAACGTATGGCAGCGGGGGGGGGGGGGGGGAGAAAACCAGATAAACCACCACGCAAAGAAAAGAAATTGCTATTTATTAAAACGTATATAGGAAAAAATTTTCGGGTGGTATTTTGGTTTATTGTGAAAAAATGTAGGGGGGGGGGGGGGGGGGGGGTTAGAAAATCATGTACAGCCATCAGCAAAGTAAGATTGTTATTGCGCCGATATACGTGAATACGTGAAACCAAGACAGGCAATATTGTTAGTGTACAAACGTGACACTGTGGCACACTGGCGTCAACAATGCTGCCGTGGAAAAGCAATACGTTTTACATATTCTGAGTGTGTGTTTGTAGACTTAGTTACCCAGCATGCAATATCATTGGCCTATCCAGCTGTACTATATTGTTTCCACAATTTCTCATTAACGGCAAGATTTTCGGGAAAAAACTTATTCAACATAAAATATGTTTTGATTTTCTCTACAAATATTTCCTAAATCATTTCCCATTCTAAGAAGAAATGAACGACATATTGTTATAAATGTATAAAAGTGTTCATGTAAAGTAATCGTTATTCTTGCCAAATTTTAATGAAACTTGAATTTTATCCATAGATTTTCGAAAAATATTCAAATATCAAATGTCATTAAAATGAACCCAGTGAGAAAGGATTTGTCCCATGCAGACGGACGGACAGACAAGACGAAGCTAATAGTCACTTTTCGCAATTTTGCGAACGCGCCTTAAAAAGTTTGCTCAGCACGTATTAGTATTAGTGACATTCCGTACCAAATTTCATGAAGATCCAACAGAGGATATTTGTTGATACTACGTCACAGAAGGCCGGACGGACGTGGTGTCTGCACAGTTTACTTAGTAAAGAAAGCATAAGAAATGAAATATTATACAAGAACTACTTATGATACTATATATAAATATTTGCTTGCCTTGGGGCTTTCATTACTGGGCAGGGAGTTGGAACGTGTCAATATCATTTTGTACCTTACACGATGCCCTTAATTTTTTGTTGGAATGAACTGGCTAAGTGAATGATTGATTAATTAATTAATTAATTGAGTGAGTGAGTGAGTGAGTGCGTGAAAAAAAACTCCTTATTTGGTGCCATGGATACCACTTTTCACCAAGAGTTTGAATTAACGCTTACTTTGTTCCCATGGTTATCGGGTTGTCACGTGTGTAGGTTTTGTTAGTTTGTATTGTGTAAAAATATGAAAACGCACATGGAAAACAATGGCACACTCTGTGACTGAGAAATGATAAAGAATCCCTGTTTACATATAGTGAATTACATGTAATCCGATTTTTTTTTAAATAACTGAACATAATAGTTAGTTTGAAAGCCACATGATGGAACATTATCAAAATATTTTGCAATGAAAGCGAGAGTGAAAAACTAAAGTTAAATACGACTTTTTGTTTCATGGGGTGTGTTAATATGAACAATCGATTATCATCTATATATAAACTATCCGACACGCTCTATCGTCCATCCTGAACTTCGTATTACAAGATGTTAAAAATCGGTTGATTTATCATTTTATTGCATCAACAACTGATTAAAGAAATACATTATTCTACAGCTGACAAATTCTTTTTTTCACAACTCTATGTGAGTTTAGTTCACATTGGCTTACTCGACGAAGGAATCGTGCAAATGTGGAGGTGTTCTGCGCGGTCCATATTATCACAGAAAATTTTTATATGCTGGAAAATATGCGGATTTTAGTAATACGAGACTTATTGACAGACTGAATTCGTGTAATGTTGTGACTCATGAGTTATGTTGCACTTACCCTGTATGAAATTGAAGGTTTTAGCTACGTTTACCAAATGAATAATAATTCTATGACTAATATTGTAATGTCTTCGTCGATTAACATGAATAAAAAAACGCCTGATCAATAACGGGAAGAACAGAGCGAGTGACTGTTTTATTACAGTTTTATAGGATGGGTTCTTTTGTAGTTCGTTAATATTGATCGAAAATGCAGCACACGAGTCAACTTTGGAAAACGTCAACAGAATTACCTTTCATCAATATACAAGTACTCGCAACACTGAACAAAGGTTAGTAAGGTCAAAGGTTTTTACTGCAGTAATAAAAACCGCTTCACTTCCTTGCTGTCAACTATTAATTTCGCTAAATGTGTTCGAACAATGATAACATCACCAAGAGATACATCAGAAAAAATACTATAATTTCGCTAGATAAGGAAATGGCGTCGAGCCAACGGAAGTCAAGAGTAGAAAAAGTATAATAAATATTTGTTTAATCTGTCATATTCAGAATATGTTCCGAAGCATGTCACTTAGACAATAAAGTTTAACATACACAAACAAAATAAAATATACAAGCCGCGCAGCATTCTTGTAATCCTTTGTAGCATCAAATTCAAAACTTTCACGACAGAGCAATACAATAGCATATGCTGGTTTGTGCTAGTAGTAAATTTATGTAATCAGCAATGCCATAACTGTGGAGAACTGGTGGTAGTTGGTGACATCACCTCTACGAAGCATAATGATAAAGATCCTGAAGATAAGAAAGTGTACGTAGAACAATATAGTTTTATCCATGCGAGAGCAGTCCTCAAATTTCAGCGGATTTCTCACGCTTTCATGCTCTGATTACAGAATATTATACAAGGCACAATATGGAAGATTTTCCATGTCCCGTATCCTACCAGCACGCCATTTCGTAGATGGCGACAAAGCTAAGAAATCTCTATCTACACTTGATGAGAGTGGCATTATTACTATATAGAGATGCAGAAACGGTTATGAAAGAGGAGACTTATTGTTGTGACAATCGCTAATGATAGGCGTAACTTTCTGGTTTGTACGTTCATAGCCTTAGTCAAGCGTAAAGAATTTAGGCGGAGAAGATAATGAAATTATACCTTTTATCTACCTAGTTAAGTGCTGAAATGAATCTTCAGGAAATCAAATGGGAGGGTATACACTGGACTCACGAGTTTCAGGATGGTGTCCAACAGGGGGGTTCTTGTTAACAAGGTGATGACGAACCTTCAAGTTGTGCACGAAACGAGGTATACCTTGACTAATTCATGAGACAATCACGTTCTGAAAGAACACACTGTTCCGTAAAGTTATCTAAATAGTTAGTACTACTACTTTGAAGATCTACAGATCTCACTGTGTTGAAAAGTTTATGAACAGACACACTACGATAGCTACGAGTTTGGATTAACGTAAATCTGTTCGCAGGTTCGAATCTGTCATCTTAACCGTGTTCACACGGTTAACACAATAGTTCTGCCAGCGAATGGAGCATAGTTCGACCACACGATTATACCGCACCACGCGCTTGCACATACAAAACTGGTCGAGTTCCCGTGAATTAACTTTGCAATATGAGAACTGGTTTCATTTTACAAGCGAGTGTTCAAATTCATTCCAACAGCGGTGGAACGCTCATATTAAGAGTGCGAACCCGGCCAACACGATTAAAGTGCAAGATTCTCATCTCATATGTTCAACAAACGAAATAGCTACAGTGACCTGCAGCAACTCTACAGACTGCGTAGAGTAGAATTACATGGCCCTGTAGTAAATTTATTATGAATGATATGCCAGGCTCTGTGTGGGAAAAGTGTTCCTGACCTGACGAAGTCCCATTCCGACACTCGTTTGACAAAGCCATGTACAGGACACAAACGCCCATCAGTCCGCATAACAACTGCTTGTATATGAGTCTAAAATCTTAGGTCTTGCTTCTTCTTCTTCTTCCTCAGCTCTACAACTCTTTGTGAGTTTTGGCTTGCTCAATTATTCCTCTCCATGGTTTCCTTTCCTGTGCCTTCTGTTTCCAGTTATTTACTCCCATCTTCCTCAAATCGTCTCTCCCGTCGTCATCCCAACTTAATCTTAGCCTTCTTTCGATCTTGTTGCGTGTGGTTTCCATTTATAAATGCTTTTAACTACTCTTCATCAGGCATTCTTTCAACATGTCCCACCCAACTCAGTCTTAGGTCTTGCTGGTAATCATAATGAAGCAGGCTTCAGAACTCTTGAGCTCATTCGTAGGATAATAAGTACTTGGGTCAGGGTCATGTTTTGTAACAACTTGTCGCATCCCAAATTCAGGTATGAGCCAAGGAAATGCCAGGCAAAATTTAAAAAAAAGGCAGTGATTAGGTTACTGTCCAATGAGATGTGACGCCGTGTGATCTAATAGAAATCTTCCAGAAGAGCCTGCTACCTCCATCTTCAGGAACAGAAACAGCGGGTTCCTCCGAGTATTTGAATTTCTACCACTGTACGTGATGTCACACACCAGAAGGCAGCATTCTTCATACAGTCGTGATAATCTCAAATCTCACATGTAGCAGTGTATTTTATTGCAAACGCTTTTGTAAATACTGCATATGTAGTGGTCCATATCCAATACATACGAAATATGCTTAGTAGGCAAGTTTCCTGAACCTGAAAATTATTTGATATTCAAGCACTCTATTTTTCGGTAGGCTGTGGATTTTGTGGCAACGTTAACAAACAACAGATTACGCACAAATTAGTAGGCAATCTGCTGTTCAGAGGAAAATTTTATGTGCATTGGCAACAATGGAAACTTGGTTCCGCGAAGTTCGTAGTGTGATGCTATTCTTACAAAAAAAGATATTTCCTCCTAGTTGAATAAAGATAGACCAACTTGATGTCACTTGCTTTATTATTTCATTATTTAATGCTCAACATGTTTTGGATGTTAGTACATCCATCCTCAGGAGCTTGCGATTTATTTGTTGAGTTATTTCATGGGCTGTAGCACTGCTTCAGCCTGCATCCGGATACCACACCACCCCAGCCAAACCACAACGTAACACCAACATACATCGAACCAGAGCAATACAGCCCATGAAATAACTCAACAAATAAATCGCAAGCTCCTGAGGATGGATGTACTAACATCCGAAATATGTTGAGCATTAAATAATGAAATAATTAGGCAAGCGACATCAAGTTGGTCTATCTTTATTCAACTATCATGATGATGCACGTTCCAAAAACATAAGATATTTCCTCCTAATTTGCCGTTAAGTGATAAGGGTTGTGTGATTAAAGAGTGATGAAACTGAAGCATGTCAAACGTTTCGAAATGTGTTCAACACACATCCCTAATGACGGTGGCTAGCCGTCGGCCAACACATAAGGACGAATGTGAAGGCATAACGGGTGGAAGGACTGACTGTGGAAAACCGATGAGCCATTACTTGAGGTATACACGCTATATTGCATTTTGCCCTTCGTGAACAGTTGCCAATGAAAGAAATCAATTTATACGGAGAAGGAATTTTTCTACTCGTTCCACGCTAAAGCGCATCAGTGTGCTCTGGTTTGACGTTGAGAAATAATAATAATAACTTAGAATTTAGGTTTTGAGGACTTGTCATGTATTTTTTATAGCCCGGAGGGACTGTATGTATTGAAAAGGTAGTGTAATTGTGTCGACGGACTTGTATAAATACAAATATAGGCCATCTCACTTTTTGTTCTGCAGTAAGATACAGAAATATGATACACAGTGTTCAGGACAATATTCGAAACTAAGGGAAAATAAGTGGCAATAGAATGGAGAAAACTGCTTAATTCGGACTTTCATGATTTTTATATTTCGCAGGGACCAGTCGCCGTTTGCTGAGACGATTGGATATGTAATGTAGGTTATGTGACTAGTTTACACAAAATTTGAATCCAAATACTAAACAGAATTTTTTCAAGTGAAATAAACACCTATCTGTATAATTAAGGACAGAACATATTAAACGTTAACTGAAAGGTCTAAGGCATGCAGTTGTGCGCTGGACTCAGCCCTCTTAAGACAGGGAACATTCCCTGCTGTCAGTAGTAAGGGAATTTTGGATTCAACAAGGCTGTACATTTCTTGAGCAGCTCAGCAAGTATGAACTTTTCAATACGAATCTGCACCAAGAAACTGGTACTTTTAAGACATGTTTATGTATGACGAAACTTTATTTCGGATGTACGGGTTTTTCTACTCCTGGGTACGAAAGGTTTCTTGATTTTACATACATTTATTAACGAGACATACAAGTTCATATTTGCCCATCTTCAGAACAGCACAGGTGAATGTCTATCCAGTTCATCTTCCTGATAGGAATGCTTGTTATCTGCAGACACGAAGTTGAGTATACATTTAATGCAGCGACTCATCCAATCATTAACCTGTGTATTTCACCGTAAAAGATCATTCAAAAGTGCCTAAAGACGGCATTATTCGAACATATTACCTATTATTATTATTATTACGCATCCTTGTACACAACTAGCAGGCAAATGGACGACAGTGAAAAGTATTGTAAGATAACTGTACAACAGGGAGAGATCGTGTCTGCCTTATGCAGCTACTTTACATTAAAATAAAACAATTGAAATGACTTAAGAGGAAGAACGTGTAATTACGGAGCTGGTAGTGTCTGGTGCTGTAGAATACAAAGGCATTTCCTTTAACCTGAGAGCACATTAATTATAACCAGAAAATCCGAAATGTATTGTTAAGAGTACGGCCGCTCTTTGCGGCTCTTTCCTCGTTTCCTGTTGCGGTTAGCGTCAAATTTTCCTCAGTTTCCTTTAGGCTGTTTCATGTTGTTTCGCAAAGTTGTTTCACGTCTCTTGTCCACAGCTTGTTTCGGTTGCCTTGACAAGGGAAACGTAGAGATTTGGGTACTGGAGATGGGACAGACAAAGCTTAATATCACAATTAGAAACGCTAACAGAATTGCTGTCGAAAAATAAGAAAGAATGCAAGTTTGTTTAGTGAATGCGTTTACACTGATGTACAGACTCGGTTTGTAACTGTAAGTTGAATTAAATTCGTGCTTCACAGGACTAACATCAAACAGTGGATATTTTGTAAGGCAAAGCTGACTTAACTGCATTCTAACTTACTTACTTACTCACTGCATGCAGCAGAGTCCTTCTTGAGAAGCTAACCGGTTTTCAGCTAGTCAAGGAATACGCCGCATTTTATGAAAGCCGAAGGTTAAAAATCGCATTCACAAGTGACTGCCACTTTAACTGGCTCAAATTTATTTAAACCTTGCATTAAAAGTTTAGAGCAGTTTAATACAACTACAAGAAAACGACATTTAAGGTGTTAAATTCCTATTCCGCGTTAATATCGTCGAAGCATAAACTTTGAGTCACGTAGATATCTCAAAATATTTTATCAGAACATCATGATGTTTTGCACACTTAGAGGACTGTCCCGGAATTTCAGGGACATGTGTTTAACGCAGCTGCGTTTGTTTTAACGCGCAAAGCCAGGAAATATCATTTGTACTTTGACAAGAACCAAGCTGATTATATGCTGCTGCTGATGATGGTGGTGATGATTGACTTCATGTGTTGTATATTCATTTATTTACTCAGCAGCCTAAGAGCTATTACAAAATGAATGATAATAAAGATAAGAGTAAAAAAAGATGATTAAATATAATAAATCGAATAACATAAAACTATTTTGAATTAAGAATCTGCTACAGGAAATAAAATAAATAAATTTTAATTTCAGAAATGAACTAAATAAACACAGAAAAATGGCCACTATAACCGTTTTTAGGTAAGAAATTCATTCCTCTATATTTAAGAGATGAGACAATACTATATTGCACGATAAAAGGTCATAGGTCGAGAGAAAAGGCGCTAACCTACAGGTTTCTGCTCTCACTCTCCCTCCATAACATGGCGACTACGTAAATGCAATAAAATAAAACATGCCTAATAGAAATGGGTACTTATTTATTGTATTAATACCGTCAATACGCAACATATGCAAAGACCAGTTGTATTAGTACAACTGGGTTATATGTGGCGACATGTTTCGGCCGTTAACCGCCCATCCTCAGGCCAAAAAAGAATAGTATTGTTAGGGTACAGTCAAATTGTTTGTCAAATGGGATCTCATTATGTGCTGGAATGTACGCAATGTACCTGAATGAAAGTATGCTTGTTAAAAAAAATATCGCAGGTGGTGTCAGTGGATTTTTCATTGACATAAAATCCTTCCGATCGCACATGGCCCTGGGGTCGATTCAGCTCCTAATAGAAATGAGTACCAGGAGCATTTCCTGTGGGTAAAGGCGGCCGGTGCCTAAGGCTGACAACCATACCACCATCCTGTGCCGTTGTCATGAAATCTGGGAACCTTTACTTCGTGGAACCCACTGGGCCTGTCCAGGCCTGTAATGGGACTGCTTTACCTTTTACCTCCCAAGTTTATTTTCGCTTGTCTAGTTCGGTAAGTTTAACGGTTAAAACCAGATTTAGGTTTTAATTATAGTTATTAAAACACAAAATTTCAAAACATTTTATGTGACATGCAGCACATGTGTTCTTCATTATTTATGTGAACAGCATGATGTTCAGCCCATTTTAAACTGCACTTCGAGCTGTCAAATCAGTAATGTAGTTATCCCTCTTCCACATTCTGCCCTTAATAACATTAACGCATCAGGGTCAAACATTTACAGTGTAATGGACATCGGGACGTCCACAGTCCCATACATGTAGCGTAGATAACAACTCGCGAGATTATTATTTCACAGGACATGAAAAAAGTGTTTCATTTTCCACTGCCATAGAGGCCTTCAGAGTCCAGTTATGGTGAATATCCTTACGTAGCTAAAAAAATATTTATTTGACAAAATAAAAAATATCCCATAGGGGATTGCACTTGCTACTGGGAACGATAGGGACATTTAGAACAGGAAACAATTGAAACTAGATGCAAAGATAATGGCAGAAAGAGCTTAATGAGAAATATGGACAGAGACAGAGGACTACATAAAATGACAGCGAAGATAAAGTGAAAACATCCGCTCACCAGATAGAAATAATCAAGATGCCCGGTTCGAGTCTTGGACAAGGAACATTTTTCATGCCCAATTCCATTAGCATGACACGATAGGTTCCGCCCCTCCATTTATTACTTTATTCTTTCTCATATCTTAGGGCACATAACAGCTACACTGGTCAAAAGCTAAGTTAAATAACCCATGATGCATCCAAACACGATTCATGATCGTCGTTTTATACAGTTAATTTATCGACACATACAGTATACTAAGACTCTAGTGTTAATCAGGGCGCAGGATTTCTAGCTCTTCAAAACCTCAAGTTTTTGTTACGTACTGATTTAGAACAACAAGGTGCGCAGTCTCTGGCACCGTACAAACAAGATTCTTGCGCAAACACACAGTTACCTTCCGTTCGATAAATTAATTATCCTGTAATCACAGGACAAACCCCTGCTAATCATTCAATTTAGAACTGCTTTACAGCATCAGCACACTACAAGAACTGCTTCTTTCTGCCTAACGCCTTTCAGCACTAATCACACCATGCATACGTATCTTATGTTAATAACAGGAATTTTATTGTCCATGATTAACGGCTTAAAGTCCAGCGGCAAATGTATGTATCATCAGCAGGAACACACATAATCCTCGCATTTTTCCACACAGTATATTTATTTACTTGCAATATATTCACAATCATTCACTTTCCTTTCCTTAAACAACACTCACCGATTGGTCTTTGTAGTGGAAAGTGAATGTGCTCGCTATGAGGTAGGAACTGAATTCCTCTACACCAGTGTTTCTCAACATTTGTGAGACCGCGGTCCGGTAAATTCTTTTTTCATAAGACGAGGGCCCGGTCCCAACAGATTTACTCGTCAGTACCTTTCCAATTTTTTAAGTTCATACATTAAACTAACATAAGTATTAAAAATTAATTATGGCATAATCATAAAGAGTATTAGTACAATTATGTGTGCGGTGTGGCATGTTGACAAATATAAAATTACATTTAAATTAGTTATAAATTCCAAGAGAATCTCTCGCGGCCCGGTATAATTAATGCCAGGGCCCGGTATCGGGCTGCAGCCCGGCGGTTGAGAAACACTGCTCTACACATTTTAGAAAAATTTCTTTCTTCAAAATGTCAAAATCATTGCTTCTTATTAGTTAAATGAGTATAATCGGAAAAAATGTTAAAAACAAGTCAAGTTGAAATGACCAAGAGTAACAGTGGCTCTAAAAAGCAACGAAGTAACAATTATGGAACAGATGTGTATTTCCACGACCAAAACGCCGTGTTAGTAATAGCGAAGGCTCTTACTTTTGTACAAACATTACAATTCCTTGAACTGAGAGAAAACGATATTAGAACCACATCTCTAGCAGAAACGTTCACAGCCCTTCAAACTGAAGATGAAAAATGCTTTCCTGCCAAAATGTAAATTGTATTTAAAAGTGAAATATGAAATTCCGGCATACTCTGACATAGCAAGCACGCAGACAGACCCCCATATGCCATATCCAAAGAGTAAGAATTTTCGGACACGTTTTACTAAGAAGTCCGAAACAGAGAAGAGCTGAAAAGCACTCGTGTATTGCAAGACCAGGGTCCTAAACAGCAAAAACTCTATAGTAAATTAAATCCCACAATACTGGGGAAGCTAAGCATAGTACAAATATTCCTCGCATCTAATTAGTAATTTAATTCTACAAGTGAATTTTTAATGTCACACTTTGCCTGGGAGCGTATGTTTAAGAAAACGTAAAAATTCTTAAATTCTAGGAGCCTGAAATTCATGTAATGTTATTTAAACGCTAAATTCATGTCCCACAGAAACGGCATCTTTTCTCCATCACAAAAATTAACCGGCTTTTACCGTACATGGATATAATAGCTCTTTATTCGCAAACATATATAGATACTTTGAACACAATGTTATGATTTTTAATGATAAAGTAAGTAATACAATTGTACTCCGAAAGAATACATGAACAGCAAAACAATGCAGTGTAACTACATTGACGTATACAGTTACATATCTACAGTAGCGACTAACTTACTGGTTCAGATTACTTGTCAATCTCGTCTCCCTCCTCGGGCTAGTCACCTTCCGAAACACGCATGTAACATGTGCGTGAAGTATTTAGGAGTATGAAAACTTAGATACACTGCAAGAATAATATGTAATTTGGCAATATAAAACGATCATGCCCTGCTGACGTACAGGTCACAAAGTGTTACAAGCCTATGTTCTCCTTTTTTAGGCGCTTTCGCGATGCGAAGAGCGACTGTTAGCTCCGTCATGTCTGTCTGTCTCTCCGTCTATTCGTCCGCATCGAACAGCTCTGCTCCCATTGCAAGGATTTTGATGAAATTTTGTATTTGAGTATTTTTCGAAAATCTATCGAGAAAATTCAAGTTAAATTAAAACTGACAAGAATCAAAAGTACATTTCATAAAGACCAATACACATTTATGATCATATCTCGTTAAATTCTTCTATGAATAAGAAATATTCCAGACAAAACACATTTTATGTTCTATAATTGTTTTTTCGAAGATAGTGCCGTTTGTGAGATAATGTGAAAAAATACTGTATAGTCGTGAAGGCCACAGATGACAATATGACGCATGCGCATTTCATACCGGATACCTAAGCCTACAAAGACACACACACACAGTCAGAATATGTAATACTTACTGTTTTCCACTGCAACATTGGTTGGACGAACGCGACTCAATGGTACATCATGTGTGCACTGACTGTCTTTTTAAGTTCTGATAAAGTTATTCTACAAAGACGCATAAATGTGCATTCCCTGTTCACCTAATACTTCAGCAGTTCTAGGTGTCTGTTAATTTAATAATCATCATTATCAGCAGCAGCATCCGTCACGAGTTAAGCCTTGATAGACCTGTATTTTCTTAACCAAAAACAGCCACGTTTTCAGGGACCTGGATGTTCGTACCAGATCTCGTTTGTTCGAACTTATCAAGCCTAGTATGCATTATTTATCAATGTTACGGGCCATGTTTAGGTATGGCACAACTGAAAGCTACTGCACCCATCCTACTATAACACACGTCAGAGAGGTCAATTGTTTCCATGCTATACGTAAAGCAACAGAGTGCGTGCAATGGCTCGCCTGTAAATAAAACAGGGTTACTCAATTGAAAGATGTAGAAGATTTATTAAAAATTAACTTTACAGTTCGGTGAAATAAACGCCTAACACACTGCTGCGGTCTGGCATAATACACTTTGAACACCTCAACAAGGAATTTCGAAAGACATCACTGGAATTAAATATAGTGTTTGTTAATGCCAACTTTAATTAGAATAATATCTCATACTTTAGTTACGAAAGTTTTAATGGACAATGGTTGAGTTAGGCATCAAGTGACGTATACTCTGACGAAGACTGGAAACAAAACACATCCCTCTTCCCTGTGACATTAAACAGTTCGACATAACATTCTGTGTCACACATGTTTAGAAAAGACAAAATTGTTACCTGAATGTGGGTATTTAAAAATCGAGATAGAATAAGAATGCATAGAAATACTCACAGATTAATCATTTTTCCGATTCATAAGAGTCTGTTACTTCAACACAGCGGACAGGAATTTCTGTGCAACACAGACATTTACGTTGCACACCTTGCACAGACCGTAGTAATTAATACTTACTATGTTTTCCACCGTCCTTGCACATCGTACTTATATATTATTGTACTTACGCTGCTGACATCAGGACCATCTTCAGCGTCGTCTATGTTAATGCACTGTAAATTACCCATAACATGTGACAATAGTGTAACATACATCATTTGACTACTAAAATGTAAAAGGTCGCCGTAATCATTTTAATAGACATCTAAAATTAACACAGTAAAATTTAAAATTACTCCGTGGTTCCATAATGCAGTATAACTATAATGCAAATTCAAAAAATTTCAATAATAATTCAGCTTGATTTGTGCGCTTATTTCGGTATAGAATTGCCGTGCCTAAGAATCAGTCGCCTTCATAGAAAAGTGAAAAGTGCCTGTTAACTTTGTTACTTCAGTTCGTCCGCCCGTCATTCTATCCAAATGTATCAGCGCGGCTCCCAATGGACGGATTTACGTAAAATCTTATATTGGCGACTTTTTTCGAAAATCATCCAGGAAATTCTAAATTGGTTCAAGCCGTGAAAAAATATTGAGCACCTTACATGAAGACCTAAGTATTTATTATTGCAGCCGGCAAAATTAAACCGCTCTCTTGGAGTGAAAGGTTTGAGGCTGTCAGGATATCCGAGGAAGTATAAAGATTAGGCCAACGCGCCACTGTTAAATCTTACATATACTGCCTATTTTGTACCACAAAGTGTCACAGTTCACTTTCGTGAATATCTCCGTAACACGTACCATATTCTTATAGTATGCGTCTTTACGTGTTCATGGATATGACAATTGTGTCTAGACTAAATATGCCCTCGTATTACGTCCAGAAGAACCACGTACTTAGTCTGTGACCAGCACATGATATTACTGACTTTAATATAACGGCAGTGCAGTTAGCTAGACACACTCAGCATGCAGGTAGGCTATCAGTTAATGTGTAACCACGTACAGTTTGAATATATAGTGCAGATAAAGATGATACACGCCAAGACACCTAGACAAGGTAATTAGGCTATATACCGCAATAAATAAACGAATGTGAATCATTATTCAAAAATGCATTTAGCTTTGCAATATATATATATATATATATTGCAACACACACATATATATATATATATGTATTAAATTAAGTAATAAAGTAGCAACTTTAATTTATGAAGTGCTAAAATTTGTAACTATTAGCACTTCAATACCAAAATTATTCAAGTTCAACGATTTTCAGGTATGTATACTTAATAGTGCACTGAAGATGACGTTGTAGTAAGAATCGAAAGCCATATGTCGATAAACAAAAACAGTGAATATGTACAAGATTGTTGGAAATTATAATAAATGTTAAACTTAAGACTCCTTAAAAGCACTTAGCTTTGTGTTTTAAAATTCAGGTTACTGGTTGTCACCGGCGTCATAACACAACTTATGTTCAGTAATGGGATACATATTTTACATGTAACATCCTTAGGTGTCTATATGAAGAATACAGGGTTATTCGAAATGATTGTCGTAGTTTTAACAACTTGTCATACACAATACACTTGAAATAGGAGTATTTGTTTTTTGTTTTATTTAATAGAACAACACTCCAAGTTTTTGTTACATACCTTACAGGTGCTCTACATGTGCACCCTTTGTGATTCTGCAAACATCAACACGATAATCGAGTTCGTTCCAAACTGTTTGTAGCATGTCAGTGGTGATGATTTCAATGGCGGTTCTGATTCGTACCTTCAGTTCCGGGATACTTGCGGGAAGAGGAGGAACGTAAACCTGATCCTTGACGTAACCCCATAGAAAAAAATCACATGGGGTTGCATCTAGAGAACGAGGTAGCAAGTTGTTAAAATCCCGACAATCATTTCGAATAACCCTGTATTAATAACGTCGCTCTTCACTCAATCGCAATGAATCGTAAACGACCTTTTCAAAGCGACTGAATCAGTACGGGTCTCGAAAATTTACGAAATATATAAGCCATTTGGTCTTCACGACATCTGTAAACAGTCTGCACTTCCAGAACACAGTGCATTTATTACAGTGAAGTATGAAAGACAGCCAATTCCAGTCTCAATTATACCAATGTCAGATTTAATGATTAATGTTTTTCAGCTCCGAACGGGGAAGGGCTTCTACTAACTTCCTAGCTATACAGTCGGAAGTTGTACCTTCTTTCGTTTTATATCAATTTCCCTTACTTCTCCGGCCGTCCTAAGAGTCCATAAAAATCCAATTAGGCAGGTCAGGCCAACTAAGCCAGTCTTTTTTTTTAAAAAAGCTTTCGAAGTTCTATCTTTATTTCTGTCGTTACTTTAACAATGATGTCTGCAAAATCGATTCTTGTGCGACGGGCTCTAATTCGCATTTAATCATCAGACTGAGAGAATTAAGGAATGCACTTTATAGTTTATTAATCAATAACGAAAAGGCAGTGACGATGTCGTCAGTCTGAGGAGAGTGGTAATGTAGGGTCTGATAAATTACTTATCCAAACACAATTTGAAGGATGCAGGGGAAGGAACTTGTCATTCTATCTTCCTACCTAGGGCCATTCATTATTTTTTCTGATAACTATCAGCTGCCAGTTTTGTTTATCGTACGTATATTAAAGTAACCCACTCAGCCAACTGTCCATAAGCTCAGCTCAGTCGTGGCAAGACGTGACAAAAGATAGGTGTCAGACAAAACATGACTTTGGTATGTGCATGGAAAAACTGTACACTTTCTGCTTTTTAATGTGTGTTCGCAAAATGGCGAAAACCGACTATTAGGTTCGTCATGCATATCCGCCCGTCCGTCCGCATTTCTGTCCGCATGCAATAACTCGGCTGGCACTGAACGGATTTTCATGAAATTTGGTGTCTGAGTATTTTTCGTAAAACTGTCGAGAAAATTCAAGTTTCATTAAAATCAGACAGGAATAACGGATACTTTACATGAAGACCAATATACATGTTTTATCATATCTCGCTCACTTCTTCTTAGAATGAGAAATGGTTCAGATAAAATTCTACAGAAAATCAAAACATACATTACATGTTTCGTAAACTTTTTCGAAAATCGTGACGTTTATGAGATAACGTGGAAAAATATTGTAGCGGAGCAGGCCACGGATGACAATACAACACGGTGCATGCGCATTCCATGCTAGATAACTATGGCTACATACACACACACACACACACACACACTATCTCTCTCTCTCTCAAAATAGTTAATTCTTATTGTTTTTCCACAGCAAAAATGGTTACGCGAACGCGCCTTGACATTAAGTTATAAGTACATTGCCTGTCTTTTTTGTACGTGTTCGTGCTCACGCTCGTACACAAAGAGGTGGCAGAGTTCTGACTGTTTTGAGTTTGAGGCAGCGTCACATGCATTAACGTGTAATGCAATTAAACTTCGATCTCTTCATACGAAAATTGCTCTTCATTCACCTAATTTTGAATAAGTTACACTGCGACTACAAAATGAAATTCTCGCCAACTAAGATCAGTAAAATAGAACGATATTTACTGCTAATTATTACCTTGCAAAATGACCAGGGCCGTGGAATGTATTCTAGGTTAGCAGGTGATGAGTGTCTTTTACACTCGTATTAACAACGGAGAGCGAAAACTTAGGTTGCATGTATTCTTCTTCCGTATACTACGGTTACTTAGCAGATTAAGGGCAGATACTTAGCTAAATCTTTGCCACTGCATCTGGAGTTGTTTTTGAGGATAAACATGGCACTCAGCCAGGTGGCTGTCTCACTTGATGAAATAGAAATGTGATGAAACTTGGGGAAAAACAGCCTTCGTGCGCATAGATTAACTCGTATGACAACACTCAGAATACACCAGGGCCGTTTCCTGACCCATTTAGTTTAATTTAACGTTTCTTAATCCCTTCACGTCTCACGACATTATGAAACATGCATAGCTTAAATGTGTGACTCGAACATTAAACTAATTTCTATGACATTTTAAAAAATAACAAAATCTTCACTGTGTTGTCATAAAGTTGTGACACCATCAGTATACAGACTCTCAACCAAGCACTAAACTTCATAATTTCCAAAACATAAAGTAAAATCTCTCCATTTCCGCTTAGTAACCCAAGTCACGCACTCATTAGTGGTCTCTTTATTGTATTTTTCCGCTGTTGATACTGGGTTTATATACAACCCAATATACGGAACAAGTTTCAAATAATTAAATTTCCATCCACCTAACATAAAACACCTCCATCCCTGAGCACTGCGTCACGTTAACACTCATGGGCTCTTTCTGAAAAGGCATTTCATCTACAATTAATATAGTATTCGGGATGGGAGAGGGCAGCGGCAGTCACGCCTAGGTTTCAGAGAAGCATTCTGCTTTCACTCAGCCCAAAAGTAACAATGAATGTTACAAACGTTACCAGTATATTGATGACAGTCATAAAACTACAACCTAATGAAAAATAACGGAAAATAAAAAAAAAAGTAAACTACCATAAAAAAAGATGTTTTGAATGTTCCTACAAGAAATATACGCCATATATTTTCAAAATTTTTATGTTCTATTTTATGAGTTTTGCGTGTTCAAGCTGTAGCTGGTAACAGATCTGCGGGATAATTCTATGTTTATGGTGTGTATCGAGCGGGATTAGTTGATTCGTGTAACAACGCCCGAGACATAAGCAGTGCATGGGCAGCGAAATAAAGCCTTGCGTTTTAGAAGCACTGTTAGACAGACCACAAAATTAAATAGTAAATTTTCCAATTTCTTTATTCTCTCGCAACATTAAAAATCTTGCCCCTCCCCACCTGTGAGTAGGTACGCTTTCCACAATCTCCAGAAGACATATCTGCTACAGAATCACTGGAATGGTAGCTCTTGTCAGACTAATAGGCATGGCCAGATTTCACATGTCAGAGGCGACACCTCAGTTATGGTACATGAGACTCAAAACTGATATTAACAAATTTTAAAATAATATTTCTTCAGACGACTTAGAATATATTTTACTTCTATCTCCTGTTGTTACATAAATGGTTAAATTTACTGCATGTAAGGTTAAGACAGTTTAATGTGCTAAGACAAATCAGTTCTTTGTATCAGTTCTGACAAGTGCATACATTCTCTTCTTTCTCCAAGGAACCAAATTAGATGTGGGTATTGAAGAAATGGCGGAATGTTACACGTGTACCCTGAATTTAAAAAAAAAATTTCACTGTAGGTCATTTACAAAGTCACAAGACTGAAATCTTTTCTCTTTGTAAGAAAGAGCGTATCTTACATGTGCCTTTCTTTGGACCTCCAATGTTTGTTTAGAGTAATACTTTGATATTCAAACGAATTCTGAGACAGAGTAACCTCGAACATAATTGGTCTAAGTTGGCCCTTTATTCACTAACACGATAAAATAGAAGCCCCTTTACCTGCCTTCTTGAATTAATTTGTACCAAGCAGTGCAGTTGCAATACTAAGGAATGAGAGATGGCACATAGATAAAATAATCTGTATTTATTTTATTTATTCATTCATTCATTCATCATTCATTCCAGATTTATTTAAAGGACCTTCAATTACTAATGTTAGGTAACGTCAAATGATTAGAGAATAATGAATCCAATATTGGAGTGAAGAAGCAGTCATGTCCTCATTTAAAGCAGTACGCCAGTACTTCCGCGAAGGAAATGAGGAAACAAAACATTCAACCGATTTCTGAGCAGATATTTGAACCGAAAATCTCTCGAAAACGAAGCAAATTGGCTAACAACCCAACCGTCATATTCTTCTGTAATTAAACTAGTTACACGTACATGTTATTTACATGTATCTCAGAACAAACAGCGATTTTTGCCTGTATATCAACAAATAATTGGTCTTCATATCCAAGAGAGATAGAGGGTGTATGTGTGTTTACTGTGGGGTACGAACTCTATCTTTAAATAACAAATTACGTTTCGTCTTCGAAGGGTTAATCTTGTACTTATAATTGAAGTAAAATGGAAAGCATAAGGGATTGTGGTAGGAAGGAGAAGAAGAATATTGCAACTCATCATTAAGATGAGTGTCAGAGAGGTAGGTTTTGAGGATACGAAGTGGGTGCAAATGGACCGGAATATCTCCAGTAGTGATTTTTTTTGTTAGTGATAATGAAGCTAAGGAAACAGGTACTGATCATCATCATCATCATCGTCATCGTCATTTTAGATATAATTACCATTATTCTCAATGTCGTAGTAATAAAAAGTTTCAACGCGCGTCACTAGCTTTAAATAAGTCTTCTCCTCATTAGAGTTAATTGGTGGAGTAACTACATTTTACAAACGACATAAAATTGGGGGAGACAAAACGATCTTCTGAAACAAGAGACATCAAAAGGTCCATCCGGTTATTTCTACACAAAGGATAAATTATAAGAAATAACCCAGTCGTTTTTGTCATGTTTTATTATCGTCTACCTCGCACACTTGTCTGATGGTAAGAATTTTGCTTTATAGAAATTGTAAGGGACTTCGCATTTCTGCCAACATTCTTTACTTTACACTCTTATGTACCTGTAGATGAAACACCAGAACGCTTAATCTTAGTAATTGACCAACTTAATGCACAAATTCTTGTTTTATAATAAGTTTATTAAATACCTCTACATGTTTCGAGCACTGTTGTGCTTATCATCAGGAGGTCAAAACTGTATTATACATCATCTGGTATCATCACACCTGTAGGTGGCCGTCCGGTGCGCAACGGCCACCTATAGGTGTGATGATACCAGAGGCTGTGTAATGCAATTTTGACCTCCTGACGATGTAGCGGCACATAATAAGCGTATTATAAAACAAGAATTTGTGCATTAAGTTGGTTAATTACTAAGAATATACTGAGATGCACGGTCAGTAAAACATTAAAAAAAAACCAGAAAGATGTTTGTTGTTGGACAGATCTATACTATATCTTTAAGCGGCGGGACACGTTATGTTCCACACGGTATGTTCCACACGGTATGTTCCACACG
>Ga0131853_10004215_pt1 | contig 25777 bp, 25 predicted proteins | sample TergutLab28metaG_FD_92764 | JGI IMG/M metagenome (GOLD analysis project Ga0131853, IMG submission 92764) | Labiotermes labralis P1 segment gut microbial communities from Petit-Saut dam, French Guiana - Lab288 P1 (version 2) (version 2) | ecosystem: Host-associated > Arthropoda: Insects >... | reverse complement strand
TCACTAAAGATCCAAGAACATAATTATTAATTTTCTTCCTCATAAGTACAGTATAGCATAATCTATCCAAAGTGTCAATATACAGCTTTACTAATACCTTCGTAGCTATTTCTAAACCTTTGTTTAATTGAGTAACAATCCCTATACCTACTAATGCATATACAATTACGAGCATCCCTTAACTCCTTCTGCTCAAAGCCCCACTCTCTCCCTATACTATTTTTCTTGATTATTGGGTACGAGGAAGAGATGCGGTCGTTGTATATCAGCTCTAATCTTTTCTTTACGTACTGCTTGTTTCTTCTTTGATCTGTAAACTGACTCTAAAGTAGTTAGTTCAGTTACATTATGTTCAATTGCACTTTGACGATCGTTATCTTCTTTGAAGCTCTTCATCACTGATAATACTTGATTTTTTGTTCTCTCTTTAGTTATTTCGAACATAATAAATTCTCCTTTATTGTTGTGATTTGTTCAATGGCAATAGTATTCCCAACATAGTTACTCGCTGATATCTTCTTGCCAAGAACGTCTCCAAAACTTACAAATTTCGATTTATTTTCCTTTGTCATAGATATTAGCCTCCTTGAGTTTTTTTTTAAACCTCCATCGGAATATGTTGTTGCCTACACAAGGGGTCGTCTGTTGTTATTTTGAAAAAGAAAAAGCACTCACACATGCTAATTATGTGAGTGCTTGACTAATATATGAGTTAAATTTTCTACCTTAGGTAATTGACCGAAATTACTATACAACTTAGACATATCTACCTGTTATAAACCATAACCTTACCTCTAACTTCATCTTTGGATACCGCCTATTGCAAGACATTGTTTTAAATTAAAGAATGTTTTCTTAATATTTCTTCAACATAGCACTTTTTCAACTCAAAGATATATGATATGTCATCAATAGTACTGCCTTTTGCATTCTTATAAAGTTTTACAATACTCTGTTCTAGTCCTTGTTCTAGCCCTTGTTCTAGCCCTCTAGCTTCTGCTTGTTGTCTTTCTTCCTCTGATATAAAAGAATTTAATTGTTGTGCCATATAATCATCTCCTTTTTCTTGATATCTTTTTGTCTGAATCTTAGCACAGGATATTGTGATTGCTTTCTGCAATTTTTTAAAGATAGGCGACTTTACATCTAATCCTTCTCTTTCATAAACTTGGGTATCTTCTTGCAAGCCTAAGTGTATAAAGGCTAGAAAATAACGTAAGTACTCGTTCTCGGCCTTCTTCCAGTTTTCAGCAGACACTTGATATAAATTTAAATGATCACTCGCTCTTATATCATCGTAATCCACATTGTCCACCTTATAATGCTTGACAGCATTATCGCCTAACTTTTTATCCTTGTACACAATAATAGAAATTACAGGAATTAAATCCCTATAATGTTCTCCCTCCTTTAACGTCGAAACAAAGGTTAAAGCCCAATAAAACAGTTGCCTACTTAAAGTAAAAGCCGAAGCAACATTCTGCCCCTCAACGTTTATAAGAGCATGCTCTGTATTAGCTAAAGTATCCATAATAATCTTCTTGCCATCTACCCTGAAAAATAATTCGTTGTTGACAAGAAATTTACACTTACCTTTAATCTCCCTACCTATAATGCTTTCTACAAAATCTGCAAAGATAGATGTATCTTCAATCATTATCTTGAAAGCCTTATCGTCTAAAGGGTTGATTTTTACTAGGTCTTTGCTAAAATCACTTAGCTTAAACATTTTATTGAATTGCGTGGATGGAGTTAAACTCATATTAAAACCTCTCTTTTCTTTGCTACTTGATTTGTTGATTCCATCTTACTGATATTATACCTTAAAATAATGGTAAAACAAGTATTGGAATTCCCCAATCTGAGCAGGGGTTTAACAACTATGTGTTGGAAAAGAAAAAGGCATCACAAATGTTTTAAATCGTGATGCCTTAAAAGGTTGTACTCATGTCTAAGAGTTTCGTTTTTGAAAGGTGTTGCTTGCTAAAAGCCCTTTGATAGTATATAAAAACTTATACCACCCTCCTACAATTCTTTTTCTTCATTGACGTATTCTTACTGAATTGCTTTCCTTTACTGCATTTTATTCAAATGCAAATTTAATTTATCAATCACTTCTTCGACATATTTAGCAGGAACAGAAAGTTTCTCAACTATCTCTTCAATTGATAGTTTGAGGTCTATAAATAAAGTCTCAATCTTGCCTTCAATCTTGCCTTCAATCTTGCCTTCAATCTTGCCTTGCTCTATTAAGATATCACCTATTGATTTTTCCATTTCTTCATCAACTCCTAATTCTTCTTTATATTGGATGGTGTAATCCATAACTGCAAAATATATACCTTCCTTAATTTCTCTGAATATTTCAGAAGATGTATCAAGTCCGTGTCTATTATATTCTTCATCTGATAATTTCAACCCTAGCTTGACAAATGCCAAGAAGATCCTTAACCAAGGATCTGTTGCCTGCTTCCATTTAGAAGCACTTATAGAATACATATAAAGAAAATCTCCCTCGTCTTCCAATAAGTCTCCTTCCATTTTAGCAGACACAATAACTTTAGGCTGTACCTTGCTCTGATATATAACCGCAGATGCGACTGGCCTCAGTTTCTCATAATCACCAGCAGTCTCTAACTGGTCTACAAATACAGAAGTTAAATAAAACAGATGCCTCTTGTAACCAAATTTGCTTGTATCAATTTGAGCCTCAACATTGTATCTTGTGCCACTATCATCTCTCACATGCACGTCTAGTTTAATATCTTTAGCATTGACCCTAATTGTAAGTGCCTCATTGAGGTGAACAATAGTATCCTGATTAAAAGCTGGTAAGTGAAAGGACTTGATTATATTTGTTAAGATTTTCTTATTTTTCATAACCATTTTAAACTCTTGATCATTAAGTATCTTAAAATCATAGGTATCCAGAACTTGATACACCAATGTTTCTATTCTATTCTTCTTATCCATATAAACTTCCATCCAGGATTTAGAGTCCTCTTCACCTTGCTTGTTCTGTGAAGGCTTTTGGGACTTTTCTGTAAATATACTACTTGGCTTTAATTCATCCATTTTTCTACTCTCCTCTTTAATTAATTATATCACATTATCACTAGATTTGCAAACCTTTTCTTTTATAAGAGATAATTTTTTGTTATTTTGAACAAATAAAAAGGCACTCGTACAATACTTATGTGCGAATACCTTCGAACATAAGTTATGTGAATAACTATGTACCCGTGTCTTATCTATGTACATTGGGGTATTCTTCCCATTTTTTTTCTAAGTACCTATGAACGGGTTTTAGAAAGCAAAGCGAAAAATATTATAAAATCCTTTATCGCCATATTATCCTAGCTTGTTCCAGCTTAACTTTAAGGATATTTTTATCTTTATTCATACTAATATTTTATCACATTTTTATTAGAAATGCAAGTGTTTTTATGCTATTTATTGTGCCATACAAACCCATATGAAAATTGATCCTTGACAAGACAAGACAAGATTTAAGTTTTGTCAGGTCGTTAGTAGCAAATCTATATGCAGCAAATGGAGCAGAAAGTATAGACCCAGTATACTAATAAAACTAAATATAATACAATACACATTTGGAATACGATCAATGCGTCAAACAATAAAAGAAATAGAAGTAAATACAGCATACCGATGGTACATAAGGTATGGATTGAGCGAAAAGATTCCACATTTTTTTGTCCTGTAAATCGGAGATGGTCTCAGAAGGTGAAATTACAAAAATTATTAAAAACTTAATTACTGAAAAATTGGATAATTATATCAAAAAAAAAAAACAACGAAATGATAACGAAGTTTTCTAAAAAGCAGTTAAGCCATATGGAGCATATAGGAGAATCATACAAAAGAAATCAACAGAGTTTTGCATATATTCTAGGATTTAAAAGTGTTATGTTTTGGATATTTGCAGGCAGTTGGGCAATATGGGCTTTGATACACATTTATCAGTTAATAATGGCGTTCATTTAAGGAGGAATTTATGGAAAATATAAAAAAAAGCAAGAAAGAGAACCTTTTGGACAAATGATACAAACAATCGGCAATACAACTTATGAAGTTAATTTTTATTTTAGCGAAACGAGTAAAGAAACTATACAAGACAAGATTTTAAGACTTGCTAGAAATGATATGAACAAGTTATAAAAGCATATAAATAGGGGAAGTTTAAGCTTCCCCTATCATATTATTAATAAATGTCTATGCTACAGTCATTTCAGGGTCTTCGTATAATCGCTCTATAGTTTCAACATCAAGACCCGTTAATTCAGAAATTTGCTCTAAAGGCAGCCCCATTGCTATAGCGTTTTTGGCTATTGATATTATACCGTCCTCAAAGCCCTGATGAGTAAAGCGTTCTCTAGTTGTCATCACAACCTGCACCTCCTTATCGTATTTAAAATCGTTGAATAAAGTATCGAAGTTTTCAATTATATTTTTAACTTCTTCATGAACAGGCTCTAATTCACTTTCATTCATATAATCTATAATATTCAATAATTGGTCCATAACAATTAATTCCCTTTTGGGGCAGAATCTAAAATATTCTTCTGTTGTTTAAAAATTCCCTTCACAACATCTATATCTATATCTACATAAATTAGACCTCTTCGAAGATTAAAGATTAACAAAAGAAGCGAGATATCTTTGATTTGTGGTATTATTAATTTTGAGATTGTCAATTAATTTACGTGGAGATCTAGTAGAGATATATCCTTCTAAGCCATTTATTACATAATAAAGTTTTAGTTGACTATTTTGGCCAAATTTGTTAAAATAGTTTTGTATTAATTTTAGAGATTCTCATCTGAGTTATGGTATTTAAAGTAATAACTTTGTAATATCATAATAGTTTCACATTCTTTGCTACTAGTAAAAACTTCTGTATCTTTATTGGTATAGTTGATATAATTTTTGCGAAAGTATCTTATTAAAAATGAAAGATTTTTATAAGAACTTTTCATACCATAGGTGTAACCTAAAAAAAATATACCTGTAAAAAATACTATAATTATTAAAACATCCATAAATAAACTCCTTGGAGGTAAAATTTGAATTTCTTTGAAATTTTAAAAAGTTCAACTTCAACTGTTGAAAATTTTGAAAAAACGACATATAAAATTTATGAAATACTCAAAAAATTAGCATTTTCTATGCTAGTGTTTGTTCTGTACTTATTTCAATTCAATATTCTAGCAACTATTGCCCTTATTTTTATAGTTTTAAACGGAGCTGTATTTTTATACAATAGATTTTATTACAAACGCAGAGTATTAGACACAGTTTTTTACGTTTGTAATGGCTGGATAGTTGTAGTAATGCTAATAATTTCTTTTTCATCCATTTATGTCTATAGGAATATTGAAAACTTTCTTGGAATTGAAAATCAATATTACATATTTTTGGGTTAGATGTAATAATTCAGTAGAAATTCTTCATCATTGATACCCAGCTTTAACTTCATAACTTTCAACCACTAATTATTTCCATCTATTTTAGGAATGACTTCTTGTTCTTCAGTAACTATTAAACCGCAATATTGTTGATAACTCAAGTGAAAAAATTTTCACCTTTTTGGTGATTAAAGAAAATAAAATCGGATGTAATAGACTTCTTTTTCGTTCAATTGACTCGACCTCCAAACTATGTTATAATAAATGTATCTACTAAGAAAGGGGGTATGTTTTCTGTGTTAAACGCTACAATAAACAAAATCGGATATTTAGGAAATTGGTTCCTAGCATTCGCACTGTGTGTCTTGTCAGTAGTAACTCCATTGTTAACATTGGTCAACTTGATATTTTCACATTTTATACTCTTGCATGAAGCTACGATTGCAGTAAAAGTATTAACTAATATAACAACCTGGATAGCGCATTTTGTAATTCTAGGCGTTTGAACAAAGAGATCTTAGGATACTGGCATATTTTTCACTAGATATAGTAGATACAAGCCCTATAGCATTTTGGGTGCTATAGGGCTTGTTTTGTTAATGGGTTCCTATTGTTGTTTGGTCAGTTGGGGCTGGACGGCTGTAGTCAACCACAATAATCGGTGTGAATGGGTACGTCCAATCTGGATCACCGCGTTCAGCCTCAACCCTGTTTCTCGGTCTTAACCAAAAATTACGTTCACGATTTCGACCAAGTCTACCAGGAATCGGACGAAGATTATCAGGTGGATTCAAATGTCTTTCGTGCGGAGGTGCATCTAGACTTGAACCGTACGGTTGGCTATTTGTTGCTCCAGTATACGTTGATAAGTCCCAAAGCCCGTTATCCCCGTTAGTTCTGAAGGTAAAGTTGACACCAATATACTGGTTATCTGTTCGCCCTTCAAATAAACTATACGGTACGTTATCATGGAAAATAATCTCGGTTGAATTCGGCAAATGGTGTCGTGCATGCCACCTGTGCGCATTCTCCCAGTTAGAACCACGGTAGTTAAGCATTGAACCAGGAATAGTCGAGTCAAATGAAGCAATCGGTCCACCCCATGTTTCGTTGCTTGGTCCACCTATAACAGAAGAACCACCATGTTCCCAATTATCTGGTATACTAGACTCAATGTAACCGTGGTGTATACCTTCACCAATTCTTCCTTTCGTTCCTGGTCCACCTTGATGTGTCCTAAGTTCTGTAGGAATCCTAATAAAGCTTGGGTCCCCTAAGAAAAACCTATAATTCTGCCCCATTGCGACAGCATTGGTGAAAGAAGCACCTTGTCGTTCCATCTCGTTAACTTTCGCTCTTGGGTCAGCCAAACTATGCCATATCTGGTGATGGAAGTTTGGTTGCCAGCCAATATCAAGGTCGGTACGCGGATAGGTCATATTCCCGATTCCTTGTACCCCACCGTGCGAACCGAACTGCCAGTTAGCGAAAGGAACTTCTGAATCCCAGAACATCTGACGTACACCTGTTGGATCGAATGGATTTGTGGCAAACATTCGGAAGTAAGCGTGGTCACCGCCTGGATGTGTTGCCCAGTCTCCTAAGAGAACATATCGTGGATGCACCCACATTTCACCATCTCCGAATCTACCTAAAGTCTGTACAGAGAATTGGAATTCGTAGCCAAGTGATGTCACTTGTGATGAATACTGAGGCTGTGGATTCCTTTCCAAAGGTAGTGTGTAAGGCTGGTTAATACCATGGTGCTCTGTGTACAGGAGGGTAGCGTCCATACCATGCCATTGGCTTAATTGGCTAAACCTGTTGAAGATTCCGCCAGGCATTGTGTTCCTTGGATGATGTGGCCTACCATTAAGTCCTTCTGGATTCTGAACAGACTCGAACATGTTGTAATGTTGACCAATCGCTCTCCAAACTGGGGAATTAATAAGCGGTCTGTTTTGGTCATTCGTCTGCCAGAAAACATTAGTCCACTGCGGGTCAGCATTATCATCCACTAATACATTACCAATTCTTCCAATAACGTCAACGGTCAAAACAGTCGCCGTTGCATGGAAAGCTTCTTGGTCTTGCTCGGAGCCTGTTGAATGATGCGATGCTGTTTTTTCAGTTCCTGTTCCTTGACGCAATCTCATAGCATTAATGTTCCATTCAGAACCCAAATACCAAAGATCATTAGGTTCTATGCTTGGTGAATTAATAGAACGTGCTACAATCCTGATTTCCTGGTTAACTAAATCAGCAACGTGACTCGGAATCCTAAAAGCAAATTCAGTCGGGTCATTATCTGGTCCAGCTAACTCTTGACGATTGTTATCAAATAAGGTTATCCAAGTTCCAGCTTCGACAAAGGTTGCATTAAAACCGCCTGGGTGTCCTGGACCTTCGAAAGATTGAAAGTCAATGAAAGGGCCTTCAATAATCTCTGGGTTTGCTTGGCTTCCTGGATGTTGGGGGGAAAAGTATGGAACGAAGGATCCATAGTAATACACGTCAAATGGAAACTGAATATACTTCGCATCTATCCATTTTGACACATCCCAAATAGATGGACTCTGTCTCCATCCATAGGTTGGTCCTTGTCTTGTACCTAGTGATTGATACGGATTTGCGTAATCTCTTCTTGACACCCAAGGTTGCATATCGCCTATCCAACCTGGCCCTCTGAGTCCATGATCTGGGTGTTGGTATCCTGTATTATGGACTAAAGGTGCTGGGTCGAAATTGACTGCACCGCTGGCAGGTGCTGAGATTCCTCCTCCCCTCCTTCCATCCAGGCCTAAACCTTCAGAACCACGTCCAATATAGTTGGATGTGTGGAGAGGGCTACTTCTCGGTGTACCCCAACGGTCACGCCCTGCAGGCTCCCCTGACTGAGCGGGATAAAAATGCCAGTACGTGTTAAACGTTCCGTCATTCGGCATCGTAATCCTAAAGTCGAAGTCAACATATAGGCGAGCTGCCGCTTCGTAGTTAACGCGTCGCTCGTGAGGAACAATTTCGCCACCTATCTGCTGTCGTACCGTGTTTATCCTTTGGTCTTGCAAGGTGAAACTTGGAACATCATGAACCCAAGCAAAAATGCTTGCTACTGGGTTGTGGATAGTAACAGGGTTCGGACCCATATAAGCTGTCGGATCTGCTAATCCTGTATGCGGGCCTTGTGGTTGAGTGTACGGGCTAGAAGCTTCTTGCCACGCGGTATACTCTAACCTGACGTGGTTAGGTGTCGCTAAATGGTCTCCTGGGCTGGTCGCACCTTGACCTGTATGATTCATACTTTCCCACTCTGGTTGGCTGAGAATATCTCGTATACTGTCCCCGAAGGCTAATTCGTAAGTTGTATAATTAAGCCAGTTATACTGAAGGAAAGGAACGAAGTTATAAATGTTGTTGTGCAACCGCCATACGATATGCGTACTTGGATTGTGCCAAGCTATCTCTGGAAACTGTGGATTATGCCCTGGAATAACACTAGTCGGATTATGACCTAGCCTTCCGTTCCTATCGGCATCCCTCCTGTGGTAACGACCTTGGAAACCAGATACAGGTACAATTTCATACTCATGCCATTGCTCACCTTTCGGTGCAAAGTAAGTTGTGTCTGGTGCAGCATGAAGTTCAACTGGTGTTGGATTCGGATTATCATGCCATTGGTTAACAGAACCTGCTACTAAATTCTCTCCTCCTGGTCCACCTTGCAACGTCGGTCCGCCAGAACCATGTCCACCAGTCCTAACAAACTGATAATCATTAACACCTAAGCGGAATACTAAGTTTGCGTTTTGAGCGAATAGATTACCAAGTTCCTCGGTTGCTAAAGCATGAGCTTCTGCTTCTCTCTCTCGGAATACACTCGCTTCACTAGTTTGGTTAAAACATCTTGGGCTCGGCTTTCCTTCTGTAGGCCAATGTCCTGCGAACCACTTGTACTCAAACATGCTAAGATTGCCGTCTTCTGTACCATAATGGTGTGTTTCTTGCCTTCCTGGCTCAATATCTGGTATAGATATATGAAGGTTAGTGCTTAGGTCGTATAAGTCAATCGGTCTCTGAGTGATGTCAGGTCCAAAACCGTAATGACCTTGATCATTATCCCGATAAAGATGAGGGTTAAAAACCTGTGCATGTGTTGCTGACCTTGCTTGCCCATGCCTAATCTCTAAGAACCTGAAATCAGCTTGAGCATAATCCTCATTATGACGGAATACACCGTTGCCAGCTAATTCAATCGTTTCGTATTGAGGATTTCCTGGTGTACTCCGAACGGCTGAAATGTCACTATGCCTCCAAGTTCTTTGCCAGTCAGAGTGCATCGTACCAACGGGGCTACGCTCCGTATTGTTACTGGTGTAATAAGTCTTTGGTGCCATAATTGGCGGACAACAACCATCCTCACAACCACTCGGACAACAATTTCCACCACAGTCATAACATACCATTACTTGTGAAGCTTCACAAAATAATGGACAATAATCTGATTCTACCCACCATACTGCAAATTGATAAACTCGTCGATGCCAAGTATATTCGACATCAAAAGCACCTTCTCGTCCACCAATGTTAATATATAGAAATTCCGTTTCTGGAATCGTGATTTTCACCTCAAAACGCAACTTTTGAGGCCGTTGCTTTCAACTGCTTGCGCTTTCACACAAGACAAGACTATTTGTTCATCTTGCTAAATTACACTAAAATATGCTATAATATATGCTAGGGATTTCGCTACCTAATAACATATATTGGAGGTGTTTTTTATAAAAGACTATTACAACATAAAGCGTGAAGCTATGGATAGAAAATATAAAACAGCAAAACTGTTAGGTATACTTTCTATAGTTACACCTATTGTGCTTGCAGTAATAGTACCATTGATTTGGTCTTTATTTAACTAGTAAGTAAATTATACCTGGGTGAGCGGCAACTCACCCAGGTATTACATATTTTAGTATAAAAAAGCAAGAGCCACATTTTTCTTCCGCCATAGACATCGTAATGTCAGCTTGCGGCTTTACTCCCGACCATTACTCAGGATAGTCGTTGAACGTTCCTCTTACCATTCTATATGATTATGATTTCATAATATATATCTATCTGAATAATTTCCAAATTACCATCTATTTATTTGTCTTTTAATCTGTGTTCTTGTTGAAAACACACACCAAACCAACGATAACAAAGAACCAACTAAAACTAATGCGGTTATAAAGGCGTCGATATGTTGTACATAGAAGATTAAAAGTGTTATACAAGTCATAAACAAGGAAAACAGCCCAATTGGTATGTAAATCGCTAATTTATTGACTTCTTTTTTTGAATTAGATTTTTCTTTCATTGACATTCTCACCTCTGTATGATATAATATTAGATAAATAGAGCAAAGGAGATACATATGAATAGATTTAACTGGAAATCATTTTTATTACATTATTAATTATCTTGTTGGTCATTTTAATTGGCGTTTACATTGTTGCTCCATGGGTTGGTCAACAATTGAGAACACCGTGGTTTTGATTATGAAATCATAATCATATAGAATGGGTTAGAGGAGTCGCTGCTAAACTTCCATTTTGTACAATATTATTGACATCCTTAACTACATGTGTCTTTTTTGCGATTTTGATTACTACCTTTATAATATCATTTCGCAATTTGGACGAATATCCTATAATATCAACTTTAAGCTGTATAGGAGTATTGCTTGCTAGTTCTGTTATACTCAGCTTATTACAAGGTATACCAATATGGATATCTTTTGTAATGACTGGTTTATTTGGAACAGGCTTAATCTCCCTACAAGTTTATGCCAATTGGGATAGAGTTAAACTGTTTCTATCTATAATGTAGCACGAACTCATCTTAGGACATACCTTAAGGTGGGTTTGTTTTTTTAATATTGTACGTGGCACTTAGGATTTAACCATATACCATCCTTGCTGTTTTTTCTGCTTTCGCAACCATTGACAAATTTGATTTAATTTGGTATAATAACTTTGTACTTTTAAGTTCCGTATTAGCTTCCTCCTCACGAAAGGAGGAAATAATATGAAGAATATTATAACGCTAACGCTATCGGCAATGCTAACTATCTTAATATTAGCATTAATATTTTGGTCAATCTTTATATTGCCATTCCGATTGCTTTAGGGAGTACCAAACCTCTCTGTCTAACCACAGGGAGGTTTTTATTTGTCAATTTTTCACGTTTGTCCTTTCGGACCACGTTGTAGTCAGCAAGGCTTTAGGATTTCTTAGCAATTAACGTGGAACTGCTCCCCGGTCACCCGAAGGCAGGGGCTTTCCTTTTCCCGGACATTGCTTGAAATACTTCTGATGTTCTTGTTAAATTAATGTTTGAGGCTGGCGTACTTGGTCCGTCATTATTAAAGCCTGAAGTCGCCATATGTGTTTCGGCAAATGCGAAAGGAATGTTGTTCCAACGCAGTTCAATTTCTTCTTCCTCTTGCAAGCCTGTGGTACCTTGATCCTTCTCATCTGTGTTGTCATCCCTGTTGTAAATATAACAGAAATGATGCCCACACATTTCCTGTTCTGAAGGGGTGCATGGTGGTGGTTCGGATTCGCAATCTTCCATGTTGGCTAACATAGGTAACAATCTTAAAGCACCTAGCTCCATGGCGTAATCTTCCCATACCTCTGGAATACAGTATCTTTCGTCTTCGGAGTCAGCCATCTCTGCGGTTATCATAAGGGGTTCTATACTCGAAATACATTCAAAGTTAAATTCACTGCTATCGAATCCTAAAGAGGAAGCGAGTGCTATGGCTTCGGCAGGGTATACAAATATATCCAGTTTGTCTGGGAGATAACATATCTCTTCAACGACTGCCATAACGACGTCATAACCGTTGCCCTCACCACCTGGCAAGGTACCGTGTTCTGGGTGGGTGAACATGTTCATGAATCCTCTTGCCGCCCACCGTTTCCAAAGGTCTGAAGATATCTCATATCGGATACGCCAAAGAACTCTCACATCATCCCCTGCGGCTTCAATATCTTCCGAACGAGCGGCTACAGCATCGTTCCATTCCTGTTGTGTTACTTCGTGATTCCGCCACGCCCAAGTAGATTCCCACTCCCATGTCTCATCTGAATCAGGAAATCCTGCCATGGTACAAGTGAAGATTGGAGTTAGGCTTTGATTGAGTTCGATGGTGATTTCCCACCAGAACCAAGGTAAGGCACTCCAAATATCCTGTGAATGCCCTCCGTCACCCCTTAAACCACCGGCTACACCTTCGCCATGCCAAGGTCTGAAAATTAATGTGATACTGTCTTCTTCAAAGTCTTCTGGAATAGTGAAGATGAATTCTCTAATACCACCTGTGTTAACTTCAGCAATGTTGATATTGCTTTCGATATCAATATCAGGAGTACCGTCAGCGAGAACAACTGTCCATGCTAACTGAAGCCGAGATGCATCAGGGGTTTCTACAGATATTAAAATAGGTTTCCCTCTCTCACCCTCAACAGTGATTTCTGTCCCTGACCTTGATTCTTCACCTGCCAAAGTAAAAGTTGTAGCTTCGGAATAACGGTCGGGATGATTTCTTACCAAGTCTCCAAACTGAGTCCAGTAATGCAGGAGTAGGTGTTCATTTATGCCATATCTCAATCCAGTCGAACCTGTGCCAGGTCCAACAGGGATTCGATCTGTAGGTATGCCGTACGTAATACCCGCTGCAACAGCAGCCGCAGCGCCCACACCATTTCGTGATGTGGCGTGGTTAACAGGAAGTCGTCCCCCCTCTGTATAAGTATTTATATTCCAAGGGTATAGGGCTAATAGACCTTGGATATATACTGATGACACCCCGTCAACTTTAGTAGCTACAGGAGTCCTTTGCCAAGGTTGGGCACAAAATGCATATAATGAAACACCGTGTCCGTACTGAATGATGAACTCGGTAAACACTAAGGTTATGTTTCCTATCCCAGAAAAATGTAGTCTCCAGTTTTCGTGACTTTCATGTGTTGCTCCTATCGAAAATGATATTGAATCGGAGTGGTCAAACCCTAAACTACTCTCTGATAAAGGTGCAACTTGCATAGCAGGAAGAATACCTTGGTCTTGAAGTACATAGTAAGGCACTGTCTCCAAAGATAATATGTCGAAATACCAAAGAGTACTCTCGACAATATTACCCACATAAGGTTCTAACTCAGGGAACTCTTCTAAAAAAGTGATTTTATGGAAAGGATTAGCGACTTCATCCCAGGCTTGGATAAAACCAACAAGATCATCTCCTATAATTTCTATCCTCGGAAACACAGGTCTAAGGTGCAGATGCATTTGTGTAGTATCCATAGGTACAAACATCTCATGAACAAAGACCCAACCACCAGGATGATTCCCCATATATTCAGGTACTACAAGGCCAGGAATTAATCTGGAACCTCTAATTTCTGTGTTGATTCCCATGTTGTGTGGCGGTTGTATCCACTCGGGGGCTACTCTTGCTTGAGGGTGTACGCGATCCATATCGAAATCTAAGAGTACAACTCCGTCACGAGGAACATTAACCAACTCGTTGTTGATAATCATAAATGGTGCTTCCACTTGCGAGTTAGCCAATATTTGGTCAAGAGGGATTTGTCGCATATTAACGTAATCCCGAATCATCTGGTCTACGCGGTCTAACTGAGACTCGCTTTGGAATCCTACGGGGTCGCGTCCTTCGTTTAGTCTGCGATGACTTTGCAATGGACCTGAGTCCCAAACGAAGATGTCATCCATGTTAGCAAAAGGTATTCCATCTTGCCAAATGGTTCCTTCCTCGTCTTGTGTCCAAGGACGGTTGGGGTCAAACTCTGTTTCTGCACCTCTGATTCGTCCGCCTGTTGCATGGGGATTGTTCTCTGTAACTCTTCCAGTGGAAATAGTGGAGTTGTTTGGTTGCGGCGTTGCGTACACGATAGTCGATGGATAACTAACTAATGCGGGGGCAGCCATGATTAATGCCAAGGCCACTGCTATAGACCTCTTTAATTTTGTTTTGTACATTTTGTACCTCCTATCAATATATTTTTATGTCGTATGTTTAGAGGTTGTTTTTGTTTCTTATATTGTAAGGAAGAAAAAAGCCATAACCGCATAGAATCTGGTTATGGCTTGGGTCTATTTTGCCCTTGTGTTGTGTGAATGTAAAGAGGGTGTTAGTGCCTCCCTAACTTTTCTACAAGCTCGTATTAATGTTGAGAGTATCCATAAGAGAAAACCTTCTTTGTTTTTTGGTTTGTTAATATAATACGCTATTGAAGATTAGAAAAACAACCTTAGAAGTGAGGGGCAGGGACATACGCTGTTATATATAATTCAGGGAATTTTTCTTTAAAACTTCGTCTAGCATCCTTCATATTAAAAGTCTCATAAATCTCATCCCATATCACTGTCGCCAGATCATCGGCACTATAACGGCAAGGTATTCTTCCCATCTTCTCCAAATATCTATACACTAGTGCTGGTGTGAGGCTATACGAATCGTTAACATAAAAGAGCCGAAGTATGCTCTCAAATTCCTTAGTTATACCTTCTGGTGGATATTCTGGATGGTAACCCTTATCTAGTGCACCCACTATCTCTTCAAGGGAAGGTAAAACTACTGTCGCTGGGTAAAACACAGGGTATGAACCCCTTATTCTCTCCAAGTCAATTGAAAATCTTCCTTGCTCTTCACTTTTGCTAGCTCTAATAAAATTCTCTAAATACTTATTCCAAGTCACCTCTTCTTGATGTGGGTCTTCGGTCGATGGCAGCGTAAAGATGCTGATTGTTTCAAATTCCTGTTTGCTCATTAACATTTCCTCTTCCTTTAAAGCTCTTCCTCTGTTTTGAAAAACATTGCTTTTACTATTTAGTTCCATTAGAAACCTCCTTTATTTTTGGGTTTGATTATAATACGTTATTACTAGAAGAATTAACAACCTGGGTAATAACTCGCTGTCGTTCCACCATATAAAGGGGTAAATATGTACTATATTGAACAAGGAAAAAAGAGCTTTACTGAGAGTTTGTTATTGATAATAAGGTTTCGATATGCATGCTCGGTTGGAGTTTAGTCTTATAGGGCAGTCTATAAGGCCACGTGTTGATGGATACTACGTACCCGAAAAATTTATACCTAATAAACTGTTGCTAACAAGGTATCATTTTAACATCCCAGAAAATGAGAAGATTTTTAATTATGATAAAATAATCAAGAAAAGAATAAAGATGTTTGAAGTAAAATTTGTCACAAAGGCCGACAGTTACCTGAAAAAGTTATCATAGAGAGAAGAATTCTTAATTCTTCTACATCAGCCCCTGTTTCTAGGGAATTGTTGTCCATTGAACTTTGTGGTAGGCCCACCATCTGTCGTCCTGCCGACACCAATGTGAGCGTCTTCCCATCTTTCTTCTAAAATCTGACCTCTGTGAGGTGGTGAGTTCATCCAGCCATTTACCGCTGACTCTGCTCTTGGAGCACTACTACCTGAGTTTTCACCGATGAAAGACCTAGGTCTATCTGTCAACGTCGAGTCGAATAAGAACGCTCTTCCTCGAGCAGGTTGACCGTGTACAGGATCATTAGATCCATAAAATGGGTCGTAGTGACGAGTAGGACCCCAATGTCCTTCTGATAGCAAGTTAGTATGGAGGCGAGATGCTCTGTTAAGATATGGGCAAAGGATAAAGGGTACTAAGTTATGTTCGATACGGATGTTGTTGATAAGGTACAGAACCTCTAACTCGAAAACATTCATACCGCCGAGGCTATCGTACTCTTGATTCCATGCTACTAATTCCTGTTGGGTCATTGCTCGGTCTGGGTGTGGTGACATTCTCGTCTCTTCCACTAAACGAGCGTGAGGGATAAGAGATTGGATTTCTTCTTGAGTTAGCAAGACTCTTGCAAGGATATGTACTCCTGTTTCATCTGCTCGTGCCTTTTCTATGCCATTGCGGGTTATTGATATTGGGTTGATTGTTGGTTGATCTTCTTGTGGGGTAGGTCTGGTTATAAGTACTGTTTGTGTTGAGCCATCCCAGTCTAAAGTATAGCCAACTGATTCTACAACCGCTCTTAATGGCAACATCGTTGAATCGTTAATAATTTGGGCTGGTACATCTAATTGATGGTTGGCTTGGTTGGTTGTGAATGTTGCTTGGTCTATTGTTAAATTGACGGTATGTGTTGGTCGGGTGAGAGTTACTTGCCTAGTTGTGCCTTCCCAACCTACTTCAAAACCTAATTCCTCAAATACACCTCGTACAGGGACTAGAGTTCTGCCGTCTATAATCGTGGGTTGTTGACCTTGGAATTGTACGGGTTGACCGTCAATAGTAACAGTGACTGGTTGCTGGGCTAAGGCAACTGTGCTTGTGATGAAAGTTAGTGCTAATGCTGAAATTACGAATTTCTTTTTCATAGTCATATTCCTCTCTTTACATTATGTTATTGGTTGTTTTTCTTTATAGGGTGTGGCTATGTTCTGTTTGATGCTCATATGTTTTTCTTTATTATACCATAAACGAGAGTCGATTACAAGATAAATTTTTTCTTATCATTGATTGTATTTAAGAATTATATGAAAGTCTCACTTTTATAATCAAAACTTCTATACAATTCTTAATGTTGTGCCTCCTGTCAATATATGTTTAGAGGTTACTTTTGTTTCTTATACTGTAAGGAATAAAAAGCCCCTGCTGAGGTTATTTCTCAGCAAGGGCTTTGATATTTTACATACGATAAGTAAAACCTCAAAAAGGAGGTTCAGCATTAACTCCTCTTCAGAAAGACCAACTATAAAAATTGGTTTGGAGCATTACTAGCTGTGATAGCTAGCTTGCTACTATTCTCGTCAAAAACTTTGACGCTTTTCTCCAACTCGTCTAAAAATTTAAACATATCTGTGAGATGTGGTTAATACAAGCGGCTCTGCTTATCGTCAGTCCAATCTTGTTATTATGTATTTAATTTAGAAAAATTGTTCTTGCTATTTTTGAGATTTTGTGGTACAATATGAATTATACTGTAAAACATATAGGAGGTACATACAATAGTGGTTAAAGAGCACAAATTTAATTTAAAGTATTGTAAAATGTATGTTGAGAGGGGGAAAGACTCAGAATATCTCCCCCCAGAGAAAAGACCTAAAGAGAACGCAGTTCGAGGAGAATTGGTTGAGCGTCTCAGAGAAGAAGACCTTTTCGATTGTAAGAAAATAAATTGTATAGTGTATTCTATCTTTAGGAAGGATAAAATCCGAAAATTCTATGATAGAGATAAGAAACGTATAAAAGATACACAGAGGATAACAGGATTTCCTACTGTCTCTCCAAAATGGGAGCCGACCGGAACCATCCTACGCCTTTACTCCAGTAAGCTAAACTGTTTTCTAGATTACGACATACGAAACAGACTTTGGAGAGAAAATAGGAAACATGCTGACTATGATATTGTAAGTGAAGGCAGGATAGCTCTTTTAGAATTTGAGTACATAGGCAAAGAGATTCTTCTTGACCTAACTATTGACTACTACTCTGCCGGAAGAGTTCCTCATAAACGTCTATCCTTAACTGAACAACGTTTTGATATCCCAGAAGTTAAACCTGCCGATTCTCCTCACTCTCCCGGAGATAAGAGAAAGGAGATCTTCGGAGAAGAGTTTGTTAAGTTTGTTGAGTCTTTTAAAGAGAACGATAATCCCCTTCAGGAGTTAACATAGTTAGTAATGCCCTTAATTCTTCTGTGTCGTCCCCCGTCTTTTCTGCAATTAATTTTAACTGCTCTTCTGAGATTTTATCCATTAATGACTTCTCTTTCTTTTTTGAGAAAGTGTTGCTTGGTGTTAGCGAGGGTATCTTCTCAGGTTTTTCTTTTGAATCCAAGGTATAGAGGTTATCGTTTCGTATCAGCTCGCTTGACGTAGTACCCCCTTCTCTAGTGTACATTGCTAAACGATAGTCCTGCCCGATATTCTTTGCCACCTTATTATGAAGTTCTTTTAAGTGTGAATCGGTAATTATAAGAGTGAAAGCTGTATCATATAATCTCCAAGACTCTATCCACGTAAAGGTCTCTCCAAGTTTTGATGACTGCATGAAGTTGAAGAAGTCGTCATCCACGTCAACCACCACCAAAGATATCCCCAACCTTTTAGTATGTTCTAACAGACACTCAACCACAGCCTCTCTATAATCTATTCCAGATACTAAGTGCTTAGCGGCTATTTGAACTGAGTGTAGAGATATGTGATCATAATTATGCCCTAAACTGATTTTCACAAAGGTAACATCTTCTCCCTCTTCTTGATCAAAAGAATCAGTTATCAGCACTCCATCCCCAATAACAACATAATACTCCTCCTCTGGTACAGGCAATACCCGTTGTATAGACTCATAAATTAATTCCCGTTCATCTTGATGCATATACATACAATTAGACATTAAGAAACCTCCTATAATATAATAAATTTTTAATACTACGTGATGTTGCTGAGTTCAATCCGTCTTTCATTTGAATACCTCCTTAATTTTATTTTGTTTTTGGTTATAGTACGTTATTGCTTGTGAATTTAACAACCTAAAGATGGTTACTAAATCTTATTTAGTATAAGGAGAACTGTCTAACATTTTGAACAGCAAAAAGAGCTGCTTAGATTAACTGAATATAAGCAGCTTCCATCAATCAATAAAAATAGTAAATGTTCGTTACCAGAAAGCCAGCCTAGTTTCAAGCCTGTAGTTCCCCCAAAATCAAATCATAAGAATCCCTGGGAATATGACAAGTCTCTTTATAAAAGACGTAATGAAATTGAAAGACTTTTTCGCCGTCTGGACGGTTTCCGTCGTGTTTTTGTTAGGTTTGAGAAGCTTGATATCATGTATGTTGGCTTTATTAAACAAGTAGTGGCTACACGCTCTAGTTCTCCTTTTGTTTGTAAGTTCATTATTGCCATTTTTTGGAGTTTCGTGGTATAGTGTACTCTTAAGGATATACACAACGTCCATCAGGGAAATATTTTTGGGCTTCCTCTTCATTAATATTAATGAGAAGTCTTACCCAAGAGAATTCCTTGATTTCTTCATTGAGCTTTTTAAAGAAAAGATATAAATCATTTAACTCAGGATATATGTCCTTCTTTATTAAACTCTAACTCTACTTGCATTGGATATTTGGTATCTAAGCCAGGCAAGCTTAAATAGTAGCCTTTTTTGTTATTGTTAATATAGTCAATAACCTTACGTGAAATTTCTTCTTCCACCTTGAAAGAATAGACTCTAAATATAGTATCTTCACCTAAAGAGTCAATGTACTCTATGCCAGTACCCCTTTCTTTCATCAAAAATTTATCGTAATCAGTATACTCTATATTGATATCTTCCTTGCTCATTTGGAAACCTCACTTTCATGTACTATAATTTTTAAAAAGGATGTGTTAAAAATGGAAATCAATTTTCCGAAAGTATCTCGTTTAAATTTGAGAATTGCTCCTGTAGATTGGGAGCTAGCATGTCGTAACTGTGGCAAAATACTTGTAAACTATGCACAAAAGATGCTCTGAAACGTTGAGTAAAATTAAGTCCCAACTAGAAATTGTTCTAGTAATGATTCGGCATCTGCTTCTTCAACAAAATCTTCTCGGTTTTAATATTTAATATAATACGCTGGTACTTTCAGATTTAACAACCTAAAGGTAGTTACTAAATCTTATAAAGGATAGGGAGAAATATGTGATGTTTTAAACAAGAAAACAACTACTTAAATTTATAAATGACACATTGTTATTTATAAAGGAAAAGATGCCAAAGGGGTAATAGAAAATGGGAAAAAAATTTTAATATATGTTACATTAAAACATATTGTAAGTTATAAGTAAAAGAACATTTCCCTTCTTTCATTTTGGTAAATCACAAAAATATTTCTTGAAATTACTCTGAACGTATGTTATAATTAATATTGCAATAAAATCTTAAACAAAACTGGTAGGAGGTAGTCTCTTTGAACATATTTTTAAATTTTCTTATCCTAACTCTTCTTTGTTACATAACGATTGACCGAGCGCCTTATTTAACCGCCAAGAGTACAGCTAAAGTATTTGGTTCTAAAAATATAGAGGACATCGGCTACGTCCTTAGCATTCCAGGTGCATTGTTATCTAATTGGTTTGAAGAAATTATTAAAAGGATTGGAAATGATTTTCTCGCTAGAATTATATCATTCTGTTTATATGCAGTAACAGTTGTAATATCAAGCTGGGTATTTAGGCTCCTAGGCAATCTTTTCTTTGGTGAGATTTTTTCTTCTTTAGAAAGTGTAATAAGCTCTTTAATTTCTGGAGACGGACTTTCAATATTCCAAATATTTAGAGTATTATTTATAGGTCCTTTTCAACTACACGGATTTCTCGGAGGACTTTGGCGGCTCGGATTATTAATTGGGTTTAATGCTGGTTACTTTTTAATGCTATGGGGTTTTCTTGCTGAAAAAGATAACGATGGAAATTATTATGAAAACTCACTATTGACAGACTCCTATGCAAGTGGAGATTATGCTCTTGTAGTTTCTCTCTTTCTTCTTGCTATAATATTCATTACTAGTCTTTTTATGCGAGCCACCACAACTAATAATGTTTTTACAATTCTTTTACATTTTGCTGACGAGCTTAACCTAAGTAGCCTTATTACGCCAGCTATAATGCAAGTCACCACTATGACACTTCCAGTTACAATAGCAAACATCGCTACTAAGAAGTTTTTTGAGGTTGAAGATCTTAGTGAATCTAACCAATTTACTGGGACGAAGAAGAATAGAAAGTAAAAAGTAAAGAGGAGATGTTTTTTTAATGAAAAAATTTTCTATTATCACAAATTTTGTCAGTCTATTAATCCTATTGGCTGTGCTGTCTGCTTGTAGTGGTAGTAATAGTCAAATCCTAGTAGATAAAGACAATATTCTGCAAGCACAATTACAAGAAAATCAAACAGAAATATTAGAAGATTTACAGGCTGAACTTGAAGTTTTGCGAGCAGAAATTGACTCCTTGAGACAGCAAGAGTATGAAGTGCTAGAAACAAACACAACTATGGAGATAACGCTAGCTCAGGATATATCTGAAGAAGCAGAGTTCGCCCGTGCCGAGCTTGATGCTTTACGTCAAGAATTAGCTCCACAGTTTGCACCAATAAATCCTCCTCCTGTTGGCTCACCACCTATCGGTAGATGGTTTCTCTCCCACAGAGATGGCTCAAATTGGACAGGCTTATACACTATGCACGAATTTCATAATGAAGGAATGGTTAGAACTTACAGAGGGTATTGGGGAACTGATGAACGAGAATTGCTGTACGAGCGAATATGGGATACATATAGTATAAGTGAAGGTCATGGGAGATTCATATCACAAGCAAGCATCATCCGTATCTCTGATACAAACGGCACTGCTCTGAGGTTCAGATTATTCACCCCCATTTCTAGCGGTAGAGGAATACTTTCCCTAAGTCCAGTTAATGAAGAGTATAATTTTTTACATCAACCACACTTTTATTTTAATTTGCCAACCCCTGGCTGGCACTACGCACAGTTAGCGAATGTTTCATTGTCGGAAATTAGCGGAAATTGGTATTATAGCGACACAATTTGGCCACCACCCATTGATTCAGATAGATTTTTTGTCCAGTACTTTTTAGATTTTGACGGAGTATTGCACGCACTATATCATGTCAGGGAAAGGGCTGATCAAACTACAACAAATCCTGAGTGGTCAAGGATTGGAAGATGGAGTTTTAGTAATAATACAGTGAATATGCATTTTGATTCAGGTATCATTGTTTCCTATATATTGCGAAACGGTGAGCTTCATTCTACAAATGCTGTGTTGCAAAGAGAACTTAACATTTCTGTGGAACATCAAAGGGCTATTGCACAGGAAGATGCTAGGCAGGAAGCTACAATACGAAATCTTCAACGCAGAGTTCTCGGGCAATGGCACTGGGATTTAACTTTATGGATTTTTAACGAGGACGGCACAGGTTTCTTGGATGTGCCACACATAGGAGTAAATCCTCAGTCATACCATCATTTTACATATGAAGTAATGGAGCCTCCTGAAGGTTACGACGCTTTTCTTATAATACATTTTTCTGAGGATTGGTCAGCATCTCTTGCAGGCACGTCGGGTATGTACTGGGTAAGATTCGGACCTAGAGCTGGAGGCTCAATGGAGCTTGGTGGTGGAGGCAGAGAACCTTTGCTGCTAACCCGAATGTTTGACTTTAATAATACACCATTTGTTGATGACCTATTTGACGGTCTTATGCATTTTATGGACTTGATTGGAATCTTTATACCATAATATATACGTCATTACAACTAACAGTGCAACCCCGCTGATGGCGTAATTAGCGTCTTATATAGTGGTGTAAACTATAATCATCAACTATTATTATAGCTTAAATAAAAAGCCCTTCTCTGTGTTGGTTTTCAGAGAAGGGCTTTGTCTTTATATTTAGAGTTATTTACATTGTAAAACATTATTCAATTTGTTTAAGAAAACTTTGTGATGGCTGAACCCATTCCTTCTGTTAAAGAAGGTGTTCCTCCAATTCCGATATGTCGCTGTGAGTGGTTAGTGTGGAGAATTGCAGCTCTATGCCCTTCTGAATTCATCCAACCAAACAGCATGTTCTCCTCGTAAACGTCCTCCTTAGGCATTTTCACCAACATGGGAAATGCCATAATTTCGAGGGTTAAAACCAAAAAAGAGAGTTCTGTCAGTAGGTCTACCATAAAACGGATCTTCGTGTGAGAGACCCATATGTCCATCTGATCTTAAGTTCGTATGCAATCGGGATGCTCTGTTAAGTGCTGGGAATAAGGCGAAAGTTTAGCAAGACTCTTGCAAGAATGTGTATTCCTGTTTCATCTGCTCTAACCTTTTCTACGCCATTGCGGGTTCTAAGAACTTGTTGAGTAAATCCGTTCCATGCTAAGTTATAGCCCACGCTCTCCAGAACAGGACGAATGGGAAGCATTGTGCTGCCATTGACAATTTGAGCTGCTACATCCAACTCGTGTTCTTCTCCGTTAGTTGTGAATGATTGTGAACCTATAGTTATATCTATATTACACCATAAATGGGGACTACTGTCAATCTAATTTTTCTTGCTATTTTTGGCGTTCTATGATATAATATATTACAATATTATATCTGTAGAGGACATACTGGTAAGAACCAGCAATAGGGGAAAAGCTTATCGCCAAGAGGAACTTAACACATTTATAAATAAGGAGACAGAAGTCTGCCTAATACGTTGGGGTAGAAATGATAATTTTGCATTATTCCCTACTTTTAAAAACATATCCCCTTTTCGTGGTTTTAGTCGAAAATATCTGGTTGAACAGTTACTTTAAAAGTTCAACCTAGGCCTCAGGGGAATCGAAAGAAAAGTCATCTGGATACTCATATTCTGGTTCTCCAAATCTCTTGACAATCTCTCTCAAACTACTATCAACAGTAATCATTTCATCTTCCTGTTCACTAAATAAGATCATAGCAAGAATCTCTCTTGCATAGCATTCTGCATAACCACTTTTGACTAAGATGGTTATTAATGTATTTTTACTCCACGTATCCATATTTGAATACCTCCTTGATTTTGTTTTTGGTTATAATACGTTGTTGCTTGTGGATTTAACAACTTAAAGGTGGTTGCTACATCTTATCGAAGGTAGGGAGAACTGTCTAATATTTTGATTAATAAAAAGAGCCGTTTAGATTTGATTGATCTAAACGGCTCTTTTAAATTTATATAAATTCACAATTTTACCAAATGAATAATGCTTCGTATCTTAGCTTCAAAGTATCTCTTAATTTTGTTAGTTCTTCTAGTTGATAGTTTGCAACCATGCTTATAAACATAAGAGAATTATTTGAATTGTCATAGTCCTGTAAGCTTCTTATATACTTCGCTCTGTCTCTGAATTTAATATCTACTGGTTGATATCCAGCCTTTATCAATTCTAAGTTCATTATTAATCTCCCTGTTCTACCATTTCCATCACTAAAGGGATGAACTCTCTCAAAGAGTACGTGCAAATCTGCTATTTTTTCTACAGGATGTCTATCGTCTGATAGATAGTCCTCCATTAATTTAGCCATTTCACTTTCCACTTTCAAAAAAGAAGGTGGGGTATATTCTGTTCCAGAGATTCTAACATCATGATTTCTATATATACCTTTTATTTTAGAATTGTTTGCCATAACAAGCGAATGTATATTTTTAATATCAATTTCAGAAATCATGTTATTATATTTTGACAATTCTAAAATATAGAGTATGGCTTCCTTATGATTTATAGCATCCAAATGGTCTGAAACAGGCTTCTTATCAATGGTTAAGCCTTCTACAATAACTATATGTGTATCCGATAGAGTCAATGTACTACCTTCTATCGCATTGGAATTGTAAGTATACTCTGTTATAAAAGCTTCTAAATTTCTCTCCTCTGCAATTTTCGGTTGCTTTGGATAATCCTTAATTTCCTCTTTTATCTTATCAATTTCTGCAAGTGTTAAATCCATCTCCATATTTTGAAAGTCCCCTTATATTATGTTTTTGGTTGTTTTTCCTTATAGGGTGTGGTTATGTTCGGTTTGATTCGATGATTTTATTAATTACATTATTATACCATAGATGAAGGCCGATTACAATAAGAATTTTTCTTGTTATTTCATTGATAGCCCGACTCTTCTTAACTTTATCCCCTAACACTTCTCGTTAAGTAATTTCTTAATCTCGTCTAAAATTGTTGTATGAACTTTTTTTTAATTGCATCAGTTTAAAGATACGTCATCAGTTACAAAGGAGAATTAACAATGAATTACGACTTACAGAACAAAATGAAATCAAAAACGGACATATACGCCAAAGTGGAGAACAAGAAGAAAATTATCAAGGAACAAGACGAACAGAAAGCACAGGAGAAAGAGCAACAAACAAGGCAATCAGAGCAACACCAACAAGTACAAGCACCCCAAGAACTACTAGACCTAACGAAGCTACAGTTAATAAAAGAAATAAACCTAGAACAGTTAGCAAACTCGGAGTTGAAGGAAATATTTTTGACACAATCACAAGACACTTGCAAGAAATTGACAATTCACACAAACTACTGGAAGCGACACAAGCTTATCAAGAGCAGGGACTGGAGAAAATATTGGACACAGTCAAAAAGTTGATAAATCAATCAAAAGTAATACAGATAAAATAAGAGATTTTAGCCAAAAACAATTAAGCAATATGGAGAGTATCGGTTACAGATATG
>Ga0131853_10004214_pt1 | contig 25783 bp, 21 predicted proteins | sample TergutLab28metaG_FD_92764 | JGI IMG/M metagenome (GOLD analysis project Ga0131853, IMG submission 92764) | Labiotermes labralis P1 segment gut microbial communities from Petit-Saut dam, French Guiana - Lab288 P1 (version 2) (version 2) | ecosystem: Host-associated > Arthropoda: Insects >... | reverse complement strand
TCACCACCATGGACTACAACGAACAATAGAGGGACACTGTCGTTTGTAGATAGGTTTTTGAGCCTCGACTTTGAAACTATTCATATCGAAGACCGCCCATATGTGGCGGTTCTCCACACGACGGCACTCAACTGGTTAGGAAATAGCATTTTCTTGCTGGCCGATATGAATGAACTATTGAGTATTACCCTTCCTGGGCTGGGTAGTGGTATAGGTGGCTTGATATACGGGCTACCTTGGTTTGGCATTGAAACTGGGCTTGCTGCCCCGGACAACCGCAACTCAGGACTGATAATTGAGATGGATGATCAAGGCGACACTATCTTGTTTAACTGGAACACCGAGGTGCCGGGGGTTACGGTATCTGACCCATGGCCATGGGGGTCGGGGCCATATACGACGACCGGCGGTGATCTGATTACCAATGTGACCTTTGAAATTATCTACACAACGGACGGTTCTGATCCGCGAGGCGGCGGCAACATTTTTGATGGCATCGCGGCATCCGCAACCAATGCCAATACTATTCGAGCCGTTGGAAGAATCACAATTCGGGACAACGTAAGCAATAATTATATTGTGATTTTTACAGAGCTACTAGGGACAACGCCGCCGGTAACCCATACGGTTACTTTCAACCTAAACGGCGGTATCTACGGCGGCAATCAAGCGCTTTTGGTACAAACGATACCCCATGGGCAAAACGCAACTGCGCTGACCGCAAACCCAACCCGTCCCGGCTTTACATTTAACGGTTGGTCTCCCGCACTGAATCTTGAAAACGTCACAGAAGACAGAACCTTTATCGCCCAGTGGGTTGCCAACAATCCCGGCGGCCCAGGTCTAGGAAACGACCCATGGCGTGAAGCCTTCCTAATCGGGCGCACTGTGCCGGCAGGGCAAGCGCGTCCCATCGACCCCCGGGGTAACATCACGAGAGCAGAGGTTGCAACCATCTTCTTCCGCCTGATCTCAGACGAGGCGCGTGGGCACTACTGGGCACAGACAAATCCATTTGACGACGTTACGCTGGAACGCTGGTTCAACAATGCCATCTCCACAACGACCAATATGGGGCTCTTCGAGGGCATCGGCGATGATCTGTTTGCCCCGGAACGCAACATTACCCGCGGTGAGCTTGCGGCGGTACTGGTTCGCTTCATGGAACGAGAGCAGATTGGAGCTTTTACGGCAAGCTTCGCAAGCGGCAGTGACGAGTTTGATGACATAGCCGATCACTGGGCGCGCGCATACATCAATGAAGCGGCAAGACAAGGCTGGGTACAGGGTGATACCGTGAATGGTGTTCCGACAGGTACGTTCCGTCCGGGTCAGCCCCTCACCAGAGCGGAGACAGCGGCGATGATTAACCGCATGTTTGAGCGTTTGATCGAGACGCCGGATTGCCGTCTGTATGATATGGTCACATGGCCGGATAACCAGAATGAGAATGCGTGGTACTTCCTGTACATGTACATGGCGTCCAACTCCTACACCTATCGCTGGAGAGCTGACAGCGACCGCTACAAGGCGCTGGTTGAGATCATCGAGCCACGGGATTGGTCCGTGCTGGAAAGACCGGATTCTAGGCCGGGGGATATTCTCGCTTCCAGAGGACCTTAGTTTCCCCGCACCGTTGGGTGGAGTGCACCTTGTAGGGGCGCACATTGTGCGCCCGCGGTTATGGTTTTCGCCGTATTATTGGCAGTGCATGGAAAATTGAAACATGGCGGGCGCACAATGTGCGCCCCTACGGGTGTTCTCTGATGTGCCTTTTTTTGTGGGAAATGCTTATACTGTGAGGTATGCCCATTGTAGGGGACGATGCCCACATCGTCCCGTTCTTTCGGTTTCGGTGCAAATTTGGGACACGGGGCGATGTACCCGCAGGGCATGATATGGGCATCGCCCCCTACAAGGACGGGAAACACATCAAGCACCCCACACACAAAGAAAATCCCCGCCAAAATCGGCGGGGAATTTTTTGTGTACTACTTACCCTTACTTATACAATGGCCCATAAGTCGCACAAGCGCGGTAGTCAGCACCCTCTTTATCAGCAGTACCAAAGGCTGACCAAGCATGGGGACGGAAGATATGCTCGTCACACACATTGTGCATAGACACAGGGATACGCAGCATAGAAGCAAGCGTAATCAGATCCGCACCACGGTGACCATAGCAGAACGCACTATGATTCGAGCCCCAGTTTGCCATCACGCTATACACATCCGTAAACGCACCCTCGCCGGTGACCTTTGGCGCAAACCAAGTGGACGGCCACGTGGGGTTCGTGCGATTGAGCAAGGTATCATTTACCTCTTTCGGCAGATCAACCGTATACCCCTCCGCAATCTGGAGCGCAGGGCCTAGGCCGTCAATCAGATTCACACGCACCATGGTGACAGGCATAACACCCTCAGTCTCAAACTTAGACGAGAATCCGCCGCCGCGGAAGTACCCTGTCTCAGCAGGCGGCCATTGGGTCTTCTCCAAACAGTTTTGGATATCTTGCTCCGTCATATCCCACCAAGACTTCATCACGCTCTCACCCTTGGCATCTTTCGCACCGCCGCTACCGTCTAGGGCTGCCGCGCCGGAGTTAATCAGATGGATAAACCCATTTTTCGCCTTGCCATCCGGCTTCCACCCGGTGACACGCTCGACAGCTTCGGGACTCCAATACGTCCGCACGTCGGCAAAGATAGAGGTCGCACCATCCATCAGATGGGTAAACAGCATAGATAAACCGTTGAGCCCGTCATTCTCAGTCGCTACGATGGTCGGCTGACGTTTGCCGTTCCAGTCGAAACTGGAGCTTAAAATCGCCTCCATAAAGTCGCCGTTCGGCATGTAGTCCGTCCACTGACGTTGTCCTTGGAAGCCGCCCAATAGTCCGTTGCGTCCAAGCGCCTCTTCGTGGAAGCCCATCTCACCCAGTTTTGGATTGCCCACTAGGATATCTTTGCAGATCAAGGTCATCTTGACCACAAATTCCCACTGCTCGGCTTTCGCCTCGGCGCTAAACTGCTGGTCACCGTTCCCGTCAAAGCCCTCTTTGCAGTTTTCTTTCGTCCAAGCAAGGGCTTTTTGGAACTCCACCGGGTCAAAGATACCCAGATCAATTCTGCGCAGAATCTCCGTCATGTCCACCCACTCAGCCCGCATGCCGAGATACTTTTGGAAGAAATGCGGATCGAGGAACGAGCCCATGATACCCATGGACACTCCGCCGATACCCACATATGCCTTGTTCTTCATCTGCCCCACAGCAATGGCAGCCTTGGCAAAACGCAAAATCTTCTCCTGCACATCCGCCGGCACTGTGGTGTCGTTAACATCCTGCACATCACGACCATAAATCGCATATGCCGGCAAGCCCCGTTGTGCGTGTGCCGCCAAAACTGCCGCCAAATACACAGCGCCCGGACGCTCTGTGCCGTTAAAGCCCCAAACTGCTTTCACTGTGTCAGCACTCAAATCCATTGTCTCACTGCCATAGCACCAGCAAGGGGTCACGCTTAGTGTGCCGATTACATTCTCTGTCGCAAACTGCTCTGCACAAGCGCCCGCTTCCGCACCGCCGCCGATGGTGGAGTTTGCAATCACACACTGGACGGGTGTGCCGTCCGCATAGCGCAAGTTTTCGCTAATCAGCTTCGCCGCCGCTTTGGCCATGTTCATGGTCTGTACTTCCAAGCTCTCCCGTACGCCGCCCCAGCGGCCGTCAATGGTGGGTCTAATCCCGATTTTTGGATAAGTCATCTCTATACGCTCCTTATCGTAATTTGTATTTTTATTTCCTATTTCCGCCTCATACCCGGCGGAAAATAAGTTTCCTATTCAATAACACCCTTTTTCAAGATGATGTTCGCATACAGCGCAGTCTCCCCTGTTGCGACAACGGCATATGCTTTCTTCGTACGCTCATAGAACGCAAACCGCTCTTCAAATTCAATCCCCTTATTCACAGGCTCGTGTTTCTCCACAATCTCTTTATACGTCTCCCAAATAGGCGGCTCTGCATCCCCTGACCCTGCCACCACTTCCATCAATGCCACGGGACACTCCACAAAGCGATCCAGGGGGAACAGACCGAGGATGGCATCCAACAAGCGCGGCACATCGTGTCCATCACAGCGAACCAGACGTTGAGACAGAGACGCGGCACAGAAGTTGCCGTCTCCAATGACGAGCTCATCTCCATGTCCCATCTCCATGAGAATCTTCAACAACTCCGGTGACAAAATGGAGGGAATCCCTTTTAACATAACGTAGTCAGCTCCTTCAAAAATGTGTACTCCTCGTACGTAGGGGCGGGGTTAGCCCGCCCGTAAAATTTGTTTGCATTACAGGAATGACGGGCGGCCTAACGCCGCCCCTACGTACGAACACTGTTGAAACAAGAGGGATGGCGTCCACCACCATCCCTCTTGTAGCACAATATTCGCCTAAAAATTAATCGTACAGTAGGATCGCAATATCAGGGTTGTGCATGTTGTCTGAATTCCACCACTGTGCGCCTGTGTCAACGTCTGAAACAGACTCGCCGCGTGCTGCGCGAACTGCTAGAGATACAGATTGGAAACCGATTTGGAATGGGTCTTGGGTCACAGAACCAAACATGAGACCTTGCTCAACAGCTTCTTTTTGTGCAGAACCTGCGTCAAAACCAACAAGGATAACACCCTCAGGAACGACTGTACCCGCACCGATGGTTGCAAGCAGACCGCTTACAGCACCTTCGTTGGAGCAGAATACGCCAAGGAGGTTTGGTGTGCCCAAGATACCAAGGGCAGCGCTGGTCATGTCAACGATGTCAGGGGTTGCGCCCACAACAACTTCGATCACAACAGCAGCCGATGCGTCGCCGGTGTTGATTCTGGCAAGACCGCCGGTAACGGCAACACTGTCATTCACGCCGCTTGCCAGTTGATACATTCTCTCAGCAAATCCTTGTGTACGGCCTGTTACAGACTCAGAAGTTGCGTCTTGAGATAGAATCGCCACAACAACCGGGCTCGCTTCTGTCGCCGCTGCGATTGCTTCTTCGATCTCTGGGAACATGTTGTCCGCACCAACTGCGCCCGCTGCGATGTTGTCAGTAGCGGCAGTCGCTAGAACTTGACCGGCTGGTGCATCTGGAATACCTGAGTCAAAGCCGATAACTGGAATACCACGGTTGTATGCATCCGCAAGCTCCGCTAGGGCTGCTTCCGTGTCAAGTGCCGCAAAGGCAATCGCGTCCGGGTTTCTGGCAAGTGCGGAACGGAGCATTTCAAGCTGAGGGCCGATATCCGCTTCACTTGGAGGGCCGTCGAAAGAAATTTCTACGCCGTAGTATTCACCGGCAGCACGTGCGCCGGCATAAACTGCTTGCCAGAACTGGTGCTGGAAGCCTTTGGAGATAAGGGCTACATAGCTTACCTCACCATTCTCTTCTGGCTCTTCCGGAGCTTCTGTTGCCGCCGGGGCTTGGGTTTCTGCTGGAGCTGGTGTGGCTTCCGGCTCGTCACCGCCGCCGCATGCTGCTAAGGAGGCAACCAATAGGATTGCTAGGAGTAGTGCAATTAACTTTTTCATCTTTTCATCTCTTCCTTTCTTTATGCTGTTTTTTTCTTTACTTGGTTTGAACGCTTCGTACGTTGTGTATCTAACCAGACTGCGCCGATGACGACAATCCCTGTAAAGAATACTTGGATAGGAGCAGGCAGTCCCATCTGTGTAAGCCCGATGCGCAAAACGCTCATAATGAATACACCGATGATTGTACCCGTCAAAGAACCAACACCGCCCGCGAGAGACGTACCCCCGATAACGACGGCGGCGATGGCCTGTAGTTCAACCCCCTGCCCGGTGCCGGGGGTGATGGTCGTAAAAGCGGCAGCATGAAAAATCGCACCGACACCTGCACAAAAACCACTGATAACGTAAACAATGCACTTCCAATTAGAAGCCTTTACACCCGATAGACGTACCGCCTCTTCGTTACTGCCGATGGCAAAAGTATAACGGCCAAGTTTCGTCTTATTGAGCACAATGATAGCCAAGATAAAGAACCCAATCAACCATATCGCCCCTGTAGGGATATTTCCGACCCGTAGGAAAACAGGGCCAAACCAACTGTCGCCTATGGGACTTGGAAACCTTTGGGCTTGGACATTTGTGACGATAGAACCTACACCCGCGGAGACCATCATTGTACCTAAGGTAGCGATAAAAGGCGGGAGACCAAGCTTTGTAACCATCAGCCCATTGAACAGGCCAAATATCGTGCCGGTGAGCACAACGATAAGCAAACAAATCCACAGCGGCAAGCCCTCACCATTCTGGTAAAGGAAACCCCCAATCAGTGCCGAACACATCATGACAGTGCCGATGGATAGATCAATCCCGCCTGTGATGATAACAAAGGTCACCCCGATCGCCAAAAAGCCGATAAAATAGGAGCTTGCTAGAATATTCAGATTCGTCGGCCATGTTGCAAAGCCGCGGCCTGTAAAGGAAAAGAACACATATAAAATGATCAGTGTACCAAGGGCTAGGAGTTTCTGTAGCTGACTTTGCAGCTGAAATTTTCTGTGTGTTTGCGTCATTGTCTATTCTCCTTTTGCCGCAGATGCACGGCTTAAACTGGAATTCTTGGTTGCCAGCGTCATAATAGAATGCTGATCCGCCTCTTCAATGGGTAAAGTCCCTGTATGCGCTCCCTCGCACATAACGAAAACCCGATCGCTCATGCGCAACAATTCCGAAAGCTCAGAGGAAATCATGATGATGGACTTCCCCGCCTGGGTCAAGGCGTTCATCAGCTTGTATATCTCACTCTTCGCACCCACATCAATCCCACGTGTAGGCTCATCGAAGATCAAAATGTCACAGTTACGGATCAGCCACTTGGCGATAACAACCTTTTGCTGATTCCCGCCGGAGAGTTTCTTAATCTGCTGGTCAATAGACGGTGTCTTTACATTGACCTTTTTCACATGCTCTTCCGTCACATCTCGAATACCTTTTGCGTTGATAAAGATACCGCTCATATATTGATCCAAGCTGGCCAGAACCGCATTACTCGATACGCTCATATCAACCGCCAGCCCATAACGCTTTCTATCTTCAGACAGATAGCCCATACCGTGCCTAACCGCGTCACTGGGAGACTTGATGTCCACTTTTTTACCATGTATGTAAATATCACCGCTGGTCTTTTTGTCAGCGCCGAAGATAAGCCGCGCTACTTCCGTCCGCCCTGCGCCCATGAGACCTGCAAAGCCTAAAATCTCACCCCTGTGCAAGTCAAAGGAAATATCTGTCACATCGGGAGAGCTGAGATGTTCCACCCGCAACACAACTTCCGCTCCCGCCGGTACGGTGCTGGCTGTTTTCGGCTCTTCATAAGTGGCACGGCCAATCATCATTTGGATGACTTCGTCAATGCTAATATCTTTCGTATCACGCGTCCCGACAAATTCACCGTCCCGCAGCACGGTCACCCGATCGGTAATGCGCTGGATCTCATCCATGCGATGAGAGATATAGATGATACCAACACCCTTGGCGCGGAGTTCATCTATAATCTGGAACAAGGTGTCGATCTCTGCGTCTGTCAACGTAGCAGTCGGCTCATCAAACACGATGACTTTCGCATCAAAGGAGATAGCCTTTGCAATCTCAACGATTTGCTGCTTCCCGACCGTTAAATCTCTTACTTTTGCTTGCGGATCAATCTGAATATTCATCCGTGCAAAGAGTTCCGCCGCCTTTTGATTGATGCCTTTTTCATCCAAGAAAAAGCCCTTGCTCTCGCGCCCAATGAAAATATTCTGCGCCGCGGTCAGATGGCTCATCAGATTGAGTTCTTGGTGTACGATAGAGATACCCGCGTCTTGCGCGTCTTTGGGGTTTTTAAACTTGACCTTTTCCCCGAAGTAGATAATCTCTCCCTCGTCCGCTTGATAGATACCCGTGAGAATCTTCATGGTCGTAGATTTACCCGCACCATTTTCACCTACAAGCGCCAGCACCTCGCCGGCTTTGAGGTTGATTGAACATTTCTTCAGGGCGTGAACCCCTTGGAAACGCTTGTCAATATCATTCATTTCCAATATGTACGTATTGTGCTCAGACTGTCCCATAGCAAAACTCACCAACCTTTTTGGAGACATGCGCGAAACGTTTCGCTTAAGTGATTATAACATTCATCCATGCAATTGTCAATACAGAACATCATTTTCAACATCTTGCATAGATTCAAAATAAAAAACTGTGAAATGCGTAAAAACTAAGCTTCACTTAAACGAAAACCGGACGCTCATTGACAAAACGTTTCGTGCGAGGTATAATTTAACACAAAGCGGGATGTGTTTCCCACCCCACCTCTGGAGGACTTCTACCTATGGCCACAATCAAAGATGTTGCCCAGTATACAGGGCTGTCCATTGCGACGATTTCCAAATACTTAAACGGCGGAAACGTCTTAGAGGACAATCGCAAACGCATCGGAGAGGCCATTGAAATACTGGACTACAAAGTCAATCACGCCGCCCGGTCTCTGAAAACCAACAAGACCATGACCGTTGGTATATTACTTCCCTCTCTGTCTACCCCTTTCTTCTCCCTCATCTGCGCCGATATCGAACCGCTTCTCAAAAACCACGGCTATTCCATGATTGTGTGCAGCTACCACGATGACCCGGCAGAAGAGATCCGCAAGCTTCAATTCCTGCAAGCCTTAAATATAGACGGCATTATTGTAGTGCCCACCAGTGTAACCGCAGACGAATTAATCGCACTCAAAACCCCGGTTGTACTTATGGATAGAAGCATTCCCGGCTTAGATAGCGTGGTGACAGATAATATCACCGCAGTCCACGATGCCGTGGAAGAACTCATCATTCACGGTCACAGGCGCATTGGTATGATTGTCGGCCCGCTCACAGTCACAACCGCTTTCGAACGGAAGCTTGGCTACGAACGCGCCTTTGCGGACTACAATCTGCCGGTAGACGAAAGTCTAATCCGCGTCGGCGGCTATGACATTGCCTCGGGATATCGAGAAATGACGGAACTTTTAAACATGGATTGCCCGCCCACAGCAGTAATGGCCAGCTCCCACGATATCACAGTCGGCGCCATCATGGCAGCCTATGAACGGAAACTCAAAATCCCGGATGATATCTCTTTCGTGGGCTACGACGAGGAACAGATCACCAAGGTCTTTAATCCCCCCGTCACTACCGTACTCCAGCCCTTGAGAGAGATCGCCCAAAACGTCACAGAGCTGCTGGTTCGGCGGATGAGCGGCGACTACAACGGACACCCCCAATTGATCCGGCTGAAAACCACCCTACTACGCCACCAATCTATCGGAAAAATCGGTTAACACATTCTATGACCGTTCTTTCCCCTATAAAACCAATCACGCCCGACCCAAACAATTCTTGTTTCGGTCGGGCGTTCGTTCATTTAATTAGGTTTCACTTCTATCACTTCAAAACTCTCACGTACAATCTTCCGCCCGGCGGCTAGATTTTCGATCTCCCCCGCCGTCATCATCTGCATCATGAGATTTCCAAGCACCGTCGCTTCAATCGGCCCTGCATACACAGGCCGCCCCGTAGCATCAGCTGTCAGCTTGTTGAGATAGCCGTCTTGACTGCCGCCCCCTACGATGTTGACACTGTCGAAAGCCCGTCCCGTAACCGTTTCAAGCTCCCCTATGGTGTCCGCATAGCATTTCGCCAAACTGTGATAGATACATTGGAGCACCTGTCCCAAAGTCTCCGGCACTTCCTGCCCGGTCTCCCGACAGACTGTCTTTACCGCCTCTATCATGCTCTTGGGCGCTAAAAACGCATCATGATTCACAGGCACAATCGCCACAGGTGCGCCGCTCTCCGCCGCCAATTGGGCAAACGCCGGGAAACTATGCGTCTCCCCCGTCTCTTTCCGCACCGATTGGAGCATCCACAGTCCCATGATGTTCTTTAAGTATCGGAAGCGATAATTATAGCCGCCCTCATTGGAAAACTGGTGCTCTCGACCCAAATCCGTGATAATGGGGGTCAGAGATTCAATCCCCATAATGCTCCAAGTCCCGCTGGATAGGTACACCGAGCTATCTTTCGGCGCTGGCACTGCCATATAGGCGCTGGCCGTGTCATGAGACGGCGGCAGCACCACCTGACAGGTGAAGCCCACCTGCTCCGCAATCTCCGCAGAAAGCTGTCCCACCACATGCCCGGGCGGATGCAATTCACCAAATAACTTCTGCGGAAGTCCTAAGAGATCAATAATCTCTCTGTCCCATGTCTTACGCGCAGCATCCATCAGAGCCGTTGTGGTAGCAACCGTATACTCATTCACAGCTTTCCCGGTCAGTCGATAATGATAGTAATCCGGCGACAGGAGCAATTTCTCAGCCTGCTCTAAGAGCGCCGGCGTGTCCCGCTTGATGGCCGCGAGCTGGTAGATGGTATTGAAAACCATCTTTTGAATACCGGTACGGCGATAGAGTTCTGTGAATGGCAACACTTCCTCCACCAAAGCCTCCGCCCCCTGGGTACGGCTGTCTCGATACGCCACCGCCTCACCCAAACGCGCGCCGGATTCATCAAGGAGTACAAAGTCCACACCCCAAGTGTCGATTCCCACACTCACAGGGATTTTCCCCAACTCCCCACAGCGCCGCATCCCCGCCAAAATGTGGGCAAATAACCCGTCCACATCCCAGACAAGAGAGCCGTCTCGTTCGACCATCCCATTCTTAAAACGATAGATTTCCTCTAAAACCAGTTTCCCATCTTGCATGTGCCCTAACATATGTCTGCCACTGGAAGCGCCGATGTCAATTGCTAGATAATATCTCATAGAGTAACCCTCCCTTTATTGTTGTGGCTATTGCTTATATTGTGTGGTAATGAACGCACCTGTAGGGGCGATTATCAATCGCCCGCGCCCTTTACGCCCTTACTCCCACCAACACTGAAACCACGGGCGATTGATAATCGCCCCTACAAAGTGCACCGCACCTACTATAAATCCCCTATAACAATCCCACTACCCATACAAACACACCACACCATGCCGTGTCAAGGCTTCCCGCCACTCAACACCCGGATCTTTCTCCGTCACCAACACATCAACTTGGCTCAAAGCGCCAATCTGTGCAAAGGCCACACGATCCCATTTAGAGCTATCCGCCACTAAGATAACCTCTTTGGCATTCTCCATCATGGCTCTCTTGATCTGTGCGCTCTCGTCGGTAGCATTGGTAAACCCCCGGGAGATATCCAAACTCTTACAAGAGATGATGGCTCTATCCACATAATAGCTCCGTATCGTCTCCTCCGCACGGCATCCGATGAGCCCGCCGCCATCTTGTTTCACAAGACCCCCGGTGGATATGACTTGAATACCCTGCACGCCGGAAAGTGCCCCTAAAATGTCAATGGAGTTTGTAATCACCGTCAATTGTTTTTTCGCAGTGACCAGAGCCAAGGCCGCGTAATAGGCTGTGGAGCTATCATCCAAAAACAGATGGTCTCCATCTTGGACTACGGTGCTGATCATCCGCGCCATTTTCTCCTTGGCTTCCGCGTTTTTACGCCGCCTCAGACTATTGGATATCTCATTTTTCCCGCTGTCAGAGCTCACCGCCCCGCCATAAGAACGCTGCACATAGCCCTCTCGCTCCAGCTTCTCTAAGTCCCGGCGGATTGTCTCTTCCGTGACATTGTAGTGAACCGCCAGCTCGCTGACCAACACCCGGGACTGGGTGCGAACCTGTTCAATGATCTGATTTCTCCGCTCAACTGCCAGCATAACTGCTCACCTCTATTGTTAGCCTAGGCTTTCCAGCAAAAACTGCTCCGCCTCAGCGCTCCAAAGACCACCGGCACGTTCTGTCATCTCGTGCAGGGTCTTGTACATCGGGTCTGTCTCTCCTAATTTGGCAAAATCGGAAATAGCAGTAAGGGGCATTTCAATGTGATTATAGATCAGTTTCTTACCGCCCGGTATCTGCGGCAAATTCAAAGTAGCCTCGATGGCCGCGTCTAAGCCGCCGATGTGGGTGATCAGGATTGCAGGGTTTAAAGACCCCTTGCCTATCATATCAAGCGCCTCTACCAAGTCGTCCGTATTCCCGGCACATGTGCCTACGATATGCGTACTCGCATAGTGAACGTTGTAGAAGTTCATCCGCGCCGTGAATTTGGGGTCTGGCGGCCCTGCAAAGAAGTTGAGGCAACCGTCATGCCCTAAAATCTGATCCGCTTGCTCCACCAAAGCTGCTACCGGCGCAAAAACCAACACATCATCATAGCCCCCGCCGCCGTTTAAGTCAAGCAATGCAGAACCCGGATCTTCCACCGCACCTGTATTGAGATACGTGAGCGTAATCCCATGTTTTGCCGCCTCTTCCACAGACAGGAGTGACGCAGCCCGTTCCAAACGCGCGTCATCAATATCCGTCACCACAAGGGTCTTGGGTTTACGGTCACAGTGGATGATATAGTCAAGAGCCGCAAGTCCCATCGGGCCAACGCCGGCTAAGATCGCCATGCTGCCGCCCTCTTTGATTCCCATTTCATGTACGTAAGACCCCGCCGTGGTGTGATACATGGCATGGAACGTCCCAATCACACAACTAAGCGGTTCAGCCAAAGCACCGCCGAAATATGCCTCCCCCTCGTAAGAGAGCAAGCAGCCCATCTCCATCACCGCATTGGGGATGACAACGTAGGTCGCGTTCCCGCCGATGTAGGGGAACGAGTAACCCGGCGCTTCCAAGCCCCCTTTATAATTCAAAGCCGGCTGAATCGCAAAGCGTTCACCCACAGAAAACTGATGACGCCACTTCTCGCCCACTTCCAAAATCTCACCGCAGAACTCATGTCCGATAATGGTAGGGTTCTCTGCAATGTCAGTAGGTACACGCTTATGATCCCCACCCTGCACCGCCGCCTTGTAGGAGGACATGCAAAGGCTGTCTGTAATCACACGAGCTAAAATTTCATCGTGCCCGATGGCCGGAAGATCAAATTCCTCTAACCGAATGTCTTTCTTTCCATAAAGTCGAGCCGCTTTTGTTTTCATCATAATGTCCCTTTCCTCTCTCGTTCGATTAAATTCCAAGTAGCATCCACCAGATGTGAGAATCTGGGATCTGCTAGTTTTTCACAAATAAAACTTTGACTGGGAGAGTTCACATCCTCACCGCAAATCTCCACCATATCATACTGTTTACAAAGCGCCTGTATCCGCGCAATCTGCGCGTCAGAATTGCGGGACGGCATATACGTAAGCCCGCGAACGCCCTCTTCTTTCAGTACAGCAAAGAGTTCGTCCAAGAAACCATCCTCAAACTGTTGCGCCCGCTTGTCACCCGTGACCGAGTTCTCCACATCGCCCAAATACGCATAGCAGAGAATCGCTCCCACATCATCCGAAAGTGCGGCAAGCTCACGCAAGGTGAGGAGCTCCTCTGCCGCAGGGATATAAAACTGCTCCACCAACTCGGCCTTTAGAATCCCCAAAAGGTCGTACTGCACATTGTCGCCGCCTGCCAAGAGCTTGGCTCTCTGGCCATCCGTAATGGCAATCCCAAGCCCCTCCAGAGCCTCTATCACACCCGAAATCCCAAGTGTTTCCAATAGCTTACCCGAAAGCGCCCAGAGCAAATGCCGTTCCGTCACAGCGCCCCCCTCGTGATAGAGGGACACAGGCAGCACGTCTGCATCAAAGTCCAAGGTCACGCCAATGGGGGACATAAGCGCATTAATCCGCTCAACCATCGCCCGATTCCGCACATTACGCCGCTCCCGCAGGGGTACAGTTAGTTCCTGCAAGCGATCATACTGATCCGGCATCACGCTGTGCACCGACATATAAGCGCTCCCCGCTTGATCCGGGTGGTTGAGCCGTCTGCCGGCAAGGGATGTCTCCCGCATGTCTGCCCGGCATTCGATACCACAGGTGACAGCAACACCTGCAATCTCCCCCGCACGGCGGAATTCTTCCGCGCCGCCGATGGAATCGTGATCCATAATCCCCGCCGTCTGTAATCCCGCTTCCCGGGCGAAATAGACCGCCGCCGTGGGGCTGTAAGGGGAGAATGAATAGGTGGTATGAATGTGGTTGTTCGCAAACTGAGGCTGAACCTGGGGCGGCTCAGTCTCTTCTGCAATCAATTTTGCCAAATTCGCCAACCGCTCATTGACGGTATCGGCATTTAATAAGGCTAATTTTTCCGCTTTTGTCATGGACTCATCCTTTCCGTAGGGGCGGCATTCTGCCGCCCGCCGTGTAATGTATTATGTACGATATCGGAAACACAGGCGGCAAAATGCCGCCCCTACAATTCCTTACGACAGCATAATTTGCCCGCCGCTGACAGGGATCGCTTGCCCTGTCTCATAACACTGATCCACACAGTAGAACACAGCCTTCGCCACATCCTCCGGCGTACAGCCTCGCTGGATGAGGCTCTTTTCCAGATAGCTTTTCTTCACATCCTCCACAGTCTTCGCCCCCGGCACTTTGCCCGCGCGGAGATACTGGACAAACAACCCACGCTCCGGGTCAGACCACAGAGGGCCATCATAATAGTTACCCGGACAAATGGCGTTCACCTTGATCTGACACGGTGCAAGCTCCATGGCAAAACTCTGTGTGAGACCTATGCCGCCAAACTTCCCGCCGGCATAGGCGAAGTTGGCCTTAGATCCCACAAGCCCCGACTTAGAGTTAATTTGGATGATATCATACCAACGACTACCATCCGCTTCCGCCTGGGCACGCATGATTTGAGATACAGCCTGCACACAGTTAAAATAGCCGGTGTAATTCACACGGGTAACCAAATCAAAATCCGCAGAAGTCATTTCCTCTAGCCCACCGGCCTTTAACACCCCGGCGTTAGATAAGAAAAGGTCAATTCCCCCCATTTTCTCCACAGCTTGCGCAACCATAGCAGAAACGCTCTCCGGGTCAGACACATCCACCTGTATCGCCCACGCTCTGTCTCCCAGCGCATCTGCCGCTTTTTGCGCCTGTTCCAAGTTCAAATCCGCCAGCACAACACTAGCGCCCTCTTGGTATAACTCTTGGGCAATCCCCAATCCAAACCCTTGCGCACCGCCGGTAACAACAGCCAAACGACCACCCAAACGCCCTTTGGTGTCCGGCCTATTTCCCACATTCTCAGCAGCATAGATTTTTGCTTCTGTAAGATTCAATTCCCTCACATCCTTTTCTTCATCTTTGTTTTTCTTTATTATATTCTGTTTGTGTTGTTTTTGCAAGATAAATTCTAAGCATATGTGAAGTTGTAGTTTGAACACATTCATGGTAAAATGGGAAAAACACAAAAGGAGCGCATCAGATGGCACGTCAAGGATTCATCCACGACAGTTTAGATATCAAAATCCTAATCCTCTACATCCTAGGCCACCTAGACGCGCCTATTGATCTGGACACCCTAGCTGATCTCTCCCTCCTCGACGATGGCATCAGCTATTTCGACATTTCCGAATGCGCCACAGACTTAATCAAAACAGGCCACATAATGGAGGAAAACGGCCTCCTCGTCATCACAGAAAAAGGCCTCCGCAACGGACGCGCCACGGAAAGCGGCATCCCATATTCCGTCCGCACCCGTGCAAAACAAAGGACTGCGCCCCTGTCCAGAATCCAACGCCGAGACGCCATGGTAAGTGCAACCGCCACACCCCTAAAAACCGGCGGTTTTACCGTAAATCTCACCTTAAACGATGGCTTAGGCGAAATCCTAAACATGAACCTCTACGCCGCCACGGAAACCCAGGCCGATACCATGACAAATACATTCCACAAAAAAGCCGAACAACTCTACGAACAACTCATCACCTCTCTCATCGACGAAAGTGACATAAACAAACATGAATAGTTTTGTATATATTATCCAATGCGCCGATGACACCCTTTACACAGGCTGGACAACTGATATCGAGGCGCGAATCGAAACCCACAACCAAGGCAACGGTGCAAAATACACCCGGGGACGCGGGCCCGTCAAGTTAGTCTACAGTGAAGCATTTGAGGACAAAAGCACCGCCATGCGCCGTGAAGCAGAAATCAAGAAGTTAACGCGAGAAGAAAAGTTTTCACTAATCGAAAGACACAAATAGGCTTGGATTCCAAAATTGGAATCCAAGCCTATTTCTTCTTGTCCTCTCCCCTGCTAATGCTTGAAATATTTACACGCGAAGAAAAGGTTTTAATGCACTAAGTATTTTGCACATACCGCATCAGAATCGTTGCTGATTGCGCCCGCGTCGCAGTGCCGCCCGGTTCTAAGGTTTGCCCGCCGCCGGTCGTAACACCTGTAATCAATCCCTCATACACTGCCCACCGCAGGGCGTCTTGCGCCCAAGAACCAACACGGTTTGCATCCGGGAAGTTCAAATTAAAGTTGCCGGGTACATTGGTATCTATCCCTTGGGACTGTGCAAACCGATACATAAACAAAGCAAAATCCTGCCGTGACACTGCCTGTCCTGTGCCGAATGTTGTAGGGCTTGTACCCGTCGTCAGTCCGTTGTTGAACGCCCACGCCACATAGGGTGCGTACCATCTGCCTGTCCCCACATCTGTAAACGGCGTGTTTCTCGGATCACTTGCATTGGCGGGTCTGCCATTTGCCATGCGGAACTGTGTCGCCAAAACCATTTCACGGCTGAAGTTTGTATTTGGTGCGAAGGTAGTTGGGTTGATGCCTGACATGATGCCTCTTTGGTACACAAACCGTACACTATTTGCATACCATGCATTTTCTCTTACATCTGTAAAAGGTGTACCTGAAAGCGGTGGTTGGGGTCTTGGTGGCTGTGGTGTATAAGTTCCTGGAACAGCTTCCCAGTTTACATTTATTTGGAAGTGATTATATCCAGGATTAAAAAATGGACTATTGATGATGTCTTGTGATGTTATAACACGTGCACTAGGATTTCCTACTACGGGTCTAAGAATATTAGGACCATGAAAACTACTAAACACCAAACCAGAAGGGAAAATAACTTCAAACCTAAATTCTGTTGCAGTTCCAATAGTTGTAGTCCACTGTTGTCTACCAGTACCAGGAACAGTATTTCCTCTAAAGGATTCAACATTGTCTCTAAATCCAATGACTGTAGCGCCTCCAATGAATGGAGTTCCAAACTGTGTTTCGAATTCTTTAGCTATCAAAGTGCTAAAATTGAACTGTACTCTCTGATTTGAGTAAACTTCAACTTCTTGATACTCCACTTCTGCATCAGGCATTGCTAAAGCAGCAACAGGTACCAGACCTACAATTAGAACAAGTACGAGGAGGATGCCGAATAGTCTTTTTTTCATGGTGTTTCCTTCTCCTTTCCATTATAAAATATATTTTACCCCCCCCGTATACGTTGTCAAGACCTTTGTGCCGCATTGTAGGAGCGATCGTCCCGATCGCCCGTGCATGATAACACAAAATTGCAAGAGCACGGGCGACCAAGGACGGTCTCCCCTACCACGCATCGACCAAAACCCCTACCCTCTTTTGTAAAGAGGGTGTCGCCCGCAGGCGACGGGTGTTTTCCACGGGCGACCACCCCGTCAAGCTTCGCTTGCCACCCCTCCAAGGAGGGAAATTTAGATATACCGCGCCCTTAATTCCCCTCCTTGGAGGGGTGGCACGAAGTGCCGGGGTGGTCAAACCACGCATCGACCAAATAAAAAAGAGGACGCCACCCACGGCATCCTCTCCCCTATCATGTCAAGCAAAATATTCCCCGCTGCAAATCATCTCCGCAGGCCCTGTCATGAACACACAACCCGTGTCCTCTCTATCCCAATGGATATGCAAGTCGGAGCGATCGTCCCGATCGCCCGTGCATGATAACACAAAATTGCAAGAGCACGGGCGACCGGGGACGGCCGCCCCTACCACGCATCGACCAAAACCCCTACCCTCTTTTGTAAAGAGAGTGTCGCCCGCAGGGGTTGGGTGTTTTCCACGGGCGACCACCCCGTCAAGCTTCGCTTGCCACCCCTCCAAGGAGGGGAATTTAGATATACCGCGCCCTTAATTCCCCTCCGTGGAGGGGTGGCACGAAGTGCCGGGGTGGTTGCCCTTCGGGAGGGGTGGCACGAAGTGCCGGGGTGGTCAAACCACGCATCGACCAAAAAAAGAGGACGCCACCCACGGCATCCTCTCCCCTATCATGTCAACCAAAATATTCCCCGGTACAAATCATCTCCGCAGACCCTGTCATGAACACACAACCCGTGTCCTCTCTATCCCAATGGATATGCAAGTCCCCGCCCAAGAGCCGCACCGTGACCATTTCATCACACAGATCATTCAACACCCCCGCCACAACACTGGCCGAAGCCCCCGTGCCGCAGGCCAAGGTCTCGCCAGACCCGCGCTCCCAAACGCGCATCTTGAGGGTACAGCGATCCACCACCTGCACAAACTCCGTATTCACACGCTCCGGGAAGATGGGATGGCGTTCAAAATCAGGGCCAATCAGCGGCAGGTCTAAGGTCTCCACATGGGGCACAAAAGTCACCGCGTGGGGATTCCCCATGGAGACAGCGGTGATCCGATACTCTCGCCCCAAAACCTCAATGGGACGGTTGATGAAATCCACACCATCCGCATTCATGGGAATCTGCCGCGGTTGCAAAATCGGCACACCCATATTGACTTGCACCGCTTGCACCTTGCCGTCTTTCACCTTTAGCACCAGCGTCTTAACCTCACCGCCGGATTCTACTGTAATCGTCGTCTGATCTGTGAGCCCGTTGTCATATACATACTTCCCCACACAACGAATGCCATTGCCGCACATCTGGCTCTTTGAGCCGTCCGCGTTGTACATATCCATCATAAAATCCGCACGTTCACTGGGACAGATACAAATGAGCCCATCGCTCCCGATCCCGAAATGACGATCCGAAACCCGCCGCGCCAAAGCCGGCCGATCCGCGATTTCTTCCTCAAAGCAGTTCACATAGATATAGTCGTTACCGATGCCATGCATTTTTGTAAATTTCATGCCCTGTCTCCCCTCACGATGAAATGCCATATGTTTGGTGTTTCCTATAGCATAGCATATTGTCGCCGATCTAACAACTATCTTTCCTTGAACGGGAGTAGCTATGTAGAGGCGAACTGTGTTCGCCCCGCCATAATTGCGGCCACTACGGGCGAACACAGTTCGCCCCTACGCTATTTGCCCACTCCCTCCTTGAACAAGGCGCATAAATCAAACATAAGCTATACAAAAAGCCAAGGAGATGAACACCATGCATTGTTCCCAACCACTTACATATACCATCCGGCAAGGTGATAACCTGTATCAACTTGCCAGACATCACCAAACCACCGTCCCCCACATACTTTCCCTCAACCCCAACACCGACCCCTATAACCTCCAAATCGGACGTACTTTGACCATTTGTCCCGGCAATAACTTCCAGATGATGCCAACACCTCCTGTCTGCCCAAATCCCATGAAACAACTGAAGCTTCTTCTCGACATGCGCCTCAAATGGAGCCAGCACGTATACTGGACACGGATGTTTCTGCTCAGCGTCGCCCATCGGCTAAACGACCTAGATGCCACCACAGCACGTCTCATGCAAAACCCAAATGATATTGCCGGGATTTTCGCCGCATACTACACACCGGACGTAGCGAGAACGATTGCAACATTGCTCACCGAACATCTGCAAATCGGAGGCGACCTCATCACCGCCCTCCGGGACGGCGACCACGCCCGGGCGGACACACTAACCCGCGCATGGTACGCAAATGCTGACAAAATGGCGGAGGCGTTTAGCAATATCAACCCCTATTACGAACAGCTAGCCATGCGGGAAATGCTCTACACCCACCTAAACCTAACCACCCAAGAAGTCGCCATGCGGCTGGCTGGCAACTTCCCCGCTGACATAAAGGCATTCGACGCGGTGGAGGCTGAGGCAATGCGTATGGCTGATATGTTTTCTGACGGGATTATGATGCAGTTCCCCCAGATGTTTTGCGGGTAATCCCTTAAAATACAAAGCAAAACAGGCGCAAGGTATGAAGTTCCCCCTGCGCCTGTTTGTTTCTTGTTTTCACTTCTGCGCCTATCTAAGAATATCCCCCGGCCTAGAATCCGGTCTTTCCAGCACCGACCAATCCCGTGGTTCAATAATCTCAATCAGCGCCTTGTAACGGTCGCTGTCGGCTCTCCAGCGGTAGGTATAGGAGTTGGACGCCATGTACATGTACAGGAAGTACCATGCATTCTCATTCTGGTTATCCGGCCATGTGACCATATCGTACAGACGGCAATCCGGCGTCTCAATCAGACGCTCGAACATACGGTTAATCATCGCCGCTGTCTCCGCTCTGGTGAGGGGCTGACCCGGACGGAATGTACCTGTCGGCACACCATTCACGGTATCACCCTGTACCCAGCCCTGTCTCGCCGCTTCATTGATATACGCTCTCGCCCAATGGTTTGCTATGTCGTCAAACTCGTCACTGCCGCTTGCAAAGCTTGCCGTAAAAGCTCCAATCTGCTCTCGTTCCATGAAGCGAACCAGAACTGCGGCAAGTTCACCGCGGGTAATGTTACGCTCCGGGGCAAACAGATCATCGCCGATGCCCTCGAAAAGTCCCATATTGGTCGTTGTGGAGATGGCATTGTTGAACCATCGTTCCAATGTAACATCGTCAAATGGATTTTCCTGCATCCAATACGCCGCACGCGCCTCGTCTGAGATCAGGCGGAAGAAGATGGTCGCAACCTCTGCTCTTGTAATGTTACCCCGGGGGTCGATGGGACGCTCCTGCCCTGCCGGCACAGTGCGACCGATTAGGAAGGCTTCACGCCATGGGTCTTGCCCGCTTGAGCCGCCGCCCTGGTTGTTATTGCCGCTTGTAGGTGTCCACTGTGCAACAAAGGTGCGCGGCCCCTCTACCACAAGTTCCGCCACTGCTGCGGAGCTCCGAACAGAGCCGATGAGATTTCCATTTGCATCGACTTCTTGCCAACCGGCAAAGGTGTGGCTTGCGCGCGAGGGGGCGGGCACGTTGGCTACACCAATTTGTGCGCCGTCGTTAACATTATGCGTGATATTTTCCGTCGAGCCGCTCACGTTGCCGCCGTTTAACTGGAAAGTCACAGGATGTGATAGCGGCACATATTGCAGGAAAAGATTCCGACCTGAATTGGGGATAGTGAAATTCACAATGCCCGGCAGAGGCCCTGTGGTGGCATCTTCAATCGTCCACTCGGCGGGTGTCTTGAAGTCAAAATTAAAGATTGTAGTGGATGCCGCATTGGCTGCAGACAGAGTGATGCCGCCAACATCACCACTGTAGGTGACAAATTCTGCTGCACCTACTGCAGGGCTTGCACCTGATGCGTGAGCCCGCGCAGCGTGTACCGTAGCGGCAGGCGTATCTGTTTGCAAAAGTGCAACTATATTTGTCTCGGCATGAGATGCCGGGAAGTTTGGCACAGTGAAACCACCGATTTCGCCCGCAGCATTAGCAATCATCTTGATATTCGTTGCGGGAATAACATTTGCGAAAGGCGCATTCACGCCGATAATCGTGTTTATGTTGTTGAGCTGCGTTTGCAGATTGGGGGCGGCGGTTTGATTCTCCACAACCCAGTATCCCGTATCCAGTTGCAGCAATGCGTGGTTGGTTGCTTGCGGTCTCTTATGGTCAAACACCCGTATGGCCGCTGTATTGTCGCCTCCGTTTGCGGTTCTTAACAGCGCCCAAGCGAAGTTCTCCGGCACTAGAATATTTTGGTAACGGTAGTCCTGAATATAGACGGCGCTGTTGGCATGGTTCGGTACAGTCAGCGTCCCGGCAAACACAATATCACGCTGTGTTGCAGCAACTTGATTGTCACTAATAGGCCGGTGTTCAATTTTGATGGGATAGGTATTTGCGAATGTTGAGTGGGCGATGCCCGTCCCATCTGCGTTGGGATTGGCTACGTTGAGATTTAAAAAGTAGTTGCCCGATGTCCGGTTAAATTGAATGATTCCAAAGCCGGTCATTGTTCTGGTATTTCTTATGGTGAGGTTTTCAAAGTTTCTCTGCGTCCCCTCCGTACCGCTATTGATCGAACCGGCCGTGAATATGTTTATGGCGACATTTTTTCTTTGATTGCTGGCAGTCAAGTTTTCCATCAACGGCAAAGCGGTTCTGCTGCCGATATTTTGCAGAATCACGTCTCTAGCGACAAAATTGGTGGCGTTGTTTGAGATAAACCAAAAATACTCGCCACGGCTGGATTGGAGTTGCCCTCCTAGTGTTCCACCCTGCCGTACCATATCAATGCCTGAGCCATCCCAAATAATATTTTCGATGTGTATATTCGGGCTTTGTAATACATTTCTTGCCATAAATCCTGTGGCAAAATTGCCGCCCCGGGCTGTTCCGGCAGGTGTTTTATAAAACGTCGTCAGCGGTTCGCCGGTTGCCGCGTCTCTGTGCAAACCAACAAAAGCTACATTTGCAACGTTGAACCGATTGACCACGGAAAAATCATCCGTATCGACAAAAGCGCCGGCATCGAAGAAATATACCGTATTACTTTCAAATCGGATTCTATGGGCATCGTCAAATCCGAAAGGCACCGGTGCAGAGCTCTGGTTGCCTGGACCTACCGCCGGAGACACCAGCGGCGAAACATCGAATAAGGGTACGCTTGGCGCACCCGCGCCGCCGCCGATACCCGAAATATCTTGCCGCGGGATGTAATGAACGGTTGCGTTAAAATCCATACCCTGATATGTAACTGTTACGGCAGTTCCGTGCTCACCCGCCCGAGCCGGATCGCCCGTTACGAAGAAAAACGAGTTCTTTCCATTTTCCCAAAACTCATGCACAGGCGCAACATAGTCGCCAGGGCCGGCAAAACCAACGGTGAAACCACTCACCGGGCTCTCGGTCGGCGGCGTCTCATCTCCCACAATGTGTGGTGACGGCACCAGCGGCGCCCCCATTGCCGCCATCGGCACTAGGGCAAACAACATGCAAAGCGCAAGCAGCAGACTAAGCACCCGTTTCATTCTTTTCATCACAAAATTTCCTTTCTGAAATCATATATATTATATATGTTCATATTAACATAATAACAAAAAAATATTTTTGTGTCAATTAAATTTGTAGTTTGTAACAGAATGGAAATATTTGTCGAAAAATCCATATTCTTCCCAGCCATAATTCGGCAAAACCCGCCCATCCGACAAAAAAATCCCGCTGCACCAAAGCAGCGGGATTTTCCGTATACACACATCTTACTGTGCCGTGTTCACCTTAACGCCGGGTCCCATGGTAGAAGCTGTTACACAGCTCTTGATATACTGCCCCTTCGCGGCAGCAGGCTTCGCTTTGATGATCGCACCGATCAGCGTGTCAAAGTTTTCAACAAGCTTTTCTGTCCCAAATGAAACCTTGCCAATCGGACAGTGGATGATGTTCGTCTTGTCCAAACGGTATTCAATCTTACCGGCCTTTAGCTCGTTCACAGCCTTCGCAATGTCAGGCGATACAGTACCGGCTTTTGGTGTCGGCATCAAACCTTTTGGCCCGAGCACTTTACCAAGACGACCAACCTTACCCATCATATCCGGGGTTGTGACGATAGCGTCATAGTCAAAGAAATTTTCCTTTTGGATCTTCTCGATCATCTCGTCACCGCCGACGAAATCAGCCCCCGCGTCTTTCGCCTCTTGCTGGCGTTCCTCTTTACAGATAACAAGCACACGCGCCGTTTTACCCGTTCCGTTAGGCAAAACAACCGCACCGCGGACTTGTTGGTCAGCATGACGGGAATCAACACCGAGACGAACGTGGAGTTCAACTGTCTCGTCAAACTTCGCCTTGCTGGCCTTGATCACGGTCTCAAACGCCTCTTGCGGATCGTATAGCTTTGTCTTATCAACGAGTTCTGCACTCGCTTTGTAATTTTTACCTCTAAACAAATCAATGTCCTCCTTTGTGGTCACAGGACTTCAGATGTCCTCCCACGGAATTAATGTCTGTAGGGGCAAACTGTGTTCGCCCGTCCAATCTTGCGGGCGAACACAGTTCGCCCCTACGAAATCAAATGTTAGTCTTCTACAACAACACCCATGCTACGGCATGTGCCTGCGATCATACGCATAGCGGATTCCACAGAGCTTGCGTTTAGGTCAGCCATTTTCTTTTCTGCAATCTGACGGACTGCGTCTTGAGAAATCGTACCGACTTTGTCTTTTTGCGGCACGCCGGAACCTTTTTCAAGGTTAATCGCCATTTTAATGAGCGTAACAGCCGGCGGCGTTTTTGTGATAAAGCTAAACGAACGATCCGCATATACTGTAATGACAACAGGGATGGTAACACCCATGTCATTTTTCGTACGCTCGTTAAACTCTTTCGTAAACTGGGCAATATTTACACCATGTTGACCCAAAGCAGGTCCAACCGGCGGTGCTGGGGTCGCTTTTCCGCCCGGAATTTGCAGTTTAATAAATCCTGTAACTTTCTGTGCCAATGTACCGCACCTCCAAATTAATCTTTCGCAACCGTCTCAACTTGGTCTAATTCCAAGTCAACGGGCGTCTCTCTGCCAAACATCGAAACCACAACGCGAACCATGTCACGTTCAGGCTCAAGCTCTTCCACAACGCCAAAGAAGCCGTCTAACGGGCCGTCAATGACTTTTACCGTGTCACCCACTTGGTAGTCAAGCACAATCTCGTGCTTCTCTACACCCATGGTGATGATCTCTTCCTCCGTCAGAGGAACAGGCCCTGTAGAGCTCCCAATAAACCCGGTCACACCTCTGGTATTCCGCACCAAGTGCCAAGACTCGTCCGTCATGACCATCTTGATGAGTACATAGCCGGGATATATCTTGCGTTCAACGGTTTTCACTTCGTTGCCGTTTCGCTCTGTCACGGTTTCCATTGGGATACTGACCTCCAGGATCAAGTCTCCCATCTGTCTCGTATCCGTGGCTTTTTCAATGCTGGCTTTTACCATGCTTTCATAGCCGGAGTATGTGTGTGCCACATACCACTTTGCGTTTTCTGCCATCTCCGCTACCTGACAATGTCGATCAAGGTTCTGACGATCAACTGAGCAATGTAGTCAAAACTCCAAATAGCGACTGCACAGACAGCCGTGACCACTAAAACAACCCAAGTGTTATTCACAATCTGTCTCTTACTTGGCCAGGTCACTTTTTTGAGTTCACTTTTCAGTCCGCGAAACCAACCGACGAGGCGATTGCCGGACTTTTTCTTTTCAGCCATAATCCGATAGCCCCCCTACTTCGTTTCGGTGTGCACAGTGTGCTTCCGACAGAACCGGCAGTATTTGTTCATTTCCATCCGGTCTGGCGTGTTCTTCTTGTTCTTCATGGTATTGTAGTTTCTTTGCTTACAATCGTTGCATCTCAAGGTTACTTTTACGCGCATCTTTTACGGCACCTCCTTGTTCTATTGCCTCCCTGTGAATTTGACAGCTTGGGCACGAAAAAACCACCCATCTGCCGACAGGTAGAGATAGTATAACATATTGGGAAGTATGCGGTCAACCATTATTTTATCGGGGGTCATGTTCTAAAGTAGTTGTTTTGGAATAAGGACTGTGGTATACTTGTTTTGCGGGGTGAGTATATGGCAGAAATAGCGGTAAAATGCATCCATTGCATGAGTGAAACAGTGATAAAGTTTGGCACGAATCCGAAAGCTCGTCAACGGT
>Ga0131853_10004213_pt1 | contig 25784 bp, 18 predicted proteins | sample TergutLab28metaG_FD_92764 | JGI IMG/M metagenome (GOLD analysis project Ga0131853, IMG submission 92764) | Labiotermes labralis P1 segment gut microbial communities from Petit-Saut dam, French Guiana - Lab288 P1 (version 2) (version 2) | ecosystem: Host-associated > Arthropoda: Insects >... | reverse complement strand
TTTTTCCATTTATTCACCTCCTTGCTATAATTATAAACCTTAACGTATACGGCAAAGTCAAGACCTAAAAATAGAAACTTTTATCAAACCAGAAGCTGCATTGACTTTATAAACAAAATATTTTACTTATATTATGAACCATTCCCGACTCCACGACTATTACAGTATGTACATGTACGAAAGGCAACACACCAGACAATTCAAATCTTAGTCATAAGGAGGCCATTTTGCAGCTAGTACAATCAGCTATGGCGGTCATGGATAAACCAAGGCAAGGCCACAGTTTCGCGGACATAGTAGACACATACAGCGACGGCATATACAAATTCTGCCGTAGCCTTACCTACTCTAAGGAGGACGCGGAAGATTTGTTCCAAGAAACATTTTTACAGGCAATGGAGCAAATGCCAAAAATAAATGCTTCCGGCAATCCTCAAAGCTTCCTGTTCTCTACTACATTTTATATATGGAAAAGTTGGAAGCGCAAATACGCCCGGCGTGACAGGCTTGCACCCACCGGGCCGCTAAATGAAAGGGTCCCCTATGGCGTTAGCTTAGAGGACAGCTTCATGGCAAAGGAAGACACGCGCATCATCCGCGAGCAAGTAGACAGCTTGCCAGACAAATATAAGGCCCCGGTACTGCTATATTACTCTGTAGAAATGGGAGTTGGGGACATAGCGGCGGCACTAAGCCTCCCAGTTGGCACAGTAAAAAGCCGGTTGCACAAGGCAAGAAAATTAATTGAAAAGGGGTTGACGAAAATTGGGTACTAAATATGACATTGATAACCTGTTAAGCGATGCGCTATATCGCGACGAAAAGCCTGACGCAAGGCTGGTTTACAAACTCAAGAACCAACAGCCCAAAGGAGGAAACAACTTGTATAAAAAAAGAAGAGTCGCGCGTTCATTTAGCACTATGGCCGCCGCGTTCATATTGCTGCTTGTGCTTACAACAACGGTACTGGCCGCAGGGCTTTATATGGGGGCCTTTGATAGGCTGCGGGATTTGATAGGTGAACAGGCTGATTTGCTTACGCCTATAGAGATAACCAACATGCCAGACAGTGAAAACGGAGCCACCACCACAAATAATTCTAATGTCGTTAACCATACAGACGAAATAAGGGTAGAGCTGGTAGCAGTAGGGATTTTTGATAATGTCGTTGATGTGTACCTGACACTAGAAGACCTTATATGCAACCGCTTGGTAGCCGGGCATTTTAGTGTTAGACACGAGATTACCTTCGCGGAATCTGACGGCAATCTCTCCAACCGTATGGCAATGGCAACCATGGGCGAAATTGGCCGTACAGATGATGGGGTTGTGACATACCACATCCGTCACTACTTCCCGCAGCCTATCGACTATACAACTATAACATTCAGCATTGATAACATTGTCTTTGATACCTATAGATCTGCGGAAAGCTACGATATCGGCGGGGATTTGAGCATACTTGCCGCCGAAAATACCGCAACAACAAAAGCTGTGATAGAGAATTTGACAGCAACTATGGGCAGCGACCTTATGTACCAAGTACTTGAACCACAGCTAAGAACTACAGGCCTAAACATACTTGTACCACATGGGCGTGATACAAAAATAGGCGTTGACGCTGCCAGCACCCGCATTTCTAATATGGGTTTCATTGATGGCAGGCTTCATGTCCAGCTATATGAGCCAAACGGCAACGAGGCATTCCTGTTTACAGCGTCTCAGGATGATATGATGTGGATACCCTCATTGGAGCTGGCATTCAGCTTTGATATTGACGAAGACGGCAACTTTATACACACCTACGATAGGCATCTTCCCTACCGCGAGCTGATTTTCTCTATTGATATGGACCGGATTGCGGAATACAGGCTGCTTGCCAACTTCATAGTGCAAAACACAATAGATATAGGCTTTAACGCAACCTTCGAGGCAGAAAACTACGTGACACGGCTTATAGTAAGCGGCCTTGATATCCCAATTGGCGCGTTCAGCATCAATGAAGTAAGGCTTAGCCCATTAACTATTATGGTGCAGGGTGTGGACAATAATCCCGGCCCCGGCGTACCGCAGCCAACAATATACATCAACACCACTAATGGGGTTGTAGAAACCGAAATGAGAGGGTTCCTTAGAACATTCGAGCCGATTGAAGGCTGGGTTTCATCTGGGCCTGAGGACAGAGGCGGGTATAACGAAGGATTTATGTTAACCTTCCAAATGGACAGCGTGATTGATATGGATACTGTTATTTCTGTTGAGGTAAATGGTGAGGCGTTTTACTTTGACTAAATTCAAATTAATTTGCTATAACGGTTAAGCTAACAATAGAAAACGCCCTTTGCAGGGAAGCTCATTTTCCCAGCAGAGGGCGTTTAAATTTGAGTTCAACTCAGCTTTAAACCGGAATGTTATCTCAATACTCTTTCCTATCAAAAACCAAACTCCCGGCCATAAAAAACACAACACCGTACCCAGCCACAATCACAAGCATATGAAGCATACGCGAAGCTGCGGGCGTCACTCCAATCCAAAGCCTGTGCCATCCCAAAAATGAAGTAAACAATAACTCCGAAAGTATAGGAAAAAACACCGGCAACACACTCATAGCAAGATACATAACCACCAGCAAAAACATAACAAGCGACCCGCTACGCCCCAAAAGTGCAATAAAAGCCGCAAAAGCCGCCAGCACCGCCAAAACAGGAATTGTAAGCGCATAAGACGCAAGCGCCCGGCCCAGCGCATCCAAAGCAAGGCTACGACCAAGTACTTGATGTAAAACAGTGCTTACTATAAATACGCAAGCCAAGTATAAAGTCACATAAGTAATAACCGCCGCAAGCTTTGCGGTATAAAGCTTCCAACGCTCGACAGGGCGGCAAATCATGGCTTTCATTGTATGATCGGTGCCTTCTGCGGTGATAAGGTCGGTTACGCCCATGAAAATCAGCAACGGAAGCAGTATTTGCAAGAAAAAAGGCAATACCCCCATAGGTGTGGGCGTAAGCACAACAAAAAGATTCCCATGCTGCCCTATAAGGCCAGAAGCAATGTTGCCAAGTAACGCCCAAGCAATACAAATGGCCACGCCGATTATAAGAAACGCAATATATTTCTTGCGAAGTATTATCTTATCTGTCTCATTAAGATAAGCCGCAACAAATGCCACCATAACCTTCCCTCTCCTTCCCAACCACATCAACAAAAAAATCTTCCACGCTTGCATATGACTGTAAAATCTCGGATGTGCCGGCAATGGCAAGAAGTTTCCCGCCATGCATTACTGCTATTTTTGTGGCACATTGCTGTATCTCGTTGGCCAAATGGGATGATACCAGTACCGCAGAACCACTAGCCGCGGCAGCCTTAATAACCTCGCGTACCAGCAGCATACCCTCGATATCCAGCCCGTTGGCTGGTTCGTCCAAGATAAGCAGTTTAGGGGACGACAATAGCGCCAAAGCTAACCCAATGCGCTGCCGCATCCCTAAGCTTAAGGAGCGAACCTTGTCATGGCGGTACTTGTACATCTCTACCATTTCAAGTACATCACTTATACGGTCCTCGCCTGCGTGAGGGTAAAACCTTGCAGCCAGCCGTAGGTTTTTAAGTGCAGTCATATGCTCGTACAGGGCGGGGGCTTCTATCAAGCAGCTTGCATGAGCCATGGCTTTTTCGTGATGGTTTATGGCATCTTCGCCGCATACATGTATTTCGCCGCTGCCTGCCCTAATAAGCCCGGCAATAGCCTTCATGGTTGTGGTTTTGCCGCTTCCATTCGGGCCAAGCAGGCCCAACACTTCACCTGAAGCAAGGGCGAAAGATATATCTTCCGCCCCTCGCCCGTTTCTATATAGTTTTGTTACATTTCTAAGTTCCAGAACCATTTAAGATGTCACCTCACCGATGGCGCTATCTCCAGAGTCGTCCTTTAAGGCCTTTGGCTTGTTATGCTGCCGGCATCAATGTTACCGTCTTCGTCAAGAGTAAAATGAAGTATAATGCGGGGCTGATGATTGGGCCACCTATTGAAAGCGTCTTTTAAGACATCTGCCGCCGCAGTAAACGGGTTAGTGTGAATAGTTGTGCCTATATCATAAAAGCGCAAAGTTACTTCAACCTCTATTACATGGGTGTATCCGAAAATATTTTGAACGGTTACAATACCCAAAACATTTACATACAGGAGATTGCCATAAGTATCTATGTCGGCCATACCCTGTATACGGTCTATCGATAATTCACGAATGGGGATGCTTAGCACATTGTCGAAGTCTTCTATTTGGCGTGTATCGTTAGCGGCCAATCTTAGTTGGTCGTCAAGTGCTACGTCTAGCAATACGCGTACAATCTCCGGCAGCTGGCTTTCGGTTATGGCACCGCTGATACGGCGGATGCCGTCACCTTGAGAACTCATAGTCAGGTTGTTTTTTAAGTCTCCACTAAAAAAATCTATACCCAACTCCGCGAGCCTAAGATGATTAGAGTCACGGCCTGCCGCACCGAATATCTCGTGCCCTATGGACTGCGGGAGTGTGAAGTTGGGCGGCTGCATGTTGGCAACATACCACCGCGTGCCGTCCTCGTCAGAGAAATTCGAATGTATGCTGAAATACTGGCTTGTATAACTCACCCACTCCCGTGGATTGTGCGTATCATCTTCCAATATATCACGCCACGGGCTGTAGCTACTACTTATAGTGAAACTACCTTCGTTGGTTACATAGCTTCTTATACTAGCACGCTCATGCAATTGGCCATCTACGCGTCTGACGAATTCAATTCCCATTGAAAAATTCTCGTAGAAAAGGGCGTTAATTGCGGCATTTTTCAGGTTTACGTAAGGCGAGCCGTTTATGGCAGATACAGTCAGTGCCCCTATCAGCATAACCGCCGCTATTAGTAGGCATACTGCACGGGTTGAAATGCGTTTTTTCATATTATGTCCTCCTGATATAAACGTTATGTTTCCGATTTTGACATTTGTATCAAAACCCATTTGGAAATCCGTTACATTATACGTTTAAAATTGACTTGAGCGCAAGTGCGTGATAGTGTAAGGTACGTCAAAATAAAGCAATTTCACTTTAAATCGGCTCCGTCTTTTGCCAAAAACGCGTAGAGTCACTCGAGTTTTCAGTTCGGGCGTAACCGTTTAAAGCATAAAATGCTGTCATGATTGGTGTAATTATATGCGAATAATTTCCGGGTCAGCCAGACGCACCCCACTTGTAGCGCCAAAAGGACAAGATACGCGCCCCACCGCCGACCGCGTTAAGGAGAATTTATTTAATATTCTTGCACCGCATGTAGCAGACGCAAGATTTTTAGACCTGTTTTGCGGCAGCGGGGCCATTGGCATAGAAGCCCTTAGCAGAGGGGCAAGTGAGGCCGTGTTTGCAGACATTTCTGGAGATGCTATAAATGTGTTAACCACTAATTTGACCCGGGCCAAACTTGCGGGACGTGTTTTACCCATGTGTGCCTTGGCGGCTATAACCATGCTGGGCAAGGAAGGCCAGACGTTTGATATAATTTTTTTGGACCCACCATATGGCCGGGGGTTAGCAGCCCAAGCACTGGAATCATTGGTTAAAAGCCGGATAATTTCACCTACAGGAATAGTTGTTGCCGAATGTGACGCAGACGAAGAAGTCCCAATACCTGAGGATACGGTAGTATTGCGAGATGTGAGGGCATATGGCGGCACAAAGCTGCTTTTTTACGGCTAAAAAGCCGTTGCCCCAAGTATCAAAACCGGAAAAGGTTTATCATTACCAAGAAGGAGGCCCAATGAGTGCTATATATCCCGGCAGCTTCGACCCCGTAACCAACGGTCATATAGACATAGCCCGCAGAAGTGCCAAAATATTGGGTACCATAATTGTAGCCGTGCTGGACAACCCCAACAAAAAACCCCTGTTTGATACTAACGAACGCGTGGCATTACTGCGTGAAGTGTTTAGAGACGACAGTAATATAGAGATAGAATCTTTTTCGGGCTTGCTTGCGGATTATGCCTATAAAAAAGGCGTACAAGTAATTGTACGCGGCATTCGCGGGCCAGATGATTTAGTAAGAGAAATGCCATACTCAGAGTGGAACGGCCAATTAGCTAAAGGGCTTGCACAATCGTTGGAAACCCTGTATTTTACTGCTAAACCATCGCTTCGGCATATATCATCCAGCATAGCTAAGGAAGTCGCGTCTCATATCTACCCAAGCGGGGCAGATGACTTGGTTATAGCCCAAGCGGTACCGTCAGGCGTACGCGAGGCGTTAAAAGCGAAGTTTATATAAAATATAATAATTCAGACATAGAGAGGGAGAGACCATGGACGCATTATTAGATTATTTAGATAACATAGAAGAGGTACTGGACAAAAGCAGGACCATCCCATTAACCGGGCGCGCAACCGTGGACAAGGAGCGCATACTGGACATTGTTAACGAAATACGCCTAAATCTGCCGGAGGATATCCGCTTTGCGCAGCGTATTGTAGGCGACCACGACAAAATACTAGAGGACGCAAGGCACAGGGCGGCCAGCTTATTAGAAGACGCTAAAATCGAAGCCAAGTCCATGACCAACAACAACGAAATCTACCGCCGCGCTTCCGAACAAGCGTCGGAACTTATGGAAGAAACCAAGCGCAGCGCCAGAGAAGTAAGGCTAAACGCAATGGACTATGCCGATGAAATACTAGAAAAAGCCGAGAATCAAATCCGCCAAACCATGGAAAACATGGAGCAGCAACACCGGCGGATAATGGAGTACTACGAAGGCATAATTGATATCATCTACGAAAACCGCCAGTCACTTAGGGGGCGGTAGCAATCGTCCATTCATTTACATGTATAAACACATGGTCAGAGGCAGGCGTACGGCTTTGAGTTACTCGCGTGCCTGTCAACACCGCCGAATGCCTGAACCCCAAGCTTATAATTGGCAGCCTATCCACAAAGCCTTGCTTAAGCTGTGATACGGCCTGCAAGTACGCGCTTTCTGTTGAAGCAATGTTAAGGTTTGCAAATAACCCTTCCATAACCGTGTCATTGCCAAACAGCTGCCCGTATTGGAACATGAAGGCAAAGTCTGGCACAAAACCTAATTGCATACTTCCTAAAAAAAGGTCAAATTCACCGTCTGTCAAGCGGGCATAATATTCTTCAAAAGGCAGCGCAATTACTGTGGCGGATTGACCTGCGGCAACCAGACCCGCGGCTAAGTGGTTGGCTATGCGTACTCTTTCAATATGTTCTGTGTTTACAACAATCTCTAATGGCTCTGTAATGCCTACGGTCCCAAACAGTTCTGCTGCGCGGGCCGTGTCATATGCAGGGCCATTTATATTGCTGTCGTGCATCCAGCTATGGGGATGGATGGGTGAAACCGCACGTACTGCGTGATGCAAGTATTCCGCGTTCATGGCTTCATCGGCATTAATGGCATGGGCTACCGCTTGGCGTGCGAGTTGGTCGTTAAATATTGACCGTGCGAAGTTAAAGCCTATAAATTCGAAGTACATGGCAGGAAATTCTGCCGGCTGGGCCGGTGTTACGCTAGGATGCTTTACCCATTCTGCAAAGGGTAGCCTTATGGCATCTATTACACCTTGGTCGAAGGCGTGGAGTTTGGTTTCTGCATCGGGGATAAACAGCACTTCAATACTATTTATTTGCGGGTTGCGGCGGAAGGTATGCGGGTTTCTTTCCAATATCATGGAGTGTATTGGCACAATGGATGATAACATATAAGGCCCGTTGCCAAGTGGCTCCATATTGCGCGGGCTTCTAATATTAACGTGATTGCGGAAGTGATGCTCGGGGATAATGGGGAAATTAAGGGAGTAGGCGGCAGTTACAGAGGCCCGTTCGAATGTGATTAATGCTGACCTTGTATTAATGCGGTCTACGCGGGCTATGTTTTCTACGTTGCGCTTGTAGATTACCGCGTCCGGCGCGAGCCTTAGTACTTCTATCGAGAATATTAAGTCGTCTGATGTGACCGGCATACCGTCACTCCAGATTGCATCGTCACGGATAGTTAACGTTGCGGTGGAAAAGTCCGAAGACAGTTCGATACTGGCTAGGTGAGAGGCAGGGCGCAGGTTTTCGTCAAATACCAAAAGCGGCTCGTATATCAGGCGAAGGATTTTCGCGACTGTTACGTCTTCGTTGAGAAGAGGGTTAAGGGTTAGCGGGTGACGCATAGATAAACGTAAAATGCCGTCATCAGCGATACGTGCCGTGGCCTGAGTGCGTTCGAAGGGCTGGATCATTGGCTCCGGCTCGTATTCGTAATCCGGGGTAGATCCGGGCTGATTATCGCCATTAAGCACGGAACAAGCGGTTAAATGCAGTAAAAAGAAGAAGGATAACAAACAAGCGAAGCAGCCCCAAATCATAGGAAAACGATACGCTTTGTTGGATTGCGTTGCCGCGCTACTCCTCACAACGGAGGAGTGGGTTATGTGCGGGGTATTGGTTTTAATCATTGTTTATGGCACCTCCCCTGTTAAACCACCCTGTAACTCTTAGGATAATTTCATATACTCGGCGGTTAAATTCTACTCTTTCTACATAGTTGCGGGTTTCAGGAAATGGGATTGTATCTAGGGTTCTGCCGTCAGAGGATAACTCCGGGTCGGCCAGCCAGCCATTTACCCTGCCCTGCCCTGCGTTGTATGCGGCAATGGCTAAGCTTAAGTCGCCACTGTAACGGCGTTTTAGCCAGTTTAAATAGAAACTACCCAAGGCTATGTTTACCTCCGGATCCCATATTGTTTCCGGATCAAAATCTGTTTTGCCCATTAAACCAGCTACCCATTCGGCTGTAGCTGGCATTAGCTGCATTAATCCTTGGGCACCTGCGTGAGATTGGACATTGGGGCGGAAACTGCTTTCGGCCATTATTACAGCCAAAATAACAGCCGGGTCTATATCGCCTGCGTGCGCTTCAACAATATGCAAGTACCGCACGGGAAATCGCATATTTACGGCCATTACAAACGCCCCTGCAAGCAGGGTCAGAATAAAAAATATTGAAATTAACCATTTTTTCATTAAATTGCTGCTCCTTGGATGGGGTTAGGTAGGGAAGACATTCGGGGCTTTGGGCAAGGAAGACCTTGTGGGCTTCGCCCCCAAACCCCCACTCGCTTTTTGAAAAAAGCAAGGCAAAAACTTTAATGGAATGCGCATTCGCGCATTCCGGGGTTGATTTTACTATAATAACTGTGTATCGCCTTTAACCAATAAAGCGGCTTGCCGCTGGCCAAGGTATCAAAGCCCAATTATTGCTTTCAGTGCTGCTACGACTTGATTTCTTAAGTCTTCTGGGTCATTGCTGTTATTTTCTATTATGATATTGGCATGTGGCTTTAGGGCTTCGTCGCCTTTACGGCTTGACAGCCTCTTTTCCGCGGTTTCTTGGGATATGCTATCCCTTGCCATTATACGGGCCAGTCTTGCTTCGTGGCTTGCTGTTATCAGCCAGCAACTGTGGCAGTTTTTGTGCATACCTGCTTCTATTAGTAGCGGTGCGTCTATTACTGCAAATTTATACTTGCCAGATGCTTCGGCTTGATTAATTAGCGCATTGGTCAAATTTATTACTTTTGGGTGGATTATGTGTTCCAATTTGGCCAGCTTTTTTTTGTCTCCGAATACAAGCTTACCTAGGGCCGAGCGGTTTATTTCGCCTTCATTATCCAGTATGCCCGTGCCGAAAACTGTCACAATTTCTTTGTAAGCAGGCTGACTTTTGCGTATTACTTCGTGGGCCAGCGGATCGGCTTCCACTGTATAGGCACCCATGTCTGCCAACATGCAAGTTACCGTCGTTTTGCCGCTGCCGGATATGCCTGTAACACCTATGATCTTCATTTGGTTTCGTACCAACTCTCACCCTCGCTTACATCGGCAACCAATGGCAACTCTAGGACAGCCGCGTTTTCCATTTCTTGTTTTAGGATGGTTTTTACTTGAGCAAGTTCGCCCGTGGGGACTTCCAATAGTAGTTCATCATGCACTTGCAATATTAGTTTTGCTTCTAGGCCCTCTTTACCTAGGCGGCTGTGGACATTAATCATGGCAATTTTTATTATGTCTGCCGCGGTACCTTGGATTGGCATGTTCATGGCTACGCGGTTGCCGAAGGCACGTTGGTTAAAATTTGGGGATTTAAGTTCAGGCATGGCGCGCCTGCGGTTGTATAGTGTGGATACATAGCCTGTTTTTTTTGCGTTTGCTATTGTTTCATCCATATAGGATTTTACTCTTGGGTATTTTTCGAAATACCCGGCTATATAGCGTTCGGCTTCCTTTACGTTTATTTTTATGTCTTCGCTTAAGCCAAAGGCGCTTATGCCGTAGATTATACCGAAGTTCACGGCTTTTGCGTTATTGCGCTGTTCGGAGGTGACTTCTTCTGGTGGTATGCCCAGCACTTGGGAGGCAGTTAGCTTATGGATGTCTTGCCCTTGACGGAAAGCCATGATCAGGGTTTCGTCGCCGGATATATGGGCAAGTACGCGCAATTCTATTTGGCTATAATCCGCGTCTACAAATATGCAGCCTTCACGCGGCACGAAGGCCTTGCGCAATTCGCGGCCTAGCGGCATGCGTACAGGGATGTTTTGCAGATTTGGCTCTGCACTGGATATGCGGCCTGTGGCCGTTAAAGCTTGGTGGAAGGTGGAGTGTATACGGGAAGTTTTGGGGTTAATCAGGGGAAGCAAGCCGTCTACATAGGTGGATTTTAGCTTGGCATGGGCGCGATACTCCATTACCAGCGGGATTACCGGATGGCTTTCTGCCAGCTTTTCCAGTTCATCTGCGGCAGTAGAATAACCACGAGTGGTTTTTTTGCCGCCTTTTAGGCCCAATTTTTCGAATAGTATTTCTCCTAGTTGTATAGGGGATTGGATATTGAATGACTCGCCGGCGCTTTCGTATATGGCGTTTGTCAGTTCTGATATGCGCTTGTCTAGTATTTGGCCGTAATGGGTTAAAATTTCGGAGTTTACTTGTATGCCTGCGGCTTCCATGTTGGCCAATACATGCACCAGTGGTAATTCAATGTCGTTAAATAAGCAGGCTAACCCTGCGGTGGCCATGGCATCTTGCATGGGTTGATAGCAGCGGCAAACTATATCTGCTGCACCTGCGGCGTACCTTGCCGCGGTTTCCGGTGGCAGATTTGCCACGGTTTTGCGGGCAGCACCGCGCTTGCCTTTGTTATCCAATAATTCTTCCAAGGTAGGGACTACCGCGTCTAGGTATGTTAGGGCTATATCGGCGGCTTGTTTTTGTGGCTCTAGGGTGTTGATTACATATGCGGCTAGTTGCGCGTCGAAGCAGATATTTATAGGGGTTATGCCATATGGGCGCAGATGGGTGATCTCGGTTTTTATGTCCTGTGCCCATTTTGGGGTATCAGATATAAGCCATGGGCGAGCGGCCTCTATAAGGTCTTCAGCGGATAGACCCGCACCTGTGTATAGGTACTGCGCGTGAGGGGGCTGATTTGAGCCAGAGTGCAAAGCTACACCCATGCCTATTAAAATGTTCTTACCGTCGCATAGGGTAAAGAAGGCCGCAGGGCCGGATATGAAAGCAAAGAACATTGCTGCGTCATCTTTTGTATGGATAATTGGATATGTGGTTGGCAAGGGGGCATGCGGCGGTTTAGCCGTGCTTTCAGTGCAAGACAAATCAGTTCCGCCATGAATATTATCTGGCATTACCGTGCCGTGGAGCGCTGTATCCTCGTCAAACTCGGCCAGTTGATTCGTTTCACCGTCTATGGTACCGGATGCGTCTTCAAAGGGTGACGCATGGCTTATTGCGGCTTCTATTACGTCTTTTGTGAAATTCTTGTACAGGGATTTCATTTCTAGGCGCTTTACTTCGTTATAAACTACCGCGTTCCAGATATTATCTGGCGGGGTTAGGTTTAGATCTATGGGTACGTCTGTTTTTATTGTCACAAGTTCACGGCTTAGGCGGGCTTGTTCTGCGAATTGTGTCAGGTTTTCGGATGCTTTCTTCGGCTTTACATCTGCGGCGTTGGCTATAGCATTTTCCAGTGAGCCGTAAGCAGTTATGATTTTTGTAGCTGTTACCTCGCCTATGCCCGGCACGCCGGGGACGTTATCGGATGCGTCGCCCATTAGGGCTTTCACGTCTATATAGGCGGCGGGCATTACGCCATACTTGGCTTGCACGTCGGCTGCGTAGTAGTTTTCTACTTCAGTTTTGCCGGCTCTGGTTTTGGGTAAACGGATTAGGATAGTGTCAGATGCCAATTGCAATAAATCCCGGTCACCAGAGATTATTATAGGGTTTATGCCTTTAGATTCTGCCATTGTGGCAAGCGTGCCTATTACATCGTCGGCCTCGTAACCAGGGGATTCGGATATGTTTATGTTCATTTTTGTAAGCAGGTTTTTAAGAGTAGGGACTTGAGAGCGAAGTTCATCCGGCATGGATTTACGCGTGGCCTTATATCCGGCGTATCGCTCATGCCGGAAAGTGGGCTGCGGCAGGTCGAAAGCAACCGTTATAAAATCTGGTTTTTCTTCGTCATGGAAGCGCATAAGAATACTTAGAAAGCCATAGACGGCGTTTGTATATTCGCCGGATGAATTTGTGAATAGGGGCAGTGCGTAGAATGCGCGGTTTAGGATACTAAAACCGTCTATTAAAAGGATTTTTTGCGGCATAGGGGCCTCCCTTGATGCAGTTTGGTGCTTGTATGTATGAGTATGCCCTAAAATGACATTAAGGGCAACTATAATCCTTATAAACCATTAGAATCAACATGCTATCCACGAAATGTAAGATAACACTGTAACAAATAGTTGATAATCAAGTTTCTTTGATATAATATGGAGAATATTACGATTAATGCTGGAAGAGGTGCAGAAATATGGCAGAAACTTACGATCTTCCACCTTATTTGCCTGAAAACAAAATGGCATCGCTTGAATAACGATGCCGGTTCCTTTAATCATTTTTCACAGTAGGGACTCTTTTTCTTTACCTAAAATTTTAATTTTTGCTTTTATTTATCGCAGCATCCGCCTCCAGCAGAATGATTCTTCTATAAAACTCAATATCGTCAGCCTGATATGAGTTTATAGCAAAATTACATTTACAGCCGCAATCGATATATTCCTCTCCCTCAAAAACCCGTATCAATTTATTTTTACATGATTCGTTGCATGAGAAACAGTCTGACTTTTTTCGGAACAGTGTTTTTATCGTTTCGGGATAATCTACAACCTTGCCGGAATAGTGGTTAATAAGGCGCAATATTAAATCAATCCGCAGCTTTCCATTAGCGCTATAACACTGTGCTACATACCGCCGGGATTTAAGATTTAAACGATAATATACCGAAAAGCCATTGAATTCATATATAATTGCTTCGTTGTCTTTTAAAGATTCATAGAAATGAATATAAAAATCACGCTCATCACCAGACAGATATTCCGCAAATATTTTATGACAAAAGCTGTCGGATAAATCCGCACTCGGCAAAACAATATGATAATTTATTGAAAACATAGACTCGGACAATGGCTTATTAAGCATATATCCATACAAGGCAGCAATTACATTTCTATCCTTATGGTATAAAACGAATTCTGTTTTTTTCTTATCAAGATTTTTGCCATTAAACCCGTCAACCGTAAAGCCAAAATCACACATTTTGCTGAGTATTTTGCCGATGTTTGTGATTTTATATGCGGATTTCAACTGCTTACAAGCATCTAAAAATATCTTGGAAGCTACTGTGATTTTTTCATTGCTATACACTCCGTTGTTTACAAAAGTATGAAGCAATGTTACCAGCCTGTGCGATGAATATTTTGCATCACGGATTTTCGCCGTGTTTTGCTCGGTATAATCTGCTAACGGAAACCCATACGCGGAAGGGTTGATTATCATGTCGCCATACATTTGGCTGATAATACCTGTCAGTGTACGTAATCCCTGTATAAATTCGCTACAGGACAACCCATATAAATAACCCGGGTTAACATTAAAATTGTCAGGAATAGGGATGAAATGATCTAGGAAATTTTGAACAGCATTTTGGCAAATATATTGATATCCTCTCATTTTTTGCTTTCCACAAGATACTTTGGCTGCAATTTAACAGCTACAATTTTTTTGTAGTCTTCAAGCAACTGCTCTTCATTTATCCTAAAAATCATATATTTTCCCATTTTCATATAATCGCCTGCGTTGCGGTATAACTCGGCTGTCTTTTCTGACAATGATGGCAGAATCAACTCCATTTCTTCGGTTAATTTATAACTTACTATCACCATCACATCGAAAGCGCCTTCGGCAGGATACAGTGTTCCGAAAGCTGCCCCGCTTTTAGAATATTTTACATTCCATCCAGGCATTGAACAGTTGCTGTAAGAAATTTTCGGCTTTGCCTTATATGCCGACTCAAAATAAGCCGTTAGAGATGTCCATAAGTGAGTCCCTATATAGTTTGTTATCTCCTCCATGCTTGGCTGTATGCTGCTGGGGTAAAGTTCATGCCATTTCATAAGATCAACCTCAAATCTTTCCATAATATGTGTCAAAGTTGCAGTAAAAGTGGGATTGATTCGGAATCTAATGTTCAGATCCCGAATCAATCCCGGGGTGACATAGCCTAGTATGATGAGGAATTATTTAACCCTCGAGTGAGACTACTTTTTACTTTTAAGTGGTATATAATAGCACATCTCTGGATTAGAATCGCCGGAATTAATATAAACCTCAATAGGGTGGCAACCTCCTACAACGCTACCGTTACTCATCTTGAATACATTGTGTTCAATTTCGCCAGGCTTATACAGTTCGACTTCATCCATATGCTCTGGCAACCAAACACTGTTTATATACTCGTTTGCGGTCTGCATCCCTTCGCCGGGGCCGTCCTCCCCACCCACAAGTTTCATCATATTTTCCGAACGGAACGTGACAACGGCAAAATCCTTAAACCCAGTATCAACCGCTTTCATTCCCGGGATAACGCCGTCAAGTGAACTTACCCGGCAGCCAAATATATAATCCCCACCGCCATCGTACGAAAAACCCATTCCGATTTCCATATAAGGCTCACACTTATTCGGTACCTTATCCTTATAATTATCGTGATAATCGCCAATATTGGCGAAACCATCTTGATACGGCAAGCCTACCGCCTTAAAGGATTCTGTGTAAGAAACCCTTTCGACCTTAACCAAAATATCTTTGTAAACCTTCATCTTGTTTTGTGATTCCATGTTGAAATGTCCTCCTGTAATTTGTATTTGGATGGATAATTTCGGATAGTCGACGAACTTCCTAAACTTTCGAGCGTCGGTTGGCGAAATCCCGTGGAACGCCTTGAACGAGCGCGCGAACGCTTCGGGTGATTCGTAGCCGTACTTCATTGCAAGGTCAATGACCTTTATACTGCTATTAATCAGCTCATGGGCAGATAGGGCCATCCTCCTCCGGCGCACATATTCAGACAGGGGAATGTCCGAAATGAACAAGAACATGTTCTGGAAACGAGAGAGAGAACAACAGGCTATTGCGGCCGCTTTCCCGTAGTCAATTCTTTCGTTTATGTTTTCGTCCATGAACTCAATTGCTGCGTTCATTCTTTTAAGCCACTCCATATTACCCCTCCGAAAAGTATAGTATCATAATCAAAAATAAAAACCTTGCTTCAAAAATAGTTGTTTGCAAGGGTATGACTGTCAAACGGTTTACATGGCAGAAACCGTATAGCACGAAAAAACGCAGGGAGGATGACACCCTACGTTTTCATAATTAGTGTAGAATCACGAAAATAATTTATGCAGCAACAATCCCGATGGAATGTGAAACCAGCATACGGAATCCTGTGGTTGTTGCATTATATATGCGGCGCAAAGCGCAAACAAACTACAGCCCATCAAAAATCCCACCGATTATACTACCTACAACTTCACCTATCACTTCCACAATTGTACTTCCTGCCCCTTCTGCCACTGCCTCGCAAACAACTTCTGCTGCAGTTGTGTATGCAGCTTCTGCTACAGCTCCGGAAATTGCTTCAGATACGATTGCTTCAGATACAAATGTTTCAGATGCTATTGCTTCTGAAGTTACTTCAGCGATTACGCTTTCTACCGTTTCGTTTGCTGTACCGCTGCCTCCTGTTAACGCCCATATCCCACCTTCTACAACCAATTCACCTATTTCACCTGCCGCTGTGGAAGTTTGTGATACGGTACGCTCTTGTTCAAGTATTGTTGGCTCAAGTGATATAACATTTTGTTGTGCGCGTTCGGAACCCATGTTTTATCCCCTTTCTAACCATCAGATGAGTTGTATATTATATGGCAATGGAAATGCTTTGTACCTTGGAATTCACCCAAATACATTTTTAAGCACTTCCTCGCCTTTTGCGTACTTGGATAAATTTTCGCATGTAGTGCAATTAATATCGGCCATTTTAGTACCCCTTCACTATTTATCCATAAATGGGTACCCAACAGCCTCTGCCGGGATAAAAGTCTCCTTTATAGTACGCGGGCTGGTCCAGCGAAGCAGATTTAATACACTGCCTGCCTTATCATTAGTACCGGATGCACGCCCGCCGCCAAACGGCTGCTGTCCTACCACAGCACCAGTAGGCTTGTCGTTGATATAGAAATTGCCCGCGGCATCGGCCAAGCGGCGTTCCATATCGGCAAGCACATGCCTATCCTGCGCAAAAATCGCACCGGTAAGAGCGTAAGGGCTTACCGTATTACAGCTTTCGATTGCGGCATCAAATTCGCTATCGGGGTATACATAAACCGTCAATACCGGGCCAAAAATTTCTTCACGCATGGTCACGAAGTCTGGGGTCTTCGAGAGTATCACTGTGGGGTAAATAAACCAGCCTTTAGATTCTTCATAATGCCCGCATAGCACTTCCGCATCTGGGGACGCATTTGCGATTTCAATATATTCTACTATAGAGCGATAGGCACGTTCGTCTATAACCGCACCCATAAAATTAGACAAATCCGCAATATCACCTACACGCAACTTCGCGGTTTCGGCCAGCAGAAGTTCTTTCACCTGAGGCCATATGCTTTCGGGAATATAGGCTCGCGACGCAGCAGAGCATTTTTGACCTTGATACTCGAACGCACCGCGTACCATGGCGGTCACAAGCGGTACGATTTTTGCCGTATTATGGGCAAAAATAAAATCTTTTCCGCCGGTTTCGCCAACCAACCGTGGATAATTATTATAGTTTGCTATGTTCTCGCCAACCAACTTCCAGCAGCCATTGAAAACCCCTGTAGAGCCGGTAAAGTGGAACCCGGCCATTTCTGGATGGGTTAGTACATATTTGCTTATATCTGGCCCACTGCATGGCACAAAATTGATAACGCCCGGCGGGAGCCCGGCTTCCTGCAATATTTGATAAATCAGATAATTAGACAATACAGCCGTACCGGCAGGTTTCCACACCACGGTATTACCCATGATGGCAGGCGAGCAGGGCAAATTACCGCCAATTGCCGTAAAATTAAAAGGGCTTATGGCTACAACAAAGCCGCTTAGCGGACGGTATTCGCTTCTATTCCACATGCCGGGAGCACTCTGTGGCTGGTTTTTGTATATTTCTTGTGCGAAATGAACGTTAAAACGCAGGAAATCTGCCAACTCGCAGGCGGAATCTATTTCGGCTTGGTATACGGTTTTACTTTGGCCCAGCATTGTGGCAGCATTAAGTACTTGCCGCCATGGGCCGGCTATCATGTCTGCCGCTTTTAGAAAGATTGCAGCCCTATGCTCCCATGGCATGGCAGCCCAGTCTGCCTTAGCGGCCAGTGCTGTGTCTACTGCGGCCTTTAACTCCTCAGGCCCAGCCATGGAGTATTCGGCCAGCACATGGCTGTGGTTGTGGGGCATTTTGCATTGGCCTTTTTTAGGCGTGTAGACTTCATTGCCGTTTATTACTATGGGTATGTTCATAACTGTTGCGGATTGGCGCTTTAACTCGGCTTCAATTGCCGCGCGTTCGGGGGTGCTTGGGGCGTAGGTTAGTACCGGTTCGTTGGTTGGGGGTGGAACTGTGTAAAGTGCGTTCATAGGTATCATCTCCTGTATTAATAATTTTAGTATATCTGCTTAATCCTCATAGGGAAGCAAGTCAATAATTCTACTCACACAGTAATGGACTTAGTTGCCATTATTGTTACATCCTCTCTTTGGAAACTATTGTACAGCTTTTACATTTCAGCAGCAAGCTACATATATGCCAAGACAGTAATCAGGCGAACTGATTTGTATTTTGCAGCCACCTTGGCCAGACTTAATAGCAACCATAATAAATGCACATGGTTATCACAGATCTGTTTGCGGTGCTGGATTATATGAAAGTTGACATTAAGGTCTAAATCTACATGATAAACGAAACGCCTGCTTCGAGATATTACAAATCTCATAGCAGGCGTTTATTTTATCCATAACAATCTTACTGTAGTAATCAGTGGATAATGCTACCCAACCCTCTCGGCAACCACCAAATACCGCATATTACCGCGCCTTTGGTGTGTAGTAATAAGTGTAACCAGCTCCCTACCACTTTGTACACGCAAAGCTTCCGTCTCATATGGCGCGGCTACACGGGTTTCTACAACGCTATACACAATGGTTTGCAGGAAATTGGTTATCCTTATCTCGTCCCCTATCTGCAATTGCGGGATATCTCTAAACACCCTGCCGTGGCTGTGCGGGGTGCTTCTGTACCCGGCTATAACGGTATTGCTGCTTCTGCCGTTACTGTTTACCGGAAAGGATGAGTGCGTTACATGAGCAACGCCGCTACCTAAATGATACATGTTAGCGCCTAAATATATCGGTAAGTTAATATCAATCGCGGGGATGGATATGGTGCCTATTATATTAGTATAAAACCCAATCATATTAAGGTTTACAGGCGGATGATTATAGATAAACGGGTCTGCCAGATGTTCCTGACTGCCCAAATATAGCGTATGATTTACATTTTCCAGCCACTGGCTTACCAACTCAAGAAAAAATACCGGTTCATGATTCGCGTTCGGGTTATTTTGCCTGTGGGCTAGCAGTTGATACTGGTACTGGATTCGATACTCTTCAATCATATATTCGAACCCAGCTATTGTGGTTTGCGCACGGGCTTCAAACCGCTGCTGTTGTATGCGCGGGTACACGATGTAACCCACAACCAACAGCAGCAGTATGATAATCATTGTTGTTTCCCGCTTCGAGAAATCTATGTTTTTCATGATTTACGCGATCCTCTTGTACGCTCATACATACCACCGGTGGGCTTTGCGGTTGCTTTCTTTGCCTTAAGCAAAGGTATAGCCACCAGCGCTAATACGAGGATTGCACTTCCGGCCACGGTTAGAATTACCGTGTTTGCGCCAAAACCGCCGGTAAGCGGCAGATTAAAGTCAGGTATATTACCTAAGAACCACGGCACAGCACTGCCCGGCCTTAAACCGGGGCCATTGGGTACAAATGCTGGGATAGAGCCATCGCCAATGCTTGTGAATATCACAGTGTTGAGGTTAGCTGGATTTTCGCTAAGCGTAAGCCGCCATTGGCCAAACGGTAATTGAAAGCCTGATGGGGACACATATTCCACAAGCTGATAAATAAAGCCGGGAGTCATTTCGAAGCCCAGCGGGATAAAACTGCTGGCGCTTATATGTGAGCCTAACATTTCAACTTCTTCCCATGGAGAATTAGGGTCACCGGATGGGTCGAATAATATCAGGCCCATTATGTCTGTAGCAAGCTCTGGGGTTATAGAAGTATCCGGGTTAGCGTCTGTACGGAAAACACGGAACCTTGCGCCCGGTAGCGCTGATGCCACCGGTGGGATATTGTATATCTGATGGTCAGTTTTATAGAACTCGAAATCTATGCCTATGGCACGGAAATTTATGTCGTAGTTGTTTAGCGGATTGATACGTACCGCGTTTGTGGGCTGGCTTGTGGTAGTGCCTGCGAAGTCTATATGGGCCAGCGCCGCATAGTTTGTTGGCGGTACATAGCGGCGGTTTGCGCGGTTGCCTGAGAATGTTACCGCACTTGATATAGTCAGGTTGTTGTATGCGATTTGCGGCCCTACTGCAGTACCTGCCGGTGGCGCTATACGGTTAGCGGGCAGCGGATTGGAATACTCATGGTTTCCACTGTAGATACCGCCGCCCATCCGGCCTGCGATGTTATGGGTTATATGGATGTTGGTTGCGGCCGGTGCGGTGGTTTGCACACGCATTTGGCCACCAACATTGGTTGTACGATTCCACGCTACGAATACGCCGCCACCATCGTATACGGCTTCATTGCCTATTATATTCTTTTGGGCAGTGCCACGCAGGTTAAAGGCTGAGCCATTGCCTACCCATACGCCACCACCATAGTCGGCCCGGTTTGACGCGGCATTGAATGGATAGCCGTAACCATCAATATCCATATCAATTCCACCAATAGTGCCGCCATACATGGTAAATGTGCTATTCCGCGCAGCTACACCGCCGCCGTAACCTGCTTCATTGCCATAGATAGAACCGCCAGACATAGTAAATCCGGGTACACCACCGCTTAATAATTCATCGTTAACAGGAAAAGTCAGCACACCGCCGCCATATACAGAGGCAAAGTTGTCACGAATAATACCATCTGTCATTTCTACATGCTGTTCGTTTATTTTGACTCCGCCACCGCCAGTATCGCCATATGTCCGGTTGCCGTATATCTCCAAAGTCGGGCCGCCGAATGTTGTGCCGTTTCTGGGTTCACTGGCGAAGAAAATCCCACCGCCGCCATTATACGAAATGCCTATAACAGGGTTGGCCGGCGTGCCCATGCCATTTGCAGTATTGTATCGGACGATACCGCCAGTAATGCTTATATAGGTATTGTTGGCAGGTACCCAGCCTACATTGGCAGGGTTAATCCACATGCCGCCGGCACCACCCACACTTGTATTATGTTCTACTGTTCCGCCTGTCATGGTAAGTGAGGCACTGCCATGATGCCCGGAGATGTTAACCACACCGCCTCCTACAATAACTGTAAGCTCCTCGCCAATTGCGTGGTTGCTACGGATATAGCCGCCATGCATGTTGAACTGGGCATGGCCCATGTTGGCTACGCCGCCGCCCCAGTTACTTGTATTGTTTCGTATAATGCCGCCATACATTGTAAATGTTGGCGCATCTGCGGCCAGTGCAGGGAAATCTTGTGTTGTTGGCAATGCCCTCCCCACATATACACCTCCGCCACGCATTAGATTCACATGCCCGTAGATTTCGCCGCCATGCATGTAAAACCTTGACTGGTTAGCCACATGCACACCACCACCGAAACCGCTTAGCGTTAGTGGATTAGCGACTGTATTGTGGCGTATCCTACCAGCGCGCATAGTGAAGGTAGTTGAGGTACCTGCTAAATATACGCCACCGCCGCCTTGGTCTCCGCCCGCACTTGTAGCATGATTGCCTTCTATAATGCCATTGCCGGGGATAGGGGTACCGCCGCTTTCGGGCGCATAGTCAATCATATAAAACCTTGCGCCGCCACCTACCCACACGCCGCCGCCACTTTGGGCAATATTGGCATTAGGATTAGGTGTACCATCAGGAGGCAAAACCGGGGGAGTACCACCTATTGTGCCGTCGGTCATGGTAAAAGTAGTGTCCCCGTTTACCCATACACCACCGCCAAATGAGCCTTGGTTGTTATATATCTGCCCGCCGTTCATCGTAAAGCTGCTGACACCGGGGATATGAAAACCGGGGTTGGGTGGGTTGCTTAGCCGCACACCACCGCCTTCGTTGGTTACGGTATGATTGCGGATTATTCCACCGTTCATGATGACATGACTGCCGGAGAATATAGCCAATCCACCGCCGCTTTGAAGGAGTGTTGGAGTTATATTATTTTCGATTATTCCACCGTTAATAGTGATATACCCATTGTTGTACGCAAGCAACGCACCACCAGCAATGGAAGAATTTTCACGAATGGTGCCATTATTTATAGTAACGGTCGCGTTATTGCGCGAGGTTATGCCCGCGCCACCAGATGTTGTAGACTCGTTTCCTACAATAACACCGTTATTCATTGTAAATGTGGCGCTTACGGCAACCGTTACCCCGGCACCGCTCCAGCTTGGATTTGTATTGTCACGGATAATGCCGTTGTTCATGGTAAAGACAGCATCCGCGCCACCAACTAGCACCCCTGAGCCGCTGGATATTCCACCGTTGGTACCAGAGCCAACACTTTGGCCAAAGTTATTACCCACTACACCGCCATTCATGATAAATGTGGCTTGCTGGCCGTTTTCGCTTATAACCGCTACTCCGCCGCCACCGGAAAAAACAGTCAGTCCATCGTTAATTCGATTGCCAACTACATTGCCACCCGCAGCTGCCGTAGCAACGGTCAGGGGGTTGGTAGGTACAGGCCCCGGCACGCCGCCAGTGGGCTGCATAGTAAATGTTGCGCCACTGCCAACATACACACCGGCCCCACGAAAGGCTTGGTTGCCAAGGGCAGTGTTGGTAGCATGGCCTATTGTGCCGCCGGACATGATTAGTGCCGCATTCAGGCCGGTGAGATGCACACCACCTCCATAGGTAGCGCTGTTTCCGTAGATGTTGCCGCCTTCCATATTGAATGAGCCGCCCATTACTGCCGCGCCACCGCCATTGATTGTGCCTCCGGCTGCCGTAGATGTATTACCTGTAATTGTTGTGGTGTTTATCAATGTGAACGTACCGCCATCCATAGCCAAACCGCCACCGTTGATTGTTGCGCCTGCACCGGTCGCTGTTGCGGTATTGCCTGTTATTGATGTGTTCGGGGCCATGGCAAACGTACCACCAGAAACAAACGCACCGCCGCCATTGACTGTCGCGCCTGCACCGCTGGCTGTAGCAGTACCACCACTTATATTTACTTGTGTAATAAAGCTACCGCCAAGGACAGCAACGCCACCGCCTTGGGCGGTACCGCCGTCTGTTGCCGATGCAATATTACCGCTAAGAATCCTACCGGTTAGCAGAGTGAAACTACCGCTGTGTACAGACAAGCCACCGCCGTTGGCTATGCCACCGTTACTTGCCGCCGCCGTGTTGTTTATAATTGATGTACTGTCAAGCAAATTAAGGATACCACCGTCAACCATCACGCCACCGCCATTAACTGTTGCGCCAGCACTGCTTGCCGTTACTGTGTTTCCGCTTATTTGTAATCCACTATTTAGTGTTAGTGTGCCGCCGCCTACCATTGCGCCACCGCCATTGGCTGTTGCGCCCGCACCGGTTGCCGTGGCATTGTTGCCACTGATATTAACCTGCGATGTAAACGTACCGCCCAGCACAGCAATACCGCCGCCGTTGGCTGTTCCATCTGCTGTGGCCGCTGCGGTATTGTTGACAATTGTTCGTCCCGTTTGCAGTGTAAATGCTCCACTTAATAATGCTAGACCGCCACCGTTGGCCACGCCGCCATTACTTGCCTCTGCGCGGTTTCCAATAAGGCTGGTGTTGTTGCCCATGTTAAATATATTACCATCCAGCGCAATGGCACCACCGTTGGCGACCGCGCCCGCACCATTTGCGCGGGCAGTATTGTTGGTGAGTGTGTGGCCCGCCGCCAAATTAAAGGTTGAGCCGGTACTGGCAAACACGCCGCCGCCATTGGCCGTTTGACCTGCGTTTGCGTGAGCGATGTTCCCATTAATTTGGGCGGTGCCAAATAGGTTAAATATAGCATTATTCGTTATAGCAACGCCACCGCCATTAAGTGCGGTGTTGCCTTCTACGATACCCACGCCTAAGTTGATTTCTGTATTAGGATTGGTGGCGTAAATACCGCCGCCCAAATTCTCGTTAGTGCCTGTGCCTGCCGCAACATTATACATAACCCTGCCAAAGCTACCGCCGGCACCCAGTTCCATATTAAACTCAGCGCCATTGCCTATCCATAAACCACCGCCACGTAATGCACGATTGCCCTGCGTATCGCTGGTAGCATGGCCAAGTGTGCCGCCACGGAAGTTAAAGGTGGCTTGAAAAGTGGCTGTTCCGTAAACCCATACACCACCACCTTCAAGCGGCGGCGTGGTAGGAGCCGGTGAAAGCGGCCCAAAACGGTTACGATTGTTGCTTATTGTGCCGCCGTTTAAGGTGAACATTGTAGGACCCATTTCACCAAGAGGCTGGAGAGAGCTAACGCCCACACCTGCGCCAAAGTCTCCACGATTGTTATGAATACTTCCATTGTTCATTATGAAATTAGTACCGTAATCAAATTGGTTGCCGCCGGTACTGACATATACGCCGCCGCCATACATGGCACTGTTACCAAATATTTGGCTGTTGTTGTTCATGGTAAACGTACCGCCAAACATTCCTACACCGCCGCCAGCTAAAAGGCCGTCAACACCTTCAGCTGTAGCCAAAACGTGATTATTATGGATTGAGCCATTATTCATGGTAAATACGGTAGTATCGCCTAGGGTCAATACTCCAGCACCATGCAGCAAAAATTCGCCGCCACTTCCTGTTCGGGTCGCGTTTAATATGTTTCCATGAATCTGTCCACCGTACATTATGAATGTACAAAAACGATGCACAAACACACCGGCGCCACCGGCACGGAACATTTGCGCAGCTGTTCCGCCAGGGTGGATGGCGTGTGCAGTATTGTTTCTAATTTCGCCGCCACGCATCGTTAATGTAGCACCTATAACATTGTTTTGCCCTACATGTATACCGGCAGAATGCCCGTTTCCACTTGCAGTGGTACGGATGGTACTGTTATTTTCAATAATACCGCCATTCATATCCATATGCGTTCCAAGCAGCAGATGAACACCGCCACCCCAGCCCACAGTTGTCATGTTATTGTGGACACGGCTGCCGTTTTCCATAGTCACAATTGTGCCACCCCAAACGGAATTGGCACTTGCGTTAATGCCCGAGCCTTGGCTGTTCGCCCAGTGCGAACGCTCAATGGTTGCGCGGTTCTGCAAAATTAACCGTGTTGGCTGCGCGGCTGTGCCTCCATTAGTTTGTATGCCTCCGCGGTTGGTGAATGTAGTGGCCTGAGTACCGGTAGCGGTAACGGCATTTCCATTTAATGTAATAGCACTTAGTGTAAGCGAGGAACCTGCGTTGAGTATGAAATGCCGGTTGAATGGAGCCGCAGTTGCAGTACCGGTATGCGTAATTATAAATGGCGTTGCCGGGCCGCCAGTGTGCGTGGTCACATTGGTGCCATTGGACGCAATAATGATATTGCGCCCGGCAGGGATAGTTATTGGGGCTGTTTGATTAAAATTCCCTGTAATGTTTATAACGCGGTTATTTGGGTTGCCTAGGTCGGTACGATTAATCTGCTGTACCAGTAAATCGTGGGAATTAACATTAACAGGCATCAGCGTAAACCCGCCCGGAATGCCCGTAACAAATGGCTGAATACCGATATAGCCGCTAGCGTTAACGGCATCATTCCATATGTGCCTAATACGTACAAGGGTGTATGGCCTCAGGTCAATTTTACGAACCCCTCCATCATCAACTTCTTCGTTTGAAACATCAGCTTCAAGGCATTCCCCCATGCCATGACTAACTGTAAATGTCCAACCGCTTGGCAACATGGTACTTATATCTTCCGCATCAATCGTTGTTGGGAATGTGATAAGGAGATAGTCCCCATCG